>Ga0209575_10000328_pt1 | contig 37981 bp, 39 predicted proteins | sample Medcelwee11metaG_FD_187172 | JGI IMG/M metagenome (GOLD analysis project Ga0209575, IMG submission 187172) | Freshwater pond sediment microbial communities from the University of Edinburgh, under environmental carbon perturbations - Medium... | ecosystem: Environmental > Aquatic > Freshwater >...
CTAGGCAATCTTTTTCACCACAAATCAACTTTTACGAATATATAATTTATTGCTTTTTTACAACCGTTATTTATCAAGGCTTACACCCCGATGTTGTACCTTATGACACGAACCGTATTTTTAGGCCTTATAGGATTTATCATGGCTAATAGACAACTTTCTCTGATTAAATAACAAATTGGCGGTTGATTTTGTACCAACAGGAGACAACTTTCTCTGATACTATTATTCTCACAGCAGTCTGTTTTTCTATCTCTTTTTTTCTCAATAGGTTTAATTGGTACATTGAAAGTCGCTATTTATTGTCGTGTTTCCACTCATGATCAATCTTGTTCTCGGCAAGAACAGGATTTAATTGAGTATGCTCAAAGAGCTAAATATGAAGTTGTTGGTATTTGGAAGGAAACCGCCTCTGGTTTTTCTAATAAGTTATCAGAAAGAGCCAAGGTAATTGCTTTAGCTCAACGTCGCCAGATTGATGGTATTTTGGTGACTGAATTAAATCGTTGGGGACGTAGCACTATTGATTTAATTCATACTTTGAATAATTTGCATAGTTGGGATGTTTCTTTAATAGCGATTACGGGTATGCAGTTTGATTTACGTACACCACATGGTAAGTTGGTTGCTACTATTATGTCATCAATTGCTGAGTTTGAGCGTGATTTAATACGGGAGCGGGTACGTTCTGGTTTAGCTGCTGCTAAGGTAAGAGGTAAAATATTAGGTCGGCGACCGGGGCAACATCCGAAATCTGATCGTCTTGCTCCTAAAGTATTAAAGATGGTGGAGGAGGGGTATTCGTATAGGCATATTGCTTATCAATTGCGGTTGAGTAAGACTACGGTTGTTGAGATTGTGAAACGTCATAGACAATCTCAAAGTTAAGTTTTGTTGGTTGATTTCAGCGTTTAGCTTTCATTTGAAAGCCTTGTTATGTATTTATTTCAAGCCTTAGCGGGGTTTCCCATGTAGTTGCTACTTCAAACCCCATCACTATTTCAATTAATATCCTGAAATTGATTGATACAGATGTTTCAAGCGATGAAAATCTTCTCTTCCAGCCAAATATTGCCAATCCGTATATGCTACTTCTAAATGTCTCATTCCAGAGCTTGCGTCATAAGCTCTTCTGCCATGCAATACTCGAAAGTTTTCTACTAGCAAACAATCTCCTGATTGCAGACGGAAACAATATTGATAAGCCGGATTTTTAAGGTAGTGAAAGAAAGTATTATATGCTTCGTAAAATATCTCTACTTGGTCAAACGGGAGTTGAGAACCAAAGTTCTTGTGAGAGAAATATATTGAAGTAACTAAGCCTTCTCGATTTAGTTCAATTATAGGAGTTGTGTGAGATACATAATATTCCCATTGCGGATAAAACTGTTCAAATTTAACAGGCACTTGAGTCAAAATTTCAAAATATTCAGGGTGATGCTGTTGGAAATCTCTGGCAACTCGAAATCCATCAACCAGTACCGACTCACCCCCAGTAGCAAAATTTTCTACACAATATAGCAGTTGTACTAAAGGTGGTGTAGATATATAAGTAGTATCAGTATGAGGTAACAACTCATTACCCTCAGCAGATAGGGATAAATCTGTAGCGTTTGGATTTGCTTTGACTGTAGAATAGGATCCATTTTTTGCTAGATAGTAAATCGGTCCAATACTAGAGAGAAAATTATTCAGCTCTTCCAATCGAAAGTTTTTGATTATAGTAAAGCCTAAAGTCAAAAGCTGATTTGTCCATGTTGGGCGATTCTCAGACTTAGCATCGACCCATGCTGGCAGGTGTGCATCCAGCCACGCTTTATCCCATAGAATCCTTTCCCTAGTAAGTTGAGATTCTTCGTTGCCATCATAAGCGTGACTTATTAACCAATCTATGGGAAAGATACTGTGATGAGGTGGGTTTTCATCCCAATCTACGATCAATTTTTCATCGGTTAATTCTACATTCAGAGGTTTTGGGGATGAGTTATTAGCCATAAGTTCTGAAATATCATGGTTTTTCTGCCAAGAGGTAGGATAATAACATTTAGGGCAGAGACAATTATCCCGCAACCAGATATAATGATAGCGTTTTCCATGTACCGTCAGATAGGGATCATTTGTGACAACTTTAGCCATTGTTTTTAATCTTGAATAAGTAGAAAAGTAATTGAATGGGTAGGCAATCTCAACACTAATTAAAAAGCACAAATTTGGTAATTTAGTGAGGTTGCGAAACCCATTTATTCGTCTGCTAGTTGTACATAATACTGATTTAAGGTACTAATTTTTAAACTATTCCATATTAGAAAATGAACCTAAAAATAGTTAAGCCCAAGGCTGACGGCTAAATACTGACTCTAGCATAGGTCGAAAATCTGATAAAGGCATGGTGTCATAATTAGGATCGAAAGAGACTTGATCCCAGCGATCACAAAAAATTACTGTCCGCTCAAAAGCAGGATGCCCTTTAAACTTATCTCGTTCGTTGCGATCCAGACCCATAAAATGGAAATAGTAATAGCCCTGGAAAATTCTATGATTCTCTACCATCCAAACATTTTCTGGAGATACATAGGGTCGTAAAATAGCTGCTACTAATTCTCCATGATTATAGGGAGCGAGACTGTCACCAATATCGTGCAACAATGCACAGACAACTGTTTCCTCATCTGCTCCATCCCGGAACGCTCGTGTTGCTGTTTGAAGGCAGTGTTCTAAGCGATCTACTTGGCTTCCCATCACGTGACCCCGTAAATCTAAGAGCGTTCTATAAATCCGATCTACTAGACCATTACCAACTTCTTCAACACCTTGATTTGTCAACTCCCATTGTTCTAATGTCAAGTTGTCCATTCTTGTATATCCAACTACAGTCATAATCTTGTTCCTATTAATAATCCACGACTAACTCAAGTATAAATGTTTAAACTGCCGAAAATTCTCTCTTGCAGTAAAGTAATCCCAAGCGACATAAGAAACCTCTAAATGTCGGTCTCCAGAATTAGCATCGAAAGCCGTTCTGCCATGTAATACTCGGAAGTTTTGCACCATCAGACAATCTCCTGCCTGGGAACGGAAACAATATTGATAATCAGGACTTTTTAAATAACGGAAAAATGCACTGTAAGCTGCATAGAATTTTTCCATTTTGTCAAAAGGTATATCCCAGTTACAGGCATGGGAGTGACCGAAATAAACCCCGGTAACTTGCTCTTTGGGGTCTAATTCTATAATTTGGCGACTGCGACGGTGATAATATTCCCACTCGGTGTAAAATTGCTGAAACTGGGCGGGAGTTTCTACCAAAATTTGAAAATAGTCTGGATGATGCTTTTGAAAATCTTGGGCAACCCGAAATCCATCTACCAGTATTGACTCTCCTCCTGTTGCTTTATTTTCCACAAAGTAAAGAAACTGAAGTAGGTGGGAGGCATACATATAACTTTCGTAATCAGTATGAGGTGGTAGAGCATAACCAGTCTCGGATATATCATTAGCTCCCGGCTTAGATTTTACCGTGTAAAACCGTCCGCCTTCTGTATAGTGGATCGGTCCGATAGAACTGATAAAATTATCTAACTCTGCCAATGGCATATTTTTAATCACTGCAAAGCCCAAGGTGTAGAGTTGGTTAACCCAATCTTGGCGATCGCATGAATGAAAATCATATTTTTCTGGGGTATGTTCTTTTATCCATGCACTATCCCACAAAATCTCTTGTTGTTTACGCAATTCAATTTTACTATGAAAGTCTCCTCTTTCGGCTGATTCGTCATAAGCATGACTCATCAACCAGGAGATGGGAAATATGCTGCGATGAGGTGGATTTTCATCCCACTCAATTATTAATTCGTCATTTGCTAACTCTACATTTAGAGGCTTTGGCGTTTCTGTCAGATCGGAAATATCATATATTTTTTGGAAAGAAGTGGGATGGCGACATTCCTGAGTCAGGCAGTTATCACGCAACCAAATATAATGGAAGCGTTTGCCTCCGACTGTGATCGATGAATTATTTTCCATAGTTTTAGTCTTGAATTTCTTGATATAGCAGTAGTTAGTAGTCACTATTCAGGACAGAGGGATATTTCTCTGTCCGACTCCCTACTTCCTAGCAATATACAGGTGGGGTATTTACCACCCATAATTTTAGACTGTGTTATTTTTCAGGGTTTAATTTTATTTGTTTCCCATCATTTTTTCTAGGTATTCAGATGTGTGACCTTCTGGAATTCCTGGCAAAGAGTGAAATTCAACACCGCCTTGGTTGGGAGTGAGAGTTTGATACAGAAGTTCTTGACAATGATTATTTTCATCAGCCACGACTATTTTCGCCTCGTGTCCATTCTTTAAGATTTCGGAGCGATCGCATTGTTCATTTGCCCAAATAATTAGTAGATCACCTTTTTGACATAGCAGTGCGCCCCCACCATTGGGACAAACCATGCCAGAACCTGCCTCACCTGGTAAAACATAGGTTGACCAACGATTGCCATTATTGATATTGACGATTTCTACTTCTTCTAAAGGTAACATTCCCACCTTTTCTAGCAAGTCTGAGTCTATGGTTACACTGCCAACATAGTCACGCTTTGCCTCTGTGACCATGACCCGATGAAGTTTAGCGTGCATCAGTTTGATTATACCCATTATTTTCCTTTTGATTTATGTGTACAGTTAGAGTTTTTGGAAAACCAGAATATACATTGCTTCTGTCTCAAAAATATTGAACTGTTCTCGGCTAATTAAATTCCAAGACAACTCTTTTAATACCTCGTGTAGTAACTTGGTATCATTATAATAATCAACTCGCACTGTTAGTATGAAATATCCACCTGTTTTTAATAACCTGGATAGACTTTTCAACGCAAGAGGAGAAGCATGACCAAAGGTGAACACACCTACTGCCAAGATTGCATCATAGCTGGCAACGGAAGCAAAAGCTAGGGGCTTTTCCAGGTTGCCTTGGTAAAGAGCAGTGTAAACCTGCTTTTTCCTCGCTACTTCCAGCATTTCTTCCGAAAGGTCAACCCCTACAATGTTGCTATATCCCAATTTTGCTAAAGCCTCACCCACCATACCTGTACCTACCCCTGCATCTAGGATAGTGACATTCTGATTTGGTAATACTTTTGCTAAGGCATTAGCTGATTGTATTGGGGAATGACGATAGGGTTTGTCTAGTTCCGTGTCGTAAACGGCAGCCCAAGCATTATATTTCTGCTCTAAGCTGTATCGATAGCTATTTTGGTAAATCCAGGTAAGGCGATCGCTGACTTTTTCACATAAGTAAAAGCTCCATCCTAATTGATTAGTTTGAATAGCCTCGCACATTGTACTATAAGCTACACTCAGTTCTGGATATTGAGGTAAAGCCAACTGGGATAAAAATTCATAGCTCTTATGTAGGTTTTCGCTCAAATCTTTGACTGCCAATACCATAAATCCCAACTGCGTCAGAAAATCTTTGTAGGATTCTAGGCTAAATATTGGTTCAAACAGCAATCGATCATAGACATATTTGCGGGCTATCTCGTTAATTTCCTGTGTGGGTGTCACTAAGTCATCAAATATGAATGTACCCCCTTCCTCAAGAACTCGGTGAATTTCTTGTAGGGCAAGATGGCGATCATGAACGTGGTACAATGCTGCCTGGCTCCAAACATGGGTAAAACTACCCTTCTCATCAGGCAGGTTAGTTGCTGATGCTTTTTTAAACTCTAGCTTTAGTGATGGATATTGTTTTGCTTTAGCTTTAGCGTTCTCAATTCGGACACTACTAATATCGACTCCCACTACTTGGCATCCTGTCTGTTGGGATAACCAAATTGCTGTGTTGCCGTTACCACAACCAAGGTCTAACACTCTCGAATCTTTTGTTATCCCGCTCTGGGAAAGCATATATTCGTTCCAGTGTTTACAAGCTGTGATAAAGTCTTCAGTTTTGGCTTCGGTTAAATTATCAAAATAGCCCCAGTGTAAACTGCCTTCTGAGTCCCAAAAACTTCTATACAGGCTATCTTCACTATCATAAAAGGCTTCTGTATCAGCCTCGGAAAATTTTCTTTGTTTCATAAAAAAAGGATATGGTTCTTCAAGCAAGAATTTGCTAGTTAATCTGATTGTCAATCTTGGGAGTTGGAATTAATTTTTTAGAGAATCGGTAGTAAAAAAACTGTGAGATTTTTCTTTATAATTGCTAAACAGCTTATTTCATTAGTATTTTTGCCAAAAGATGTGCTAAAGAAATATAAAAGTGAATCAACTAGTCATTCAAAACAATGATTTCATCAAATGTTACAAATTTTCCCACATTTATTTGACACAAAATCCAATAAATATTATATTCAACTACCTACATCAAACTCATAGTTTCTAAAACAGCTTTAATTTTAGCAACTTCATGAGTTCTGAGCAAATCGCTTTTTCCTAATAATGCAAACACTGCCGTGAAAACTTGAGCACTTCTAACTTCTTCCCCAAAAACTTCCAAAGCTGTGGGGATTTGATTGAAAAGTGGAAACCCTAATTTCCTGAGTCTAAAAGCACTTAAAAGACTTCTGATTTGATAGCTGATTCGAGTTGATACATAGTCATATTTGTAATAGAAATTTGTGTAACCTAGACCCAACGCTGGGTCTATAAAAATTTTTTTGACTCCAAGTTTAGTGGCTTTCTCTATTTCTTTCTCAAAATAATCGTAAACTAAATCTATTGGATCTTTAGCTAAAGAAAAGTCAAAATCTCCCACATCTCTAGCGTGTTTTCCTTGCAGGTAACAAATAATGATTGCCGCATCGAAATCAGCTACAGTTCGATACATTTCTTCACTATTTTCAGTGCCAGTAAAGTTAATCACATTTGCCCCTGCTTTTAAACAAATTCTTGCTACTTCTGGGTAATAGGTTTCAACTGAAGTTAATATACCTTCCTTATTAAAAGTTTCAAGAATCGGGACCAGTTGACTTTTTTGTTGAAATTCATCAGCCCTTTGTGTATTTTTTGTAGTCGCCTCAGTACCAATATCGATAATGTCGGCACCTTGAGCTGTTAAAACTTGGCCACGACGAATAGCTTGTTCCAGAGTGTAACAGATGGTGTGATTAAACCAAGAATCTACGGAAAGATTGACGATTCCTAAAATAGCTGTTTGAGAATTAAAATTAAATTTTTTATTTCCAATAGTTAATTCTTGAACTTGAGCATTGTAGTCATCCTTATATTTGTCATATATTTCATAAATATCTGCGAGATTAAGCATTTTTCAACTCCTGTAATCCAAAACGACTAATTTTAAGTCTGACAAAAATCCCCCTACTAACTGCCTTTTCTAGGGAATAGTCGTTATTAGGTATTCTCCTGGTGAGGGAGGTTGAGAGCAGTTGCTTTCACACAGCTACTCAACTGAAATCTAGGGATAAAAACCCACGACTATAATCTCCAACCTCCAGCAACTTCCAAAACTTGTCCGGTGATATAATTTGCTTCTGGACTTATGAAAAAGCCAACTGCATTGCTTATATCTTGTAAGGTTGCGGGTCGTTTAGCTGGCAGGATAGGGATAGTTTCTTCTAAACCAACAGAATTTTCTGCCACACCTGGAGAAACTACATTAGCGGTAATATTGTCCTTAATTAATTCTTTAGCCAGTGACTTAGTATAGATAATGATACCAGTTTTAGCAATTCTATAGGGTGTTTGTTCCTCAGATGCCATTAGATGCTGGCCACCAGCACAGGCAAAATTGATAATACGACCCCAACCTGCTGTCTTTAGGAAAGGAATTATTGTTTGAGTAACATAAAAAGTGGCATTGAGGTTTGAATCAATAATTTCATGCCACTCCTCTATAGATATTTGGCTAGTCTGTTTTTCCAAAAAGTTACCCACGTTATTGACAACTATTGATAAGCCTCCGAGTTTTTCAGCTGCAGTTTCTACTAGAGACTTCGCTTCTTCAGGTTTGGTTAGATCTGCTTGCAGGGCAATAGATTTTATTCCATAGTGGGTTGCTTGTTGACTTGCAGCTTGGGTTGCGGCGGCACTCTTGTTATAGTGAAATGCTACATCAAATCCTTTACTAGCTAAATCGAGAGCGATCGCCCTACCTATTCCCCCTGCTGAACCTGTTACAAGTGCTTTTTTGATCATTATTTTTTTTAAAACTATCTGTAATGCAAAAAGAGGACTCCCGTTAAACCTGAAAGGTTAACGGCGAGATGAATTTTTGCCAATAAAAAATTGAGCGATAGCGAATCCTTTTGACGGATAGGCCAAATATTGTCAACTTAATGGCAATAAGTGTTAAAATTATCATGACAGTAACCAGTCATGTGGGCTGCCAAAACAAAACTCAGTACCTAGAAAATTAAATAGTGAAAGTATGGGGTTGTTGGCTGAAAAAACCTAGTCAACATAAAACTTTCAAGGAAAAGTAAAACCTAGATACTAGCCGTAGGGCATACGGTAACTTGGAGTAGAAACCAAGTATAAAACGCTTGTGGAGTCGTTCTGTCGGGGGTATCAAGAGTAATCTTGATGTCTAGTTAAGAGGCAATCTGAAAGAAGCAAGAATCTCCCATTATAGCCTTCGGCTATAACGGTGAGAGTGTCAATGTTTTAATTTACAAGCTACAAGATTAGCTACTCCTGAATATTCTACCTCTTATTGGAGTTGACCAATTGTTTTCCCGAAACAGGGTTTATCTATTTGGGACAAATTTTCTGCTAGGGTACAAGCACCAAATCTCTCTCATCCCAGAGTTATATAACAGAAGAAACCGCTCAAGAATAATTTAAAATCCAACTTAACAGCTTTTGGAATGTCTTTATGATTAATTATTTATTTGTTTAGTCAAGGGGTAATTTGACTAATGAGGAAAATGCAAGTTGAATAATCTTTGCTTCCTTCCTGAAAATTTTATTTCATCAAATACTAATGAAAAAAAGGACAACAACCCAATACAAAACAGGCCTAATTTAGGACAATTAATACTTAATAATCATGTCAAATACGTAAAGTCTTACTTTACGCTCCGGCGTAATAGTCAATCGCTACAATCTTTATTTAATCAACGTCGGTTTCATTTGACGCTTTACAAGATTGACTTGACAAACTTTACATACTTTACGATATTGTAAAGTATGTAAAGTCAAGTTAATTTAATTGAAAATTAAAAATGGATAATATTACTTATATTCCTATTGCTGAGTTACCAAGTCGCTATAAAGTTAGTCGGCAGACCATCTATGATCGGATGAAATTTCTCAATATTTCTACTATCAAGATGGAGGGAAAAAATTATATTACTAATGATGATTTATCGTTAATGGATAGTTTAAATCATCACTTATCTACTGGTGCTGATAAATCTTTATTTGAGCTTAGTGCTAAACCAGCTTATAAAAATAAGTCTAAACCTAAGTCTGCAATAGTTAAACAAGCACCTCAATCTGTTGCTGATACAGTAACGGAACCTATACCTACTCAATTGCCTATTCCTGATTTAATAGAACAATTAGCTAGGGCGATACCTTTGGTGGGCGTAGCCTTTGCCTCTAAACAATCTGACCCGCTATCTAATTATGACGCTTTGGAAAAAGCCTGTAGTAATAGTTGGATTATCTCTACTCAGAAAATTCAAGACTTAATAGGGGTCAAGCCCCACGGCTCTGAATATGTTTGGGGTTCTTGGAAATTTATTGCCAAGGGGAAGCTGGGACGGGGTAAAGGCTGGATTGTAGAAAAGGTTGATGTTTAATTCGTGACAAATATTAACGGGCGATACCTTTGGTGGGCGTAGTGATCGCACTGGAAAGAGTTGATCATTAAAATATATTGATTGAGGTCTAAAACACAAGTGGTTTAAGAATTGCAAAGAAAATTTGACAATTTTTTGTTTTACCGTTGTTTCCTTTATCAAGATGTAATAATATAGCAGTCGCCAAGGTGGTTAGGAGAGTTTGTACTCTCTTACTTTAGCTAGAACAAATCGCACCTGTGCAGTTGCTACTCAAACCCTACAACTGCAAAATATTTTTTAATAAAGCCAGTTCTTCTTTTTTGGCATGAAACCGACCTTTTTCAATATCTCTAATCCAACTTTGACTTTTACCAATATATTCAGCTAATTGACGCTGACTCCAACCCAAATTTTTGCGAGAGATAGCAATTTGTTCTGCCGATAGGTTAAGTGGATTAGATTTTCTGGTTTGTTTAGCAGTACGTTCTCTTTTTTTCTCTACTTTGATTTTATTTTTTATCCAATCATCAGGTAACTTAAAGCCTAATAGACGAGCATTTAATAAGCGGTTCCATTTACCTCTAGGGGCATGATCAGTCAGGGACTGATCATTGCTACCATCATTAATCCAGAAATCTAAGGCTGCTTCTGCATCGTCTGGTAAATCAACTAATTTTGCCCATAGAGGTTGAATTTCTACAGGATAGGTTTCATTATCAAAAATAGGTTTTAAGTTGTATTGATCTAAAATAGCTAAGTCACTTTCAAAAGTTCTGATGCGTCGTTTCCTTTCTTCCCGATCGCCCGTTGCCTTAATAATTTTTTCATTGCCATACGCAATACGCATCAAGGTTGCCACTGTAATTCTTTGTTCTTCACCCATTCTTGTTTTAAATAATAGCCACAACATCATTCTGACTGCTCCCGGATGTTGTTGCCAATAGGTCATGGCAGTATTTAATAAAGACTGAGGTAAATTACTGTATTGATAAAAAGTACTCGCTTCCTTCGCACCAGACTGATTTAAAAAATATTGAGACCAGAGACCAGGCTGAATCTTAAAAGTTAATCCAATTAAATGTTTACAACCTAATTCATCCTCCTGAAAATGATGTTCAATATTTAGTAAGCGCCAAAGATAATCTTTTTCTACAGAAAAATCCTCAATTTTTCCTTGACTCGGCCAATGTATTTCTGTCAATATGGAACAAGGTTGTTGAGCTAATTTTTTAATTAATCTTAGTTTATTTACTTTAGTTAAATCTTTCCGTTTATCTAAACCTAAATAAGTTTCAATTTGCCGATCATTAATAGTAAAAGTCTCTTCCCACGGTCTCTCTAAAGTAGTGGCATAGGCAGCATAAATCAAATGTAAGCAAGCTGAACGAATATCCAGAGGTTCTGTTATTTCTCCTTGTATTGGTTGGTTATCTTGCCAAAAATCAATTTTGCCTTTTCCGCCATTAATTGGACGGGATAATAGTAATAAGTTGTTTGTTTGATCAGTATTTTCGTCTAAAGATGTTTGTTGGGAAAGTAAATTGCAGGCTTCCCAAATCACCATGGCTGAAGCAAAGGAATGATTAGTTTTACCTTGAAAAAATAAATCAGGGCTAGGAAGAGTAATTGATTTAATATTTTTGGCTCTGCCTTTCTTGGCTACAGTAGCAGTAGGCAGACTATTTGGGCAAGTAATAATACACTGTGGTTCTGGGTAAAAACCTTCACAATAATTGCACAAATCTGGATCTATGAAAAATTGTTGATCTTTTTCTATGATCGCACCTGTTGGACAATTGACTAGACAAGTACCACAACCAAAACATTCATTAGGAATTTGATAAGACATAGTACCATCCAAAGTAAAGTGTATTAAAAGACAAGAAAAGTTTTCACAAAATATTAAAAAAGATGATCAAAAGTGATAAAATACAAGATATTTTCTTGCAAATTTGGAATATAGCTTTCTCCAGTCTGCTTAATAATGAAAGAAATATATTTTTCCAAGGTCTGATGATTAAATATTTTTCCTGAAAGAAATTTTTTTTGATGAGAATTGGATTATAAATTGTCTAAAAGTCTTACTAGATAAGATTTAGAAATAAATTTTATAAATAAATCTTATGTTTCTAATTTGTATAAAAAAACAAGATACAAATAAGATTTTAAAGAATTTATCTAATACATTTCTGTTCATGATGATTGTTTTCTTTCAATTTTAAGATTCTTTAAGATTCTTTTTTTGCATTAATTTATGTTTATTTCCCCATAACGTAAATTGCAATTTATGCGTTTTTTGCATACAGAAATAGTTTGAATTATTGCATTACAAATAATCTTTGAGGTTCTAACTGGATATGCCAAGGGAAGGAAAAATCTTTTAATAATTGCCAGCTTTCCTTAAATAATTCTACTTGTATATGATAATCATCATAGTGATTGGGAGGACTATTCAGCTTGATGTAGAGAGTTATGCGATGTGGTGTTTCGCTACTTTTGACTAGCCAACAGGGAAAAGTATTAGGTGTATTTTTATCTAAGAGTTGGGGAGATTGACAAGGTATTGCTTTTGTTAAGTGAGCATTTTCTGATATTTCTAACAGAGGACAGTCGTTAGTTAGTTTAGGTTTGATTTTTAATGCTTCTAATTCTGTAAATATTAATTGATGCGCACGAATCCCAATATGTTTAGCTGACTGAGCGATCGCTGTTGGCAGTGTTAGTTGACAATCCCAATCGAGAGCTATTACTTGATGTGGGGAGAGAATTTTAATTGCTGAAAAATTTTTACAGCCGGTTAAACGAGCTACTTCATAAATAGCCGGTTGTTGAAAAATTTGTTCTTTGTGACCATGACTTAATACTTGACCGGCAGAAATTACTAAAAGATTTTGACAGATGCGATAAATTTCTTCTAAATTATGGGAAACCATCAGCACAATACCGGGATAAATAGATAATATTTCTAATAAATTCTGTTCCATTTGACTGCGTAATTGACTATCTAACGCCGAAAAAGGTTCATCTAATAATAAAATTTCTGGCTCAATGACTAAGGCTCTGGCTAAAGCTACCCGTTGTTGTTGTCCGCCTGAAAGTTGGGCAGGATAACGATCTTCTAAGTTGTGTAAGTGCATTTGAGCTATTTTTAAATTGACTCGTCGTTCTTGTTCTGCCGGTGTTAATTTTTTTACCCCAAAAGCAATATTTTGTCGGACGGTTAGATGGGGAAATAGGGCGTAATTTTGAAAAACAAATCCGACTCGTCTTTGACAGGATGGCAAATTAATTTTTTGTTGAGCATCAAACCAAATATGACCATTTACACTAATAATACCTTGATCAGGGGTTTCTAAACCGGCAATACAACGGAGAGTCATGCTTTTACCGGAACCAGATGCACCTAATAATCCGAGGGGTGTTTGATCATTTTCTAAAGTCACATCTAAATTAAATCCGGCGTGACGTTTTTCAATAGCGACAAATAAACTTTCTCGATTGAATAAATCAGGAATATTTGGGGGGAAAGTTTGATCAGATTGACGGAAATTTTTGAGATGAAATATTTTTAAGTTAAATAAACTTTTTAATAGACTTTTTGTTTTTTTCTGAGTATTAGATTGTTTCTTATGTTTAGCTTCTGCCCAAAAGTTGACGATAATAATTACAGACAGAGAAATAGATAAAAGAATAGATACCCAAATTAAAGCATTTTGATAATCACCCGATTCACTGGCAAAAAATATGGCTAGTGGCATAGTCTGAGTTTGTCCTGGAATATTACCAGCTAACATGAGAGTTGCCCCAAATTCTCCTAAAGCACGGGCAAAAGCCAGAATTGTTCCTGCTACAATACCTCGATAGGCAAGGGGAATCATGATTTGACCAAAAATTTTCCATTCAGAACTACCAAGGGTGCGAGCGGCTGCAATAATATTAGGTTCAATTTGTTCAAATGCTCCTAAAGAGGTGCGATACATGAGGGGAAAAGAAACAACTATGGAGGTAATAACGGCTGCTTGCCAAGTGAAAATCAGATTAATTCCCCATGTCTGTAATATTTGTCCGACAAAACTATTTTTTCCTAATATTAATAATAATAAAAATCCGACAACAGTTGGTGGTAAAACAAGAGGCGAGATAAGAATAGCATCTATAATCCCCCGTCTTTTGCCCCGCACATCTAATATGAGACGGGCTGCTATGAGACCGACAAAAAAAGTAATAATTGTGGCTATGCCGGCAGTTTTTAAAGAAATCCACAAGGGGGAAAAATCAAGTGTCATATATTTAGCTACCAAATAAAAATTTATAGATTTATAGATCAGTTATAGTTGTAGTAAACGATATTCCACACCAGTTTCAAAAATTCTTGTACCGCCACCTTCCGCAATAGTTTGTCTCAGCAAATCAGGATTAGTAATCGCCACACCGGCTAAATAGTCTATTCCCATGTCAGCTAGTTCACTTAACCACGGGGTAGTAGGTCCCATTAATACTAATTTGGCATTTTGAGAAAGTTCAACTAAACGAGGAAAAGTTTTATTAACAATTGATGTAGCGGTCAAGAAAACCCAATCAGATTGAGGTAACAAATATTCGGCGGCTGGATCGGGCAAATCTCCTAGACTAGGTTGACGTTCAATTACTTTTAAATCAAATTCTTTTTCATAATCAGATAATCCCGGATAACGCCCAATCACTGAAACTTTTTTGCCTCGTAGCATGGGTAAAAAATGAGCAAAAACTGCTAAATTTTGATTACCTTCTGAGGATAAAACTTGAGATTTTTCTAATAGAGGTGATTGGGTATTAATCACCGCATTAATAGCAGCCATAGCAACAGTTGCCTCATAAGGTTGCCAACTATTTAACCAAGGTGCTAATTCCTGAATATTTTTATTAACTAAAGTACCAGACCAAGGTATTGTTCTAGTCGCAATTCCCGGACTCATACATAATCCCACACCTTCGCCTGAGCAAAGAGTCCAGGTCAAGCCAATAATTATTTCTTTGACTAAAGTTTGACTATTGCCATAGTCTAATAATATTTCATAAATTTGGCGAGGATCGATCATTAGTAAAATTAAAATTATTTAAAGTGATTAAAAATATCTCGGCAAGTTAAGTTGACATACTACCTATTCCCTATTCCCTATTCCCTATTCCCTATTCCCTATTCCCCATTACCTATCTACTTAATCACATGATTTATGATCAGTTTTATGACTATTAGGGCAGGTTTCCAAATCCTGTTTAATCAAGTGATCTATTACAGATTTTTCCTCTTGATCAATAGGTTGTAAACCAATCCAATCACTCACCATTTTCAGATCAAAGCCTACTACTTTCTGATTACCTACTTGCATTAACGGACGACGAATCAGTAAGGGATTTTGTATCATTAACTCTAATGCTTCTATTGCTTGAATTTGCTTATGGGCGATCGCACCTGATTTAATATCAGGGGCAGCCGGATTAAACCAAGATGCTACAGGTAAATCAGCAAAAAATGAACGTAGGGCGATCGCACTCCAGTTTTCTTTCAATAAGTTACGGGCTTCTACAATATGACCGGCTGCGGTGAGCAGTGCTTTCTGTTTAGTATTATTAATACACCCTGGTTTTTCATAAAAAATAATATAAGCCATAAGTGTTTTTTCCTTAATTATTATTAATTATTAAATAGCAAATCCATATTTTTTAAATACATTTTTTGACTGATTACTAAGCAAAAATTGATCAAACGTTTTAGCAACATTAGGATTTTTACTATTCTTTAAAATAGCCATAGGATAAACAATTGGGGCATGAGATTCTGGCGGAGCCGTCGCAACTATTCTGACCTGATTAGAAGTTTTCGCATCAGTTTGATAAACTAATCCTGCGTTAACATTACCCGTTTCTACATAAGTTAAAACTTGACGCACATCTTTAGCATAGATTATTTTAGGTCTCACTTGATCTAAGATTTTGTAGAATCTGAGAACTTCCTCAGAGTATTGACCAGCCGGTACTGATTTTGGTTCACCAATAGCAATTTTACTAATCTCTGGTTTCGTTAAATCTTGAAAATTATTAATTTTCTTTTCACTTGACGGCGTAATTAAAACCAAACGATTTGTCACTAAAGTACGACGAGAACCTGGTAATAAAAGATTTTTTGCTTGCAAAGCATCCATTTGTTTATTAGCAGCAGAAATAAAAATATCAACAGGTGCGCCTTGTTCTATTTGCTGTTGTAAGGAACCAGAAGCACCAAAATTATAAACGACTTGTACTTGCGGTTGTGTTTTTTGATAAAGTGTTTTAATTTCTGTTAAAGCATCTTTCAAACTAATAGCAGCTGATATTGTAATATTACCAGACTGGGCAGCCACAGGAGCAGTTAGGGAAAAACGATTTGACATTACTGCCAGTACAAAAGTCAGAGCAATTGCTGTGAAAAAAGTGAATAATTTTTTTCTCTTCATTGTTAAATTTCTCAAAAAGTGTTGAAACTATTAATTGTCATTATTTATGACCGTGATCATTGTATATTAAGACTTTCATCGGATTGGTATAATTTAATACGAAAAATAAAATTTAATAAGTTTTTGTCAAAATATTTTGATTAATTTTTTCGCTTTTTTATGCTTTAATAATCAAGTACCGTTAAGTTTTGGAGAAAATAATCAATGAAAATCAGCGCACGTAATACAATCAAGGGCACAATCAAGTCAGTCACAGAAGGGGCTATTAATGCAGAAATTACATTAGAAATTGCACCTGGTATTGAAGTCGTTTCGATTATCACTAAGTCTTCCGCTGACAACTTAGGCTTAAAACCAGGAAAAGTAGCTTATGCTGTGATCAAATCTAGTGAAGTAATGATTGCGATTGACGAATAAAACAATTAATTGAAAAAACAAAAAATCCTCCCCTGGTGTTATGTTGTAAGGAGTCAGGGAGGATATAATCTAAATCTTAAATCTAATCAAACGTTTAAAGATCACATCAAAATAATAGCATTGATTAGGCAAAATCTCGTAACATTTTTTTAATCTCAATATTGTGTAATTCTTCTTGTCCAATCATTCCCCGTGCAAATTCTTCTAAATAAATACTAGCATTTTCCACGATGTTTAAAAGTTCTTTATATAAATCTAAAGCCTTTTTTTCATGATTGAGACTTTCTGTCAAAATACTTTTTAGATCGTGCTGATTAGTTTGTTCAATCGGAGCAATTGTCAAACTAGGATGACCTTCTAATCCGGTTAAAATACTGCCTACTTGTTGAGCGTGTAAGAGTGATTCTGTTGCCTGTTCCTGAAAAAATTGAACAATAGGAATACGATTAGGACCAGTTACCATCAAAGAATAGTGAGTATAGCGAACCACGCCGGCGAGTTCAAATTCCATCAGATGATTGAGAATTTTAATAGTATTTGGAGAATTGAGTTCTTTCATTATTTTCTTAAATTTATAGGAAATTATCTTGAATTAATAGGAAAAATTAGTGGGTTTATCCTTGATTAATAAATCAGCGATCACCTCAGGTTTCATACCACTTAAACGTTTTTTGCCAGGCATTAACATTATATTAGGAGCCATAGCACACTTACCCAAACAACCACTCTCCTCTATAATCACCAATTTAGTCAGTCCTCTTGCTTCTAAAACCGCTTCTATGGCTTGACGTTGTTCTTCGCCACCTTTTTTTTGGCAACCAGATTTTTGACAAATTAATAGTTTAACCTTAGTAGATTGTTGATCACAAATAATATTATCAGTGGTATTTTTCAGATTAAGTTTAATCACTTGTAACTTAATTCCTTTCCCCTGCTTGCTTAATTTAGATTTACCAACAACTTGAATAATTTGATTAGGTGCAAGGTCCATGGGCAGAATCAGCCGAATTTTTTTGGGTATTCTCAGAACTAATACCCCTTCAACCGTATCAATTTGTAAATATTTACATTGATCATTCTGCCAAATATAACCTAAAAATTCTCCTTCTAAATAAAAGGATTTTTGTTTTGATTTAGTAGTTTTTTTCATAGTTGAAAATATAATTTATTAAACTAATCGTCTGGCTTCTATGGTCTGTGGTAATTTGAAAGGTTCTGTAAGAATTGGCACAGCTAATTCCCAACCATTAGCTAAGGTGAAAACTTTACCATCTGTAGTTTCTTCTTGTTTAACCACTTCTTCTTCTAGGTCTTTTTTGGCAACATAAACCACTAAATGTCCTTTACAATTTTTACGTAACATAACTTTCATAAAATAATTTCCTATTTTTAATAGTAGAGTTCTCATAACAGATAGACTTTGATAACCCGAAAAGTCTTAAAATAAAAGACTTTTTAGATTGTGTTTAGATTGTGTTTAGATAATTTTTAACTTAAGAAAATATCAGAAGATTAGCAAATTAAATTAAATTAAAATCTTGTCTTATTCACTAGGCGGGGCGGCAACTAGTTCTAATTCTTTACTACGACAACCAACTACATAACCTTTTTCAATAAAATGAATAGCATAAATGTAATAAGTTTGTAAAAAAGTGCCAATTCCTACAACATAACCAACATCTCCTTTTTTCGCTAAAGTTTCCCCAATTTCTTTACCGGCAAATGTTCCATCATTGCGAATTAATTTACGTACTCGCACTTTTGCTCCCATATCAAATTGGGGGGGAGAATCAATTTCTATTTCACTAGTTTGCATAGTTAATTTCCTTTTGGTTGACAAAATGACTGGCTAATTTGAGTAATTCTTCTGAGGTCAAATTTCTTTTAACCTGGCTGGAAAAATGACGGACCGATTCTAAGAGCGATCGCAATTCTTCTTGGTCTAAAAATATGCCTTGACTGGCTAATATTTCTTTTAATAAATGTCGGCCAGAATGTTTACCAGCTAATAGTCGGCGTTGACTACCTACTATTTCTGGAGCAAAAGGCTCATAAGTGTTGGGATTTTTTAAAACGCCGGCGGTATGAATACCAGATTCATGGGTAAAAGCATTCTCACCGACAATCGCTTTCCAAGGCGGTAGATGACCACCGGAAGCCATGACAACTAAGCGAGATAATTCTGTCAGGCGGGAAGTATCAATGCCTAATTTAATACCATATATTTGTTTCAATGCCATCACGATTTCTTCTAAGGCCGCATTACCTGCCCTTTCCCCTAAACCATTAACGGTAGTATTAACAGCACTAGCCCCAGCTTTAATACCGGCTAAAGCATTAGCTGTGGCTAGACCAAAATCGTTATGGGTGTGCATTTCTACTGGTATTGGTAAGGATTGCACTAAATGACTAACTCTTTCGTAAGTAGTAAAAGGGTCAAGAATACCGACCGTATCACAGTAACGAAAACGAGAAACTCCCCATTCTTGAGCAGCCAAAACGACATCTAATAAAAATGCTTGATCAGCCCTAGAAGCATCTTCTCCACCCAAGGCAACAAATAAACCGTGATCCTTGGCAAAGTTGATTGTATCCCGTAACTTATTTAACATGAGTGAAACTTGCCCTTGAAATTTCACATCAATTTGAATTTGGGAAACAGGGATAGAAATATGTACCCGCTTCATACCACAGGCCAGGGAAGCAACAATATCTGATATAACAGCCCGATTCCAACTAATTAGGTCAGCTTTAAAATTCTGATGCACTAGATGGGCGATCGCCTCCTGTTCGACTTTTCCCATAGCTGGAATACCGACTTCAATTTCCTGTACACCCATACTATTTAATAAAGAGGCGATCGCTGTTTTTTCTGCCAGCGTAAAGGCAACACCAGCAGCCTGTTCTCCATCACGCAGGGTCGTGTCATTAATTAGTATGTTATTCATAGGTATCCTGATTCTAAGTAAGAAGAATCCCTCCTGTAAATAGGAGGGAACTATTGATCAAAAAGAGTGTGGAAAATTCCTTTATGTCAGAAGGATAGACAAAAATCTAATTAACGAATTAAGTCGTAGGAAATATCTGTTTTAGATGGAATATTACTATTCCGATCTAGTTCATCCAGAATTGTATTAACAATCCAGTTCAGTAAATTAATAGTTCCCTGATAGCCATAGGTAGCATAACGGTGTAAATGATGGCGATCAAAGATCGGATAACCAATGCGGACAAAAGGTACTTTCGTATCACGCCAGAGGTATTTGCCGTAAGAATTACCAATTAATAAATCAACTGGTTCAGTAAACAAGAGAGAACGTAAATGCCAGAGGTCTTTACCGCCCCAGATGGTAGCTCCTTCACCGAAGGGACTACTATTTAAGATGGCTTGTAATTCTGCCTCAAATACATCGTTACTATTGCTAACTAAAATGTGTACAGGTTCTGCACCAAGTTCTAATAAGAACTGAGTTAAACCAATCACTAAATCAGGATCACCATAAAGAGCAATCTTTTTACCATGTAACCAGGCTTGAGAATCGGTTAAGGCATCCACTGCCCGACCCCGCTCATCTTCCAATTCTTTGGGAATTGGTTGGCCGGTTAAAGCTGATAATTTAACTAAAAATTCATCAGTTCCCCGAATACCGACAGGCCGTGAGACAGAAGTCTGTTGTTTCCATTCTTTCTCAATATAGTCTCTGGTTTTCGTGGTGGAATAGGATTGGAAAGCAATCGTAGCTTCAGCGTTAATAGCGTCGGCTGCTTCCTCTAAAGGAGTACCACCGGGATACATATTGTAAGTACCATTATTAGGCGAATCTAGGTAGTCAGAATTATCGGCTAATAGGGTATAGTTAACACCCATCACCGAGGCTAATCTTTTCACTTCCCGTAAATTGCCAATATAAGTTTCAAAACCGGGAATAAAGTTGATTTTACCGTTAGTAGTTTCGGTCTTTTTGCCTTCAGTCAGGTTAGTTAAAATCCCCTTCAGCATATTGTCATAGCCGGTAATATGGGAGCCAACAAAACTAGGTGTATGAGCATAGGGAACCGGAAAATCCTGAGGTACTGAACCCTTTTCCTTAGAAGTTTTGATAAAGGCTTGTAAGTCATCGCCAATTACTTCTGCCATACAGGTTGTACACATGGCAATCATTTTCGGTTTGTACAAATTATAAGAAGTTGCCAAACCATCGATCATATTTTGTAAACCACCAAAGACCGCAGCATCTTCTGTCATAGAGGAAGAAACCGCCGAAAAAGGTTCTTTGAAGTGGCGGGTAAAATGACTACGGAAATAAGCGACGCAACCTTGAGAACCATGTACAAAGGGTAAAGTTTGTTCAAAACCAACGGCGGCTAATATTGCTCCTAAAGGTTGACAGGCTTTAGCAGGGTTAACGGTGAGAGCTGTCCGGGCAAAATTTTTCTCTCGATATTCCCAGGTTTTTGTCCACTCGCCAGTTTCCAGCACTAATTCTTGAGGATGACAACCTTCAAATTCTTTTTTACCAGCAAACAATTCTTGATATTCGGGGTCATGAAAAAGACGAGCATGATCTTTAATGGCATCTATATCTTGTGGCATGATTTCACTCCAAAGTTAAGGATGAATAATGAATAATTAGGGATTTAAGAATGAATAGTCATCAATAGTTAATGAAGTTAATGACTATTCATTTTTTATAATGAGCTTATTTTTTCCAAGGTGCACCGACTAAACTCCAGGTAGGGCTATTCAGAGCTAAATCCATGTCACGGGCAAAAATAGCGAAACCATCGTAACCGTGATAGGGTCCTGAATAATCCCAAGAGTGCATTTGACGGAAGGGTAAAGCCATTTTTTGGAAAACATATTTTTCCTTAATACCTGATGCGATCAGGTCAGGTTTTAAACCTTTGACAAATTCTTCAAATTCATAGGCGGAAACATCGTCATAAATGAGAGTACCGTCTTCAACGTATTCAGTTGTACGTTTGTAGTCATCATTGTGACCAAATTCGTAGCCAGTACCGATTAATTTCATGCCTAAGTCATGAAAGGCCGGAACAACGTGACGTGGACGTAAACCACCAACCATCAGAGCAACGGTTTTCCCTTTTAAGCGGGGACCATATTTGGCAATGACGGCAGCCGATTGGGCTTCATATTTAGCAATGACTTCTTCAGCCTTGGCTTGAATAGTTTCGTCAAATTTAGAGGCGATCGCCCGCAGAGATATGGCTATTTCCGTCGGACCAAAGAAATTATATTCTAACCAGGGAATACCATAAGTTTCTTCCATGTGGCGAGAAATATAGTTCATAGAGCGATAACAGTGAACTAAATTCAGTTTCACTTGGGAAGTCAGCATCATTTCATTAAATGTGCCATCACCCGACCATTGAGCGACTACCCGTAAACCAATTTCTTCTAATAAAATTCGGCTTGACCAGGCATCTCCCCCAATATTGTAGTCACCAATAATCGCTACATCATAGGGACCGGGTTCAATACCTAAAGTACCCTCTTTCTTAGCCTGATCAGCTCTGGGGAAAACAAAATCTCGCACTGCATCATTAGCAATGTGGTGACCGAGGGATTGGGAAACACCCCGGAAACCTTCGCAACGTACTGGTACAACAGGTTTATTGATTTCTTTCGCAGCTTTTTTAGCAACTGCCTCAATATCATCACCAATTAGACCAATCGGACATTCTGATTGAACAGAAATACCACGATTGAGCGGGAATAATTCTTCGATTTCTTCAATTAATTTGGCTAATTTTTTATCGCCACCAAAGACAATATCTTTTTCCTGAAAGTCAGAAGTGAACTGCATTGTACCAAAAGTATCAATACCAGTTGTGCCGATGTAATAATTACGGCGACCAGACCAGGAATAATAGCCACAACCAACGGGACCATGACTAATATGCACCATATCTTTGATGGGACCCCAAACTACACCTTTAGAGCCGGCATAAGCACAGCCTCTAGTAGTCATGGAACCAGGCACGGATTTAATATTGGATTTTACACCACAATCAGATTTGCCTTCCTCGTAAACATTGAGATGTTTGGCACGTTTTTTCTGAGCCTTATCGGGATAGACTTCGAGAACTTCTTGAATGAGAGCTTTTTTCTCATCAGTAGTAATCGGTTCTGTAGTCGTGGGAGGTGTTGTAACAGCAGGCAATATATCGGTTGGAGGATTCATAATCAGTTACCAGTTATTCGAGTTCAGTTATGAAGTGCTAGTTCTCTACTAAGAGAAACTATTTTTTTTATTTTGTGGAATATCAATGATTGTGCAATTTGGACTAAGCGAGGGAAGTTTTTATCCCCCTGTTTCTGGTATTGATCGAGGTTAATCACCGAAAAAACAGGGGAATAAATGACGTTAAACTAAAGCAGGAGCTTTTACACCTTCTTTAATAGCTTTTTCGTACTCTTCTTCACCACCTAAAATACCAAATTCGACTAATAGATCTTCTAGCTCATCCATGGAAATAGGAGTAGGGATGGTCAGATTCTTATTGTCAATAATCTTCTTAGCAAGCATCCGGTATTCTTCTGCTTGTTGGCTGTCAGGTGCGTATTCAATTACTGTCATCCGACGTAATTCAGCGTGTTGCACAATATTATCACGAGGGACAAAGTGTAACATTTGAGTATTTAACCGGCTGGCTAAGGTTTCAATTAATTCTAGTTCCCGGTCGCATTTACGACTGTTACAGATTAAGCCACCTAAACGCACACCGCCAGAGTGAGCATATTTCAATACACCACGAGCAATATTATTAGCGGCGTACATTGCCATCATTTCCCCAGAGGTAACAATGTAGATTTCTTGAGCTTTACCTTCCCGAATAGGCATAGCAAATCCACCGCAAACCACGTCTCCTAATACATCATAGGAAACAAAATCGAGGTCTTCGTAAGCGCCATTTTCTTCCAAGAAGTTAATAGCAGTGATAATACCCCGGCCAGCACAGCCCACACCAGGTTCAGGACCACCAGATTCTACGCATTTAACATCACGATAACCAGTTAATAAAACCTGTTCTAGTTCTACATCTTCTACTGCACCAAGTTCTGCTGCTAAATGTAAAACTGTAGTTTGAGCTTTACTGTGTAACATTAAGCGGGTAGAGTCAGCTTTCGGGTCACAACCGACGATCATCACGCGCTCTCCCAGTTCAGCCATACCAGCAATTGTATTTTGGGAAGTGGTAGATTTACCAATACCACCTTTACCATAGAATGCAATCTGTCTAATTTTTTCGTCTGTCATTGTATTTCTCCTGAGAAGATTTGTTGTTGATAATGGAAAATTTTTAAGAAAGATCAAGACCTAAAAAGATTTAAGGTTTGAGAGTAAGTAGGAGGATCACCAAGGTGGAGAACGCCCCATCCCACAATTAACAATTGGTCTGATAATATTCATGATTTAACTAATACTCCTAGTTAATTTTTCTTGATTTTTTGTCCTGGTAAAGTATTCAATATGAGGAAATATCTCTAATTAAATTGCTTGCACAATTAAAGTCGGTAATACTTTCGCTCGTAGGCGGGTTTCAATTGCCCCTTTCAGGGTTTCATTACGACTGGAACAGGAATCACAGGCTCCTTTCAGATGTACTAAAACCAATTCACCTTGTACGTCATAAAGTTCCACATCACCACCATCCGCCATTAAGAAAGGACGAATATCCTCTTGTAAAACCTCTTGAATCAGAGTGATTTTTTGTATATTAGTTAAGGTTTTTGGTGCATCTTTTGACACATCTTTTTGGTGAGCAAGTTCTGTCGCTACTTGAATACTTTTTTCTTGTCCTGTTAATACCGTAGCCAAAATATCATCAATATTCACTAAACAGGAACCACAACCGCCACCGGCTTTAATATAGTTAGTAACTTGTTCTGCTGTGGTTAAGCCATTTTCAATGACAATTCGGCGAATCCGACTATCAGTAATGCCATAACAGCTACAAATTAAGGCTCCTTCATCATCAGCATGACTGACTAAGGGAATACCCCGGTATTTATAAATAGCAGCTTCCAAGGCTTCTTGTCCCATAACTGAACAGTGCATTTTTGCCTCTGGTAAACCGCCTAAATAGCTGGCAATATCCTGATTAGTAATACGCAGGGCTTGATCTAAAGTTAAACCTTTAATCAATTCGGTTAAGGCAGAGGAAGAAGCGATCGCACTAGTACAACCAAAGGTTTGAAAACGGGCATCCAGAATAGAATCTTGCTCAATATTAATTTTCAAGTGAAGTCTCAGGGCATCACCGCAGGCAATACTACCCACTTCGCCATAAACAACCGCCAGACCTGATTCTTCAGTATTTTCAATTAACCCTTGATTTTTAGGATTGTGAAAGAGTTCTAATACTTTCTCGGTGTAGTCCCACATTTTCAATTACCATTGTTGAATAGATAGTTACAGTGAATATGAAATATTGAGTAGTGATCAGAGAATAATTCTGAGAATAATTAGGAAAAATTTTAATTATTGACTAACAAGGCTTCTTGCCGATCTTGTAACCAAGCTACATCATCACTACTGAAGGGAGAAAGATCACGTAATCTTTGAATAATACCTGGCATTACTTCTAATACTCGGTCAATTTCTGCCTCGGTATTATAGCGACAAAGACTAAATCTAATGGAACCGTGCAGAATTGTATAAGGTAAACCCATCGCTTGCAGAACATGGGACGGCTCTAAAGAACCAGAGGTACAAGCAGAACCGGATGAAGCACAAATACCATATTTATCTAAGGATAATAAAATTGCTTCCCCTTCTACATACTTAAAACCAATATTAGTGGTATTAGGTAAGCGGTTTTTAATATCACCATTCACTTGACAATCTGGAATAGTTTTTAATAAACCTTTTTCTAAACGATCACGCAATTTTGCTTCCCGTTTGGTAGCTTCTGGCATTTCTCGTAATTCTAATGCCGCTGCTTTACCGAGACCGACAATACTAGCCACATTTTCTGTACCAGCTCTCCGTCCCCGTTCCTGATGACCACCTAATAAGAGGGGACGGAAACGATAACCTTTTCTTACATAGAGTGCGCCAACTCCTTTAGGAGCGTGCAGTTTATGACCAGATAAGGTTAATAAATCAATGGTACTATTCTTCAGATTGAGAGGTATTTTACCCACCGCCTGCACAGCATCGACATGAAATGTTGCACCGTAGGATTTGACTAAAGCGCCAATTTGTTCAATCGGAAAAATCGTACCCGTTTCATTATTAGCGTACATCGTAGTAACTAAAGCCGTATTACCAGTCAAGGCCGCTTCTAGTTCCATCAAATCTAGTTGCCCACGCTGATCAACCGAGAGATAAGTAACGGTATAACCTTGCTTTTCCAGATGTTTACAGAGATTAATCACACAAGCGTGTTCCACTTGAGTAGTAATAATATGACGACGTTCTGGTTGAGCTGCGATCGCAGCTCGAATCGCCGTATTATTTCCTTCTGTACCACAACTAGTAAAAATAATCTCTGTAGCAGTAGCACCGATTAACTCAGCCACCTGCTCCCGTGCTTCCTGAATAGCTTTACCGACTTGCCCGCCAAAGGTGTGCATAGAAGAAGGATTACCATATAGCTCCGTTAAATAGGGAAGCATAGTGGCGACAACTTCAGGATCAGGTTGGGTTGTGGCATTATTATCGAGATAAAGACAAGATGGCATAGGTCGTCACCAAACTAAGGTTTTCAGGCAATGGTCAAATAGTAAAAATTTAAGCGGTTACGGTTTCTAAGTATTGTTGATAGAAGTTTCTAGCTACTGTTTCAATTACGTCGTAAGCCTCAACTGCTAATAATCCTGCTTTTTGCAATTCTGCTTGGGGGCAGTTACCAATTTTTGAAGTTAAAACAGCTTTACAATCAGCAATTGTGGCAATGATGTTATCAAGGGTGGCTTCTTCGCCATAACCACTTTGACAATAATGGTCAATTTTCCGATGACCGACGAATTTTACATCATTCGCATCAACTTCATAAATTTGAAATTCTTTAGCATGACCAAAATGCTGATTAACTAGACCACCGCCTTTGGTAGCAACAGCCACTAATATTTTAGGACTATTCATAACGGGGGCAACAGGTTTAAGTTGTTGTTTCTTTTCCTTAATTTGTTCCTGTTTTTGTTCAATACTGGCATGAACTACCTGACGTACCGTTAGGTTATATTCAGGTTCCATGTCCATGAACTTATCTTTGGTAAATTCTTGAGAACGATCTTCCCCTAATAGTCCTACCGCATCTGCTCGACATTGACGACAGTGACGCATCATTTTCATATTACTGTCAGCACATTCATCTTGCAGAGTTTTCAATTCCTTAGCAGTCGGACCACGTTGACCATTTAAGCCAAAATAAGTACCGTGTTCAGGAGCAGAAATCAGAGGCATAATATTGTGGAGAAAAGCACCTTTTGATCTGATGACCCGATTAACTTCCGTTAAGTGTTCGTCATTAATACCAGGAATCATCACCGAGTTAACTTTACACAAAATATCAGCTTCTCTCAATAAATCAAGACTCAGCATCTGCTGTTCATGCAGAATACGAGAAGCCTCAATTCCTTTAATCCGTTTGCGTTTCCACTGAATCCAAGGATAGATTTTTGCTCCAATCTCAGGGTCCACCATATTAATCGTGATGGTAACATGATCAATATTTAATGCTTTAATCCGATCAACATATTCTGGCAACATTAAGCCATTAGTTGATAGACAAAGTTTAATATCAGGAGCTTCTTTTGCTATTAACTCGAAAGTGCGAAAAGTCTTTTCTGGATTTGCCAAAGGATCGCCCGGACCAGCAATTCCTAATACTGTCATCTGAGGAATCTTGCCCCCAATCACTAGGACCTTGTGAGCAGCCTCTTCTGGTGTTAATAATTCACTGACCACACCGGGACGACTTTCGTTAGCACAGTCATATTTGCGGTTGCAATAGTTGCATTGAATATTACAAGCTGGAGCAACAGCAACGTGCATCCGGGCATAATGGTGGTGAGCATCTTCACTATAACAAGGATGTTTAGCGATACGTTCTTGAATCTTCGCATCAAGCCCAGTGGTTGCACTGCTAGAAGGACTGCAATTACAACTACCCGATTTAGCTTCTGATGCCGTCTCAACAGTTGCTGACGAAAGCAAAGCAGGGGGTGGTGTCATTGAATTTTTGATTTGAGTAATTTGCGGTAGGCACTTTATAACACCTTGGCAAAAATCTCCCCTGCAAAGAATGTCACATAAAACTCATTAGAAATATTAGAAATGTACTCAAGTATTCTAACTCTTACTACACGAGGATCCAAAAAAAGTTTTGGGAATGGGTACGAGTATTTTTCGTCAAAAAATAGGTATTTTCGGGGAGGGGAATGGGTATTTTTAAACTCAAAACAATTCCTTTTATATAACGATTACCAGGCTATATTTATATTTTTTTAAGTTTTTTAACTTGTACTCAAATAACAGTTTTTCTAAAAAGTATTCAATTTATTTTGTCCAAATACAAAAAATCTTCCGTATTGAATACTGTATTTATCTTTACTTATTTTAAAAAAATGTCAAGTGCGATACTATTTTTTGATAAAAAACCCTTTTTTTGGTGAAAAAAAGTAACAATGAATACTTTTTTCAATTAATTATGACCCTTTTTACTAATAGTAAATGTAGATACATTTCTCACATATAAGTCAATTATCGGCCTTTCCAACAAGGCCCATATAAAAAACTTGATGAAAAAAAGTTTTTTATATGATAAAAAGTAGCAACCAATACTTTTATTAAATCACTATTAATTTTTCTCAAATAAATAGTATATATAGATACAATATTTATGACTCATGGACACCTCAAGATTAATATTGAGTACATGAAAAAAAAGCCAAAATAGCCCGTAAAAATGGCTGAAAACCTTGACATATCAGGAATATTGCCTGAGTGTAAGAATACTCGTACCCATGACGATAAATACTAGTACCCCTTCCCATAAATACTCGTACCCCATACCACAAAGAATTTTTAAACCTTTATCTGCTAAGGTTTTCAAGACTTGAGTATATTGGCAGTAAGTAGAATAAGTCTGATCGGAGCAATTCTTTTGCTCTGTTTATTTCGGTCTGTTATAAGCCTTAAGCATGGTTGTAATTTTTTCAGATTTAACCATCAGCCCATTGCCAAATTTTTTCTGAAACTATTATGAATATTTATTGAATATTTATGAATATGACTACCTCTCCCCACTCTCAATCATCTGAGTCATCATTAGTCATCCTTGACTGGTTACGTCATCGTATTACTCAGATTGAAGTGAAAAATCCTAGAATAGCCCAAATAATTTGTCAATTAATACCACCTAGCTGTCCTTTTGCCCGCACTATTAAACTATTTAACAAAACCTTACTAGTCATACCGCCCCTCTGTCACATCAATCCTGTTTATGAAGAATTGATGGAATTAAGATTTCGGGCTTTAGTATTTCTCAGTGAGACAAATTGCTAATTTCCTAGTTTCTCTTATTCTCAATATCAGTCCAGAATCAGCCCCTTATTGAGTTATCACTGAATCATGAAAATAACCCCAGGCAAAATTAACGAACTGCTGACTGAAACAGCTTGTGAACATAATCATCACAAAGAAGGACAGAAAAAAAATAAATCCTGTAGTCAGCAAGCTCAACCAGGTGCAGCCCAAGGGGGATGTGCTTTTGATGGAGCAATGATTGCTCTTGTACCGATTACTGATGCTGCCCATTTAGTACACGGTCCTATAGCCTGTTCTGGTAATTCTTGGGGAAGTCGGGGCAGTCTATCTTCTGGTCCTGAATTATATCAGGTTGGTTTAACTACTGATTTAACTGAGAATGATATTATTTTTGGTGGAGAAAAGCGTCTTTATCAATCAATATTAGAAGTAGAAGAACGCTACCATCCGGCTGCGATTTTTGTTTATGCTACCTGTGTTACAGCCTTAATCGGTGATGATTTTGAAGCAGTGTGTCGGAAAGCCTCAGAAAAAATTACGACTCCTGTGATTCCGGTTAATTCTCCAGGTTTTACGGGGACAAAAAATTTAGGTAATCGGATCGCTGGGGAATTTCTTTTAGAACACGTGGTCGGTACAGCCGAACCACCTTACGTAACACCCTATGATATTAATTTAATTGGTGAATATAATATTGCGGGCGAGTTGTGGAATATTTTACCCTTATTTGAAAAATTAGGTATTCGGGTTCTCTCTAAAATGACTGGGGATGCTCGTTATCAAGAAATTTGTTATGCTCACCGGGCTAAATTAAATGTGATGATTTGCTCGAAAGCATTATTAAATGTGGCTCGCAAAATGGAAGAACGCTACGGTATTCCTTATATTGAAGAATCATTTTATGGGGTAGCGGATGTTAACCATTGTTTACGCAGTATTGCTGCCAAAATTGGGGATGATGATTTAAAACAACGGGTGGAAGATTTAATTAAGGAAGAAACTATTAAATTAGATGAGCAATTAGCTCCCTATCGAGCCAAATTAAAGGATAAACGGATAGTTTTATATACAGGTGGGGTAAAGAGTTGGTCTATTATTTCTGCTACTAGAGATTTAGGTATGAAAGTAGTCGCTACCAGTACGAAAAAAAGTACAGAAGAAGATAAGGCAAAAATTCGGGAGCTTTTAGGCAAAGATGGAATTATGATGGAAAAAGGTAACGCTCAAGAATTATTACGGGTAATAGCTCAAACTCAGGCAGAAATGTTAATTGCGGGGGGAAGAAATCAATACACGGCGCTGAAGGCGAAAATACCTTTTCTCGATATTAATCAGGAACGCCATCACCCTTACGCTGGTTATGAAGGGTTAGTCGAATTAGCCAAAGAATTAGCAGAAACTCTCTATAGTCCGATTTGGCAACAAGTTCGCCAACCAGCTCCCTGGGATGAGGAAATATTAATAGATTGATCATTAAGATTGATCATTAAATTAATAATCAGATTAATGATTAATCATCGCTAAATTTATTACTAATCATTCATAGTCACAATTACACAAAATTTCAGCTAAATAATTTACTCATTAATATTCCTGTTATTATGGCTAACATCACCCTACCGAAAAAATCTGTCACTATTAATCCTCTCAAACAAAGTCAGCCATTGGGTGCATCTTTAGCTTTTTTAGGATTAAAAGGTACTATTCCCCTATTCCATGGTTCTCAAGGTTGTACAGCTTTTGCTAAGGTTTTATTAGTGCGTCATTTCCGAGAAGCAATACCTCTAGCAACGACGGCGATGACGGAAGTTACAACAATATTGGGTGGGGAAGAAAATATTGAAATAGCAATTAAAACTCTATTAGAAAAATCTAAACCAGAAATTATTGCTATTTGTACTACAGCCCTGACTGAAACACGGGGCGATGACATAGCCGGCATTCTCAAAAATATTCGGCAACGTCACCCAGAATGGTATGACTTACCAATAGTTTGGGTTTCTACGCCGGATTATCGTGGAGCATTGCAAGACGGTTTTGCGGCTGCGGTGGAAGCAATTGTGCAGGAAATACCTCAGCCCGGCGTACCCCGACTAGAACAAGTTAATATTTTAGTCAGTTCTGCCTTTACACCAGGAGATTTACAGGAAATTGAAGAAATAGTGACTAGTTTTGGTTTAAAACCAATTTTGCTCCCTAATTTAGGTGGTTCCATGGACGGTCATTTAGAAGATGACTTTCAGGCGACAACCAGTGGAGGCACAAGTTTAGGACAAGTACGAGAGATGGGTAGTTCTATATTTACGATCGCCCTAGGTGAGAGTATGCGAAAAGCAGCAGAAATATTAGAACAACGTTTTGGGACTGGCTATGAAGTTTTTCCCCATTTAACAGGACTGGCAGCTAATGATCAATTTTTACAAACTTTAAGTATTCTCAGTCATCATCCAGTCGTCGAAAAATATCGACGACAACGGCGACAATTATTAGATGCCATGTTAGACACCCATTTCTTTTTTGCTTATAAAAAAGTTTGTCTAGCATTAGAACCCGATCTATTATTCTCAACCATAGATTTTTTATTAGGAATGGGGTCAGAAATTCAAGCTGCTGTCACCACTACCAAATCTCCTAGTTTAGAACAATTACCGATTGAAAACGTTACTATTGGTGACTTAGACGATTTAGAACAATTAGCAAAAGGAGCAGATTTATTAATTACTAACTCCCATGGTAAAAGAATTGCCAAACGTTTAAAAATCCCCCTATATCATCAAGGTTTTCCCATCTTTGATCGATTGGGGAACGGTTACTTTACTAGGGTCGGGTACAGGGGAACTATGCAACTCTTATTTGATATTGGTAATATTTTCCTAGAGGAGGAGGAAAATCATGTAAAAGAGAAAAATCATAGTTAATTTTGCTCTATTCTTAATTCACTATTGATAAATAGGAGAAATTTTATGCAGATTGCCTTTACGACTGAAGATCAAATTCATATTAATTCCCATTTTGGTTGGGCAAAAAAGATTGATGTCTATGATGTTTCAACCGAGGGCTATCAATTTTTAAAAACCCTCACCTTTGAGGGAGATTTAAAAGAAGATGGTAACGAAGATAAATTAATCCCCAAATTGGAAGCCCTGAAAGATTGCACAATTGTTTATGTTTCAGCGATTGGTGGTTCTGCGGCTGCCCGCTTGATTAAAAATAAAATTACACCGATTAAAGCCTATTCTGAAGCAGACAAAATTACTGATGTTCTCAATAAATTAGTGGAAACACTCAAGGGAAATCCGCCCCCTTGGTTGCGGAAAGCCTTACAACAAAAGAGTTTGGCTCTTGAAGAATTATCAGAGGAGGTGAGTGTCTAACGAATTTGTTTACTAATTCTCGCTAACTCTAACTAATTTTCCCTAAGTTTCACTAATCTTGTCCCTATTAAATTTTTCTTTTCTACAAGCCTATGACTACTACAACAGAAATTTCATCTGCATCCACCGCTATTGATCTGAGTAATAATCCTTTTCTCAAAGCCTTAGCGCAACAAATTCGGGTCAATGATTCCTATGGTACTTATCGAAATTGGAGTGATCAATTATTACTCAAACCATTTGTAATTACCAAGGAACAAAAACGTAATATTTCTATTGAAGGAGAGGTTGATCCGATTACTAAAGGTAGAATTATGGCTTTTTATCGGGCTGTTGCCTATTTGATCGAACAGGAAACTGGTCAAATAGCCCAAGTCGTGGTTGATTTAAGTCATGAGGGTTTTGGTTGGGCTTTAATATTCAGTGGTCGTCTTTTGGTGGTATGTAAAACCCTCAGAGACGCTCAACGATACGGTTTTCCTTCTTTGGAAAAAATGATTGAAGAAGCTGACCTTTTGGTACAAAAAGGTATTGATTATATTAATCGTTTTCCTGAAGTTGCGAAAATTTAATCAATATTCCAAAATTAGCAAATTATCTTTTAATATGGTGGAAACAACTGTCGACATCGAAACACTGAAAACCCAAATCAAACGGCTGAATAGTAAAGCTGGTCAAATGAAAATGGATCTACACGATCTAGCAGAAGGCTTACCAACTGATTATAAAAATTTGATGACAGTTGCTCAGGAAACTTACGCAATTTTTGATCAGTTAGACCAATTGAAAAAACAATTGAAAATATTGGAGGCTAAATCGTGAGCAAAACCTTAGCAGATTTTAATCGTTTAGGTACAGCGGAGGAATATTTAGAATATTTTGAAATTGAATACGACAGCCAATTTGTTAATATTAATCGGCTACATATTCTAAAAAAATTCTCAGACCTAATCAGGGAAGTTAATATATATTTTCCTGACTTAACAGAAACTGAGAAATTCGACAAATATCGAGAGGCTTTAACTGAGGCTTATGATCTATTTCTCACTAAGTCTCCCCTCGAAACTAAATTATTTAAGGTATTTCAAGAAAAACCGAATAATATAGTTATGTTGAATGATATTCAAACCTAGTCTTAGTTTAATCTTAAGTTTAGTCTTAAGTTTAGTCTTAACTTAATTTCTGACACTTTTGATCTATCAATATTCAATATTCTGATCGCCTTTTTCTGTAAGAGAGAAAACCTATGACTGCTAATCTGACTCCTAGAGAATTAGAACGTTATCGTCGCCAAATACAACTAACTGGTTTTGGCGAAGAAGCCCAATATAAACTAAAAAATTCTGTGGCTTTAGTGACAGGAGTTGGCGGTTTAGGGGGAACAGCAGCTTTATATTTAGCTGTAGCAGGTATTGGTAAATTAATTCTGGTACGAGGCGGACTATTAAGATTAGATGATATGAATCGTCAGATTTTAATGACTGATGATTGGGTGGGAGAACCAAGAGTATTAAAAGCAAAGGAGACTTTAAGCAAAATCAATCCTAATGTTGAAATAGAAGTAGTTAACGATTATGTCACACCAGAAAATATTGATTTTTTGGTCGGCAAATCAGATATTGCTCTCGACTGTGCACACAATTTTACTGAACGAGATTTACTGAATAGTGCTTGTGTGCGTTGGGAAAAACCGATGATCGAATCCGCTATGAACGAAATGGAGGCTTATCTCACAACTATTATTCCTGGTAAAACAGGTTGTTTATCTTGTCTTTTTCCTGAAAAACCGGATTGGGACCGACGAGCTTTTGGTGTATTAGGTGCAGTTTCAGGGACTTTAGCTTGTTTAGCGGCCCTAGAAGCAATCAAAGTTTTAACCAATTGCGATCGCCCTTTATTATCCCAACTTCTCACTATGGATCTGGGTCGGTTGGAATTTAGCAAACATCATACCTATCACGATCCTAATTGTCCTGTTTGTAGTCATCTCAATAACCCATCGCCGATCAGCTTACAAGAAGATAGCTTATTATCCTCCAAGCGATCGCTCCTGAAAACATCTTAATTAATTCCTCGTATCCTGCCAAATTATTCAATTACCAACTTTTTAATCATGACTATCACACTGACCGAAAAAGCCGAATTTCGGCTGCGGGCTTTCTTGCAAAGCTCCAGTGCCCCTTCAACCGACAAAGGTATTCGTGTCGGTGTGAATGATGGTGGCTGTAACGGCTATCAATACACATTAGATATTGTACAAAATGCGAACCCGAATGACCTCATCGAACAACAGGGAAAAATTCGTATTTATGTCGATCCAAATAATACGCACCTCCTCAATGGCGTAGTGATCGACTTTGTAGAAGGTTTGCTCGAAAGTGGTTTTAAATTTAGCAACCCCAATGCCACCGATACCTGTGGCTGTGGTAAATCTTTCCAAGCAGGAGAGTGTACCCCAGCCGGGGTACCGTGTAGCTAAAAACTCACAATCGAGCATTTTGCTAATTTTATTAAATAGGAGAAAAATCTCAAATGACAAAAGCAAAAGATATTATGACAACAGAAGTCGTCACCATTAAGGCTTCTGCTACTGTTGCTCAAGCAGTAAAATTGATGAAATTAAAAAGTTTACGTTGTCTGATTATCGAACGTTCTCATGAAGACGATCCTTATGGAATTGTCACCGATACCGACATTGCCAAAAAAGTAGTAGGTTCTGGCAAAGATCCTAAAACAGTTTATGTATCAGAAGTGATGACCAAACCCTGTATTGTGGTTAATCCTGATTTAACTGTTGAATATGTAGCTCGTTTATTTGATATGACAGGTGTTGATCGTGCCCCCGTCATCCAAGGCGAATTACTAGGGATTATTTCTGTCAGAGATATTTTACAAAAAGGTGATTTTCTCGATAATCCTCGCATTCCATTATTGGAAAAAACTTTACAAGTTGCAGTTTCTAATGCCCGTTCTGTGTCAGCATCTCAAGGCACAACAGCAACAGAAACAGTCGCCGCTTGGGAAGCAGTTAACGAGTTAGAAGCAGAATTAGCTTTTTGTCGAGGTACACGCCCAGAACAAACTGCTTTTGAACAATATGGCAATCCTGTAACCGCAGAGCTGACCAGCGTTTAAGAGTAATTTAGGTAAAAGTCTTATAACCTAATAATTTGTTTGATTTAGACTTTTAACCTTTTTACAAAACTTAGCTATTCTCTCTCATCTCTGGAGCAAAAGAGAATAGCTTGAGTTTTCTACTTAACCCTATAAATAGCAAATTAATCTAAATTATTAAGGAGAAAAATGGCCACTTTTCAAGTCAGACTAACTAATAAAAAACGTAATCTTGATGTAACTATTCCGGTTGACGAAGATACATATATTTTAGATGCGGCCGAAGCAGCTGATATTGATCTACCTTTTTCTTGCCATAACGGTTCCTGTTCTAGCTGCGTTGGCAAAATAGAAGAAGGCACTATTGATCAATCGGATCAAAATTTTCTGGACGATGAACAGATGGCCAAAGGGTTTGTTTTATTGTGTGTTGCTTATCCCCGCTCTGATTGCACAATTCGGACTCATCAAGAGGCCTATTTAGTCTAAAAAGGCCAAGTTTAATTTTCTTAACACCCTATTCTTAAGTAGAGATATAAATTTATGACAACATTAACTGGTTTAACTTTGGGACAAAAATCATGGACTCCCAAATTTGTAGAATCAATCAATCAAGATAAATGTATTGGATGTGGCCGCTGTTTTAAAGTCTGTGGTCGTGATGTTCTGCTATTACAGGCCTTAGATGAAGATGGTGAATTTGTTGATCAAGATGATGAGGATGCCGAATTTGAGCGAAAGGTAATGACTATTATTAATGATAGTAATTGTATTGGTTGCGAGGCCTGTTCTAGGGTTTGTCCCAAAAATTGTTATATCCATCAAGCTCTTGCTACGGTTTAAATGAGTATTTCAAGGCTATGTAGTAGAAAAATAGAGCGATCGCAAATCAGTTTCTGAGACCAACTCCTAAAACATTTGATATGTATAGGCTATTAGCTCGTGAACTGTGCGATCGCCCTTAAAATTATTTAACCTATTAGACCGATGTTTCCGCTAACTTTGGTTCCTTAGGCTTTCTCTCAAATACCTGAATAGCCGGCTCGGATAAAACAAAACCTTCTTCAGTTGCTTCACCCATTTTGCCCGTGATAGCTCCTACCCACATGGGAAAATTTGCCTGGGCTTCTTCTAATTTTTTAAATACTTTAGGTTTTACCTTAATACTGACTAGCTGTCCATCACAATCTATGTGAAAAGACTTCCAACCATTTTTATCCGTCTCTACATTGACTGGAAACTCGTTGATTTTAATCGTTAACTCTAATTTTCCTGCGATCGCCATAAAAAATAATTCTTGATTGTTAAAAAAACTGACTTTTCCAGTATTATATCAGGTTAATGGCCTAAAATTAATATGTTTTATGCCATTTCTTAGGGACCGCTAATTAATAAACCTGGTGTTCATTAAAAAATGACAAAAATGTACTTATTAAGTCCGTATTATTCCGTACAAAATACTGTTTAGAAACGGCGAATATATCTTAAATTTGAAGTGCAAGTATATTTTCTGATAATCGCCTTATGTCTGTATTAGGGGTCAATGTATTACGCCCATTACGTGGCACAAAATATCACAATATTTTGTTTTGCTGAAAATAGAATATTTGATATAATCATTGATAGAAAATTTGCAAAAAGGTCCTTAAAAGACCAAAGCCCCCCGTCTCATTTTTACCACTGCGAGGGGAGCCTGGGTTCCAAAATTCATTTTTACAGATTAGAAAAACGTTCGTTATTCATTTGAACAATACACAGACTGCAATGAGCAGAGATGTGTTTTTAGCTTTAGATTTTGTTATTTAAAAAAACAACAAATTCACTAGCTACTTGATTTTTTCCTTTTGTCTTGTGACTCAGATGCTACTTCTCAGTAGTCGCTGAATGGGGTTAACGATTGATTTAACCTTGCTTATTTTTTAGGATAAGTCTTACGAGGTCTCCACGTTAACTACCTTTTGTCTTTTAAAGAAAGTGAATAACTTGATTACAAGTTATTCACCAATTATAGATTAACAATCTCATTTAGTTAAGAGGAAAATGAATTTATTAAGTCTAAAAAAAAACAAAAGGGATTTCATCAAGGAAAAAAAGATGAACCCTTATAAAAATAAACCAGACCAATTCTACCACTCCCTTACAAAATTACAAGGGGGGCAGTTAAATGGCTATTAGATCATTTAATAAAAAGAGCGGTGGCTGTCCAGTCTGCTCTAGTGTTGACGGGCGGTGTCGTTACACCGATGATAGCGACCTGATTATGTGCATGACCGAACGGTCTGACAGGAATGGCTATCGGTTCATCAAAGAATCTAATAATGGTCTGTGGGGAGACTTTG
>Ga0209575_10000329_pt1 | contig 37763 bp, 49 predicted proteins | sample Medcelwee11metaG_FD_187172 | JGI IMG/M metagenome (GOLD analysis project Ga0209575, IMG submission 187172) | Freshwater pond sediment microbial communities from the University of Edinburgh, under environmental carbon perturbations - Medium... | ecosystem: Environmental > Aquatic > Freshwater >...
TTTTTTTTTTTTTTTTTTTTAAAAGATAATACTATAATAGTAGATACGTCATGGGTACAAGTGCCGTTCCCAGAGCAGTTGCAAAAGCTCATCTCTTCAATGCTCTAATGCTTAATGCTTTCTCCTTCTAGAGAGATAGGGTGCCTTTCCCAATCTATTAACAGGCTTAGCTGCCTGGGATTTCCTTGCCCTATACTTGATGCGGAAAGCCCTTCGATCATGGATCAGAGATGCCCCACCTCTGGTGTCCAAGCCGGCAACATCAGTTCTCTTCTTAGCACCGCGTTTCATCCTCCTGAAACGAGCCAGAGAGACCACATTCTTGGTAGTGTGCAAGTCGTCATGAATGATGCTTCTGCGGGATTGCCCAGCCCTCTTCCTTAGATGGCGGGATATGCCAGTTGCGGAAACTTTAGGCATGTTTTGTAAGATGTGGAAATTGTGAATAAATCAAGTGTTTCAGTTTGATCTACGAAAATATACAAGTCCATCAAGCTGCCATTGGTATGGTGCCCTCAATTCTCCTGCGCTTTCTAGCAAGGAAAGGCCTCCTTCCCAGCCTATTGTAACCTTCACGACGAGCAGGGGCAGGGGCGTGCCTTCGCTTCCTCTTGATCCCCATCTGCTTCCTGTCTGAGCGGAGTGACTTCCCACCCCTGGTATCATAACCCCTCACGTCTACCCTCTTAATAGCACTTGGACTGCGCATCTTGGCAAGCTTGTTCAGAGAGACCTTTCGTTTGCAAGTGCGGTGGTCGTCCATCAGAACACCCCTGCGAGTCTGGTGTCCCCTGTTCTTCCTGATTACCCGGATATAACCTGCTTTTGATGGCATTTAGTTTCTCTTTTTTTCGTTGATAAACCAATCACATATTTGGAATTAAACGTAAGAAAAAGAAGAACACCCATGGACAGCTTCTGGCAAAGGCAACTGCTGATCACTGGAATAGACCTCACCTCGGTCACCGCGATCAAAGCCGCCGTGGTCTCTGGCAATGACCCTCTGATGATGGGCGCCTCTGGATTCGGCTCCCTCGCCTATTACACCATGGGACTGGCAATCAAAGAGAGAGGACAAGCGCAGACAAACGCTGTGGCAAACATGCTCAGCACCCTCGCCTCAGTTCTCATCGGCGTACTCTATTGGAAAGAACAGATGGACCAAAGAAAGATGTTTGGAATAGCACTGGCATTAGCTTCTATTTATTTCTTGGGCTGAACTAGCGCATCGCATGCAACTGCTATCTTTGATTCAAGGTGTGCTACGTGAGCTTGCAATATAGATATCTGCGCATCTTTTGCATTCAGCAGCTCTTGCATCTCTGCCTTTCCGCTGACTGGGCAATAGACAACAAACACCTCCTGCCCTTTGGTCTTAGTCAACAAATCCCCTAGTGAGATAACACGTATAAGGTGGTCGTCTGCCATGTATGTGTGTTGTTAAATAATGAGGTTGTGTTTGTAACAAGATGTGTTTGATGTTAATCGTCGTGTGTATCCCGACAACCGTGTTTTAGGCGGGGCTGAGCCAGCGTCGGGATACACACGACGATGGCTCTATGTAGAACACAACAAACGAGCGAACACAACAACACATCTACACAACAGCACTACCAAGCAAGGGCTGGTCATCCTCTTGCATAGGCGAGGGCGGCGAAGGGGGATTGCTAGTGTCAGAAGAAGAGATGCTGGGTGCTGCATGGAACTCGCTCTTAAGTCCTAGTCCGACTAGCACATTCTTCTTTATGCCTCTTCTTCTGCAGGATATGAAGCAGATGCAGAACTTGTCCACTATATAGATCAGCAGAGCAATTGCAAGCAGAACCAGAACGCAGATCATGGTCACCTCTCTGATGGATACGATTGTGTTGCCCTCATCTTTTATATAACTTGATTCGCTCATTTCTTTTCTGATTGGGTTAGCTAATTGTTGTGTGTTAAATAGAAAATAGAAGACATGTCACTCGAGATTTTAGGATGGGGAGCAGTGGGCGGATGGCTGTTGACTGAGGCATCTATGTGGAAGGACACGGGCTCTATGAGATTGAGATTGAATCTGGTGCCAGCTGCGATCGGTGCTGGGTCTTACATGGCTTGGGAGTGGATGTGGCCCAGTTATGATCCCACTTGGTGGATTGGCATTCTGGTAGGAGCTGGAGGCAACATTGCATTGGGAGTGCTGCTTGGAGCGGTGTTGGGGATAACAATGGGAGGCATATCTAATATCGCTTGAGAAGCTTTTTTCTGAGCCATGAAACAAAGCTCATCTTTGTCATCAGCAAAACACAGAAACACAGAAATGGCTTCATTCACTCAAAAACTCTCGCTACCCTTTGCCAGCAATGAACGGATCTGGTACCTTGGATACGGCGCACTCGGTGGTGCCATCAGACCCTACCTCGGTTCTCTCATCCAGGGCAACACTGCCAAACTGGAGCTCATTCTCACTGGATTTGGACTCGAATCCGCACTCGCCGGTGCTGTCACCAACTACCTCTTCATGGTGTTCGGAGACCCTGATGCAGACTCTGCCATGAAGGGAATTGCACTCGGTCTAGGCGGTTCTTGGATCTGGGAGAAGTTCATCCGCTCCTTCTTCGTTAGCATGGGATTGCTCTCTGCTTAGGGAAATGAAAATGTTTCTTTACCATACACTCTTACAAGTCTAAACAACTCTTTCTCTCTCTCGTCAGGCGAATACCACATGATCTGGTAATAGTCCACAGGCATCTTCCTTCTGCATCCGAAGCGGCGCTCTGTCCAGCGGTAGAGCACGAAATACTGCGCAGAACGGGGATCGCTCCGCATCATGTATAGGTGGTGGTCATTCCACAAGACCTGCGGTGAGTTAGACTGCAATGGAAACAAAACAAAGAGGTGTTTAAAAGAAGGGGGATTTATGGTCAAAGTAAAATAAAGATTGAAGGAATGTCGAGGACCAAGAAGCCATAAATCCGTTGTTCCAAGCTAATCCTCGAGGTATCGGCGCCCACAGTGGATTCTGAGTGGAGTGAGATTGAACGAAACATAAAGAAATGGCTAAGAAAAAGGGGGGTTCGTTTATATCCTAATCTCTATAATTGAAGAGACCATACTGAATATCGACAACGGTTTCTGAAAGGAGTGAGATTGCATGAAACATAAAGAAATGGCTAAGAAAAAGGGGGTTTATCATCTAATCTAGGTAACAGCATGCCCTGCTATGCTTATAATTCTTTTAGCCTGAGTGGAGTTAGATCGAATGAAACATAAAGAAGGTGTTCAAAAGAAGAGGGGTTCATTTATCTCGTTTAGCGGTATCTACCACAAGCCACTATCTCTAATCATTATGTCCCACCATTTAGTGTTCCAGTCTGTGTTATTTACGTGGAAGGGGCAATTTGGCATCAGCTTATCAGGATGCTGAGTGGAGTGAGATTGCATGAAACATAAAGAAGTGATCAAAAGAAAGGGGGTTCATTTATGTCGTTGTCAAAACACAATGTCAAAAAACAATCCAGGCTTAAACTAGGCTTGAGAGCGCGTTAGAAATGCGTGTTAGAAAGTGCGCACCTTGGAAGGGCAGTATAGCAATGCCACTCTATCAATTTGGAAACCATATTTTTTATCTGAAGAAAACTCATCCCCATCATCATCTAAGTGTAATATTAGGGCCGGCCGCCAAGCCTAAAGTTGATGCGCAGAGTAGAAACGCACTTGTGCTAACGCCGAGTCCGACGGATCTATCTTATAGGGAGCCGAGTGTTGGTCGTATAGGTTAGGATAGCTGTATATGGGTAGCTGCGGTTCCTTCTCGTCTGTATAGTCATCGCAGAGGTGTATAGAGAAGATTTCGTTCATTGTCATAGGCTCCAAGAATGTCCTGCCAAATTGCCTCTTCCACACCATCAGCTCCGTGATATCGTATGTATTAACTTCTTCCTCGGTGTAACCAACATAGGCGTAAGGGGGGGGGTAGCTCATTAACTCTTTGTTTACTATGTGCCAGACCTTCAGCAGCCCCAAGTAGCACTCATTCGCTTCTTCTTCGCCCACAACAGACACCAGATGATACACCACCTGCAATCCGTCCTTGCACATCACAGACTGCGCAGGTGTATAGTTGCTCTGTGATTTGCGTCAGTTTCAACATCAACAAAAGAGATGTTATAAGTAAACGGGTGAACATAACCTTCGTGTGTGGTGACTCTGATTTCGAGTGTGATTTCAGATTGAATTGAACCCCCCATAGAACAAAAGTAAAATGATACTAATTTGGGTGGAGAACGCACCATCCATAGATCGAGCGCTTGCTGAGTGAACACAGCGGGATTGGGCTTGCCATCCTCAGTCTCGTATGGACCGACCACAGCACAGATAACCGGAAAAGTCCTCTGGAGTCCAGCAAAGTCAGCCACCTCCTGCGTCAGCCGCATGGACTCCATCTTCCACTTGTCTCGCAGCTTGAGCAATGCGGTCTTGGTGAGATCAGCACAGCCGCCGCGAGTCATTGCCAATCCCATATAATAATAATGCTGGCAAGTGCGCATCAGAGAGTTAGCACCGGCCAAACCAGCATGCTTGAAGATGAGGTCAGCCACCTCTGGCATGCGGAACTTCCCGCCCATATCCACAGAGAGCAACTCGTGAAGAAAAGAGTCTTCCACCGTGGGCTTCCAGCATTCAGAGGCCGGCGTCTTGAAGTGAGTTCGGCAGTCTGTGGTGTGCTTGATTATTCCTCCCAGAGTTTCCACAGAGGATGGCGTAGTCGAAGATAAATAACAGTTGCGTGGAGATTTCATGGCCTTATGCATCTTTTCAGTCCGGCGTCGTTTGGCTTGATGATGACGTTGACGAGGTTGCATGTGGATAATAATGATAAATAATTAACACAACAAAGGCCCAGCAGTCGAAAGTAATGCAGCCTGATAACGTTACTCATTATGGGCTCGAAAAAAAGAGAGGGAGACAGAGAAATAACTCCATCAATCCCATAAAATCCCATAAACCAAAAAATATCGCTCATTACCACAGTTGCATTTCGGCGGTTAATGGACTCACTTCGTCAGTTAGGCACTTGTGAACTACCCATGAAAGACTTAAGAAAATAAGAGAATTGGGTGGTTCATAAGTGTGCTAATTTGACACTTATTTTTTATTGTTTAAATTGTGAGTTTAAATTAAATGAAGAAGTGTTTCTACTCATCAGCAAAGCGGAAGTCGTCTTTGATCCAGTAGTTTCCATAGTAATAGAGGTGCATGGATTTACCCTGGTCTCCTTTAACCAACAAGCGCAAAAAGTGGTGGTTAACGTAAATATAATAGTCCCATTCGTTCACCTTTTTGCGTGTTAGATTAAACAAACAAAGTGTCTAAACCTTAAAGACGAATGGAAAATCAGAACGGCAGGCTTCGGCATTAGTGTGCGCATGATAAAAGGCCTGCTTCCCCATGAATTCTCCAACTTCATGTTCGGTTACCCTGAAGCGGCATAGGTCTTCTAGTTCCGGCTTGTAACGAGCGAGCGACCAAGTCTCCGAGTTAAGTTCAGCTTCAGTTTGTGTCGGTTTCGGTATCTCGAACATCGGCGGCGTATCAGGAGAATAGGGAGAATAGACCGGCGAAGCAGGCTGCGGAGCTTCCTCTTCTTTCTCTTTCTTCGGAGCAACAGGAATTTTCATATCGTAAAGCCCAACAATTCCGCGAGAGATGGATTCGCGCTTGCGGTAAGGCTGAGGAGAATAAGAGAGTCCATTGCGAGGGCGATATATTTCCGGTGTTAATATAACGCGACGCAATTCATGATCCCTATACAAAAAGGTTAAGAATGGTTCATAAGTGTGCTAAAGAGTGCAAGAGAGAGAACGCAAAAACTAACACTTCGTGAATGACTCTGGATGCTTGTCCTTTATCACCATTTACGAATTCTAGAATGGAGACCATCGCAGAGTCCAAAGGATCAATTTCCGCGCGCGTCTTCTTGCACTCGTTCCGTTCGTACTTTCCAATTCCGTGTCCGTGACGATGAGAGGCCATGCGATTATAATAGAGGGAGATGAAAGGAGTTTTAAAAATGGGAGAGAGTCCCTTGCGTGTACGCGCGAAATTTAAATAATTGAATAATGAATAATTTAATTGTTTCGATAAAGGACCTTTTCAAATTTAAATAGAACGGATATGGGTGAAAAGCCCGTGTAAAACGCTTCGTTCAAAGAGGAATTTAAATAAAAGCGGTTAAAAAAAGGTGCTAATTCCCAACCGACGATGCATGGACGTTGATTTCACCTTTTTTGGCGATTTCGGTTGATGGCGGTTAGAAATCCATCTAAAAATAGAATATATATAAATAGCTGATCTAAAAATAGAAGCGAATTAGAAGACTGCTAAATTTAGCATCTTGTACTCATTTTTGTTGATTATCCGATAGAGGTGGCTGCATATCACTCGCCCATCACTATTCTATATTCCCATGGCCTCTTCTATCACCACAAATCTCACAATACCCCCACCTACTACATCAATCGTGAAGCCACAACCACTCCATCTGCCACAAACGCAGCCTTACCAGCTAATCCGCTCGAATGGAAAAATAACCGCAGTGATAGACGTTACTCTCTTCGCCACCGTCTACATGAAACCGGTGAATTCTATTGAAGAAGAGTCTCTCATCATCACACAATACGAGCTGCGCTTTGGAAATGATTATGAATTCACTCTGACAGTTGCAACAGAGGATGATGCTATGTCTGCAATGGAGGACTTCTTCTGGCTAAAATCTACCATAAAATATCACGAAGAACAAGGAAAATGCTAAATGATTTTATGTTAACAAAAGCCTTCATCTAAGAATTGCTGCATGTGTGCTAACAGGGCAGTCTTCTGCTTGCTGTCTACCCTCTTTGGCAGAGTCCCATTCCTGAACTGCTCCATCAGTGGCACAACAAACTCGTTGAACAGCACGCGGTCCCTGGCAACCCAGAAGTAGCTATAGCCATTGTAGATGGTCCAGTTGAACAACAGTCCCCAGTCAGAATTGAGAAGCTCCATGTACAGCTGCACCTGAACCCAGTGCTTCAGTGGCACATCATAGGGAGACTCGTAAGGGATTGCAAGCTTGGGCTCTGGATAGCAGCGACACTTGATCTCCACAGGTATATATTTGCCAGTCATCGGGTCCAGCATCACAGCGTCAGGCTCTCCCTGCAAGATAGCATACATGTTGTGCACCAGAGAGCCGAGTGTTACTAAGGGTCCAAAGAACTGGCTGAACTCGCGCGAGGCATCTTGGATGGCAGCGCCTTCCATGGCCTTACCCCAGGCGACAAAAGAGGCGCCAACAGCGTTCATGGGCTTTGGCGGTTGACCAGCCTTCTCAGCAAGCACTTGTCCACGAGAGTGAGCAGGTTCCAATCCCAGAAGATGAGAGACCTCGGAGCAACAGAGGAATCTGGATCTCGCGGCAGACCAACCCGGCGTATCTTTGAGTGGTGTGCCTGTGATAATGCTAGCGTTGGAATTTTCTAGAGGGTAGAAACGGATCACATTGTTGTTCTTCATCAAAGGCAAAGATGTTTGACTCGGAGGATACGGCTGTTGCATGGGGAATTGTGGGAGGAACTGTGCTTGCTGTGATAAACTTGGAGATGATCAAGGAAGGCCCAACTGTGAGACAAGAGGAATTGACTCTGCTGCTGGCCACGTATGGTGCAACAGGGGCAATTGGTGGATTAGTTGGGGGACTGCTGCTGGCGGAATACGCTGGCCCAGAACTGGCAGGAATTATGGGAGGGGTAATTGGCACTTGGTTCTTGGTTGTGGCTGGAAGGATAGTCTAAGATCAGATCTTCCTAATCTTTTTCTGTCAATCTAAACACATCATCACTGAATCACAAACCTATCAAAAAAATGTTTGATTCATTCACAGACATATTAGTAGGCGCACTCATCTTCCTTTTGGTATTCAACTGGAACACCATTGAGGAGCCAATGCACCCAGATGCACAGATGCAGACTTGGAGGAAATTCTACAGGGTGCACGGTGTGGACAGGGTAAAGGCAGAAGAGATGAGAGAAGAGCTCAAGAGACGCGGAGTGCCAGACCCACCTCAGTTCACAATGGGAGGAAAGAAGCCAGAGGATGTGATGGCAGAGCTGCAGACTATGATGCAGAATGTGCCTTACGAGAAGACGCAGATGGACAAGGCATTCACAGACAAGACGCCCTGCTACTCCAGTTCAATGACACCTTGGCCAAGACACCCAGAGATGGACGATGTCACAAACAATTAACAAGCCTACTTTTTCTGCTTTTATTATTGGTTTATCCATTTTTAAGCTTAAAATCAACTTAAAAACCCTAGAATGGCACAAGCTGTCATAGCTGGTGATTCCAGTGATTCGATGTTCTTCTTGCCCTATACACTTCCAGTCCACCTCCCTGGGCTGGTCAGCACCAACCCTGCTGATTCCCCCCATCTTCCCATGGGTCAGAAGGCCAATCCCCCAGAGGTGCCAGGCCTCACAGACATCCAACCTGAGCGCATCGGCACTGACTTTGGCATGTCCACAAGCTTCAGGTATGTCAGCAACGATTTTGATGTTTTGAAGGAGTGCGTGCTGGTTGTGCAACTGGCCCCTCTGGTTGCAGGAGCTGGTGGTACTAACCCGCGCTATCCCGATGACGTGCTGTGCCAGGCAATTGATCGAGTGGAATTCCAGCTTGGCGGTATCACTGTTCAGACAATCTATGGAGATGAGATTCACATGAAGCAAGTTGTGGAGAAGACCCCAGAGGAGCTTGCCCGTCTCTGGACTGCCCAGGCTGCCGGTCTGGTTGCAGGTACTACTGCCCCACCCACTGGCAGAGCTGGTCTTGCTGTTGCTGCTCAGACAGTGATGCTGGAGCTACCCTTCTGGTGGTCCACCACTGCCGCTAACCATTGGCATCAGTACGCCTGCCAGAGACAGACCAGAATCAACATCGTTTGGAGAGATGCCTCTTTGATCTTGCAGCAGGATGTTGCCAACACCCGCCCTACCCCTGGAGTAGGCTTCAATACTTACATCAACAACATGTTCCTCCGCTTCAGAGTCTCTGCACTCGACACTGCTACCAAGGACGCCTACACCATGAACGTCAAGGCACTTGGCACATCTGGACTGGACTACATGATGAAATACCAGCAGAGACAAGAGAACTTCGTATTGCTTGCAGGACAACAGCTTGCCAACATACAGCTCACCAACTTCAACAAGCCGACCTACATGCAACGCTTTGTGGTCAGACCTGCAGCCAACTTGCAACCCAACTACATGAACAATCAGCGATTTGTCTATACACAAATTGGCTGGTACTGGGCAGATGCCTCTGGTCACAGGCTTTGTCCACGAATGGATGAACCATGGGCCAGGATAATGCTTAACGGCAAGGAATTCCTCGGCACACCCACCTACAACATCTACCACGTCTTGCACACAGACTATGCAGATGTGGACCAGTACGCCATGGGAGTCATAGAATATTCTAAGCTACAGAACCCCACTCTTCATGTGGACTTGGGCGCTGCTGCACTTGCTGATCAGATAATTGACATCTATGCCTATTGTTATGACTATGTGAGGTTAGTTGTTACTGGAGACAACCGTGCTGCAGTTGCTCTCGAACAGCCTATTTAAACACGAAATAAATAATAATAGTAAAAGTGTTAAAACCCTAATCTTTCTTAACAAAAATATAATAAACAAGAACGACTACTGCGGCAACTATGAGTGCATTGCGAGTGTTATTTGAGTGTTGGAATGAATAGCCAGGGTCACCAGCGTCAAAAGAACCAGGCTGTTGCTTTGGTGGCTGGTAGTTCATGGGCTCAGAGGCAGTCTTGGAAGGAGACCAGGTGATTGGGTCAGAGCCAATGAGGCGACTGAGAGGCGAGTTGGGCTTGCTGTAATTGCGTTGAGGCACTTTGCCGGGATTCATCGGGAGTGGAGAGTTTGGAGTGGGAGCAGTTGTGGGCTGAGGACGAGAGCTTCCACCAGAAGAGATGTCTGCGCTGCCAAGGATAGCAAGCTTGTATTCTCTAACTCTCTTTCCTTCCTCCTGCATCAGTCTCTTTCCAGTTACATAAGTTCTACCCATTTGTCAATAGCTTTATAAGGAAATAAGCACCAAATATTGTAAGGATGATCAGAAAAATGCTTCTCTGGTTATATGCCTTGTTATAATAATGTCGCTCCAGACGTTTTGCCTGAGCTATCGGATTGGTCTGTGTCCAACCACCATAGACGTATTGCCCTCCATCGCTAGCTGTGGGAATTGAGTCCATTTGAAATCTATTATCTAATCAAAATCTCTAAACAAGCAATTGATAAGCTACGAAAATTAACACGCATCCACCCAGCACCATCCATAAATTCACTCCTTTCACACTCGCTTGGCTCTCATTCACCTCCAGCTCTCTCTGCTTATCTACATCATCACTCGCGCTGAGCTTGCTAAACTCCACAAACTGCTTTGCCATCAGCACCACAGGATTGTTGTCAGTGAGGTCAACTGCGGAAGTTTCTCCAGTCTGCTTGGTTATGACACCTTTTCCTGCAGATACGTCAACCCTTGCAACGCGCTCGCCTTTTGATTCTATGGTGTAGAAGAGTGATCCTGCCTGTTGCTTCTGCCTGACCTTGTAAGTTACAGAGTGGTTAGAGGCAGTCCACACAGGATTGCCATGCTCATCAACTATCTTGCTAATGGTCCAGCCTTTAATGTCCATTTCAAAACCTATCTACCTAATCTATCTCCCTCAGAAAAGTGAGAGGTTGGGCGGTATTGTGTGTTCTCTTCATCATGGCATCCTCTGGCGCTGTCCTGCTGTTAGTGTTACAACGATAAGCGTAATCATCTCCCTTAGCAATAATTTCAGGATGGACGGTGACTTCACTCTTCGAGATGCCTTGCGTGGCCCTGGAATAAGAGTCGCCACCTTTCAGAGAGGCAAATTTTGAAGAGGATGGTGCCCTAAACCCTCTGTTGAAGTTGAGAAAAGTGGTGTTGAAGTTGCGGTCAGGTGCGTCAGGCTTGCCAATCTGGTTGAGATCAGTGCGGGTTCCTCTGGTGAAAGCAACTGGCATGCCCACTTGGAATTGCTGCGTCTTGAACTCCACTTTCTGCGTGAGTTTTGGGGCTATATCTCTGTAGAACGTGTCCCTAGCTGTGACATCCGGAGGTATCGCATAGTTGAGTGCCGCCTTTCGCGTGTTGGTGTAGTACTTTGCATTGGTTCTGAAGAAGGCCATTGTGTGGTAGTGGCAGTTGCAGTTTACAGTGTATCGAGAAAAAGCGTCTACAGGACCTTCATTATAATGATTAGCGCAACTATTCCTATTCCTGCAATCAAGAGGATTGTACCCATTCCAAAGCTGTCCAAAATAGCATTTGCACCCTTTCCAGCCACACCTGCAGCCCCCTCGACAACATCCCCTGCAATCTCAGCAGCAGAGCCTATGAGATCACCCACAAAGTCTGTCGTCTTGTCCAAAAACGTCTCTGTTGGTGGTGTATAGTAAATGTAGGCATGTTCAATAATAAGGGAGGCTTCTTGTGAGGACCATCCATTGGCAGAGAGGTAGTTGAAGCACTCAGACTCTGTTTTGCCTGAATTGAGCATGACCACACAATTCTGCGTTTCCTTATCCATTTTGGCAAGCACTTCCTCTTGGTCTTCTTCAATCTGTGCAGCATGATTTGTGATCAACTGAGCCTGGTCAAAGTGATACTGCTGTTCTGCCTGCATGCATGCGACTGTGGCGTCTTCTGGTGAATAACCCATTCCTTGCACCTTTGCGATGATCTGAGTGGGATTGCTGGGCTGACCCTTGTTGGGAATCGTCTTCTGGTAATTGCCTTCGTAATAGATAGTTCCAGGCGTATTGTTCCACAGCTTCAGGGCCTCATCGAAAGCATTTGTCTTGTTCACAACTGGTGCTTCTTCGTAATTATATTGGCCATGCTCGAATGCCATGCCTCCTCGAAAGTGATCAGAGGTCATCTGGGCAATCCATTGCATAGAATAGCCCTCATGCAGGAGTTGGACGGCGATGTTATCTTCCACGGTCTCTGTCATCTTGGGATAGTAGTTAGATCCGGGTATATAGGAAGGGTCCACTTGTTTGTACAACTGGTCTGCCCTGTCCACCATTTCTATGTAGGCAGGATTGGAGTTGAGCGAGGAATCATAGTTGGCTGAGACGTGTTGGAGAGCTGTATGAAATTCTACGAACCCTTGATCCAGGCCAAAGCTTGTTGAAACAGGGGGTGCACTATTCTTCCCAGTTGCCGTTTTCGTCGTGCTTGACTTCTTGTTAGGGACTACGGGAGTCGGCATATCCTGCACTTTGGTCGGGCAGTTGCGAACTTGAAACATGATATCATTTGTTGGGTCCATTTTCTTGTAAGGATGCAAAGCGAGTAAATATGAAGCCTCAGAAAATTAGCGAAGTCTTAAAAGGGCCTTTTGGATGAGTAAAAAGCATTCTGTGCCATGGCCGTCTTCATGTTGGTATAACGCGGGGCAGTCGTCTGCTTGTTGAGTATATCTCTGCTTGAAGAGCGTGCCATCGTCTTGTAGGTCTTCAGCTGATTCTGAGTGACGCATCTTGGACTGGAAGTCTTGTTAAAGAGTGTGATATCCAACTGTGAGGACATCTCTTTCTTTTTCTGATGTTAAAATTAACAGTCGTCAAATTACCAATCTGAAAAAAGAGACACACACACATGGAACAGGCAATGGAGACATCAGACTCTATTTTGAGAGTCGCACCCAACACAGGAGACTTGCTTGACACAATTGAGAAGCCTTTCTATTATCTTGGACTCACAACTCCCACCAAAAGAATGCTTGCCACAGGTGCACTAACTGCAGGAATCATCTATGCCATACATCCCAAGGCACTCTTCTACAGCAACACTGGTCAGCCAAAGGAGTGGAAGCTTTTCAGCACAGCGGCTGGAGCAGTCTACGTTCCCTGGTGGGGATACGCTGTTGCAGTTGGCCTACTGTTTGGAGTCTTCATATAGATGAGAGGTGCTTTTTCTAACATCTCTTTATCTCTGTGTGTTTTTAAGCCATGGCATTTAAGTCTAGATATGAAGAATTCGTGTTCTACACGGAGGATCTCATCCAATCATGCAGCCCAGAGGAATATGCACTCTACAAAGACCTGCCAGAGTTTGGGCAGAAGCTCGTGGTAGCCACACTGATACGCATCTTCATGGATGCAGGAGTGGAGAAGCTGATAAGAGATGGCAATATAAATGGATTAAGGGAGTACCTGATTGCTGAAGGAATGGTGCCAACTTATGCCAAATCGCTGTTGGATGATCTGGTCAAGAAGGGCTTGGCAAAGAATCCACAAGCGAGAACCAAAGCACTGCACATTTGCAGAGTTGTAAGTCAATTTAGTTGAACAAAATAAAAAACATACCTAAGCCTACTTTTTCTGCAATCTGAATGAAACACCACAGAGAAACACATTCCATGGCAGATTTCAGTGTAGAGGGAATCGGAAAGATGAAGCAGAAGGAGCAGCAGGATGAGGAGGCTGCCTATGTGAAAGAGACTGAGAAGAAGGCAGGACAGCGCTTTGTCCAGAAGGCGCAAGAGGTATCCATAAAGCAGTCTGCAGCACAGAGAGACAAGCTGCTAAAGTTGGAGGAAGAGAAGGAGAAACGCATACTTATGATGAAAATTACCAAGAGATATGAGGCGTTTCCGTGGCTAAAAGAGAAGCTTCCTCCGCTCAGCAGGAGTCCAGGAATGGGAGAGCTGCGAGAGACAGACGAGCTTCAGAAGCTGGAGTTAGACCTTTCTGGTTCCGAAGAGAGATTCGAGAAGTACCTGATACAGGGTGGTGCTCTACTTGAGGCAATCTGGGGCGACGGTTCAAAGATGACCTTCTTGCCAGAGGCCCTAAGGCTAAACCTGAGTGGAATAGGAGGTCTGTTCCGCTCTGACCAATTCATCAAGGAGGCCAGACCACTAATCAAGGAAACAGTGATCGAATATCCCACCATTGGGCAGATGAGTCTGACTGTGCGGTGGCTCAACACGATAATGACCACGCTCTGGATGGTGCATCTCAACAACACTGATCCTAGAGTGAAGCAGGTGATGGAGATGATGAGGAATCAGCAAGCCAATTTTCTGAACAAGGATAAGGCATCAGCAACACCTTTACCTTCTGAAGAAGAAGATTCAGATTCAGCAGACGAGCCACCAACCCCAGGCCCAAGCAAGATAATTATCAAATAGACATTAATAGATAAAAATGGATTTAGGACTGATAGTACTAACCTTTGTCTTCGCAATCATCATCAAGAATGCGTACTTCTCTGTGGAAGGCCCGACCACCACTCAGGCACCAGAGACTGAAGATATACCAAAGCAGGAAATATGTGACGTTAATGCCAGCATGTTGCTGGAACCTCCAATGACCAAGAAAACAGAGAGTGGAGATTTTCTAGAATAGAAAGCTTACATTTTCTGCATAAATATATAGCCACCATCTAACTAACTTAATTTTTTACAGAAGAGCCCTCATGCCCGAGATTTATTGTGTCAAATGCAGGAAGAAGGTGACCCCTGATGAGCTGGTCACCGGGCCTATCCGCTGGCAATCCACAGCAGGTAAGGAGAGTCTCAGAGAAGGCTGGCATGGTAAGTGCCCCAGTTGTCACACAAGGGTAAAACAATTCAAAAAGAAAGATGTGGAAGCAGCCCAACCTCAACAATCAGGTCTAAATATAGAACCACCCACTCAAATCCCACAATAACTTCTGCTATATTCATAGACTAACTGCGCTTGGGGCGTGTGTATATCCATCTTTTTGTGTGTGTCATCAACTTAACTAACCCAAAGGGAAGAAGCAAAATGGCCTTCAGCATAGACGAAACTCTCTGCCCAGACATCTCCGAATGTTATCACCTGCTGTGCATAGACCCTGGACAGACTCACCTTGCTGCTGCAATCTTCAAGTGCCTAGATGAGGAGAGAATAGAGCACCTCTGGTCTTACATGTACTCTCCCGGAAAAGACCCTGCCAAACTGGGCCAGAGCATCCACGCAATGAGCAATGTGGCCGAGAGCTTCAAGGTTGACCAAGTGCTGTTAGAATACCAAGCCCCGATGGGAGTGATCGCCACAAACAGATGGAACACTTACACAGAAGGGGGACTCGCCACAGGATTTAACATGCTGGGCTGGGATGTTCAGACCATCTCGGTATCTGCTGCCAAGCGCGATCTCGGCCTTGCCACCGGAAACTACAACGAGAACAAGAAGATGGCACTGATGTATGCACAGAAGCACTGTCCGACAATCAAGGTTCACCATGTGGGAGATTGTTATGTACTGGCTAGATATTTTATGAAGCGTTATGCTTTCAAGCTTGTTTGACACACATATATAAAAATCAAAATATAAAATGACAGAGGGTTTAGCTACTTTACTTAGTGACATCGCGGCTAACTGGCCGTTCTTCTCTGGCTTTGTCTCAGGTGAGCTCGGCTGGTTCGTTGCAGAGATCGTGGACCCGAAGAGGCTGCCGCCATTCAAGATGAACGCGGGACTGCTGGGCGGCGCCATCAGCTATGTGGCAGAGAAGGGCACCTCAATATTTAGACAGAAGACGAACTTTACCGTAGTAATGGTTTATTTAATTTCGATGTTGGGCGGAATCTGGCTGAATCAGAGCAACGAGCTCAACAGAGAGCCAATTCCATCAGTTGGCATATTATAGGAAGTCTGCAACAGATCATTTCCAAACGAGAGATGCTTGTATAGAGAAGAGAAGTTCTCTTTGATAACGCTGATGACAGGAAACACCACAGACAGTTGGTCGTTCGTAATAAAAATAGTCGAGAGAGTGGGGATAAGATGATTCAGCTGAGTGAGAAGGCCCAATAAATTCTCCGGTCTACTCTTGGTATTATTACACCACTGGAGATAAGACTGATAGAGATCATCGGCAGTAAGCGTGAGACCCCTATCCACAGTTTCACCATCAATAAAGCATTTCGATTGTGTGGTTAAATAAAAACGTGCTTCAGTTTTATGGTTGTCCTTGTCCAGCATTGTCCCAGTGAAATAGCCGCGGAAGACAGATTCGAATAGGAATGAGTGCTCTTTAAGCATGCCCATGAGCTTCTGTTCCATCAGCATAGACGTGGAGGGAACTATGCGAGTGTTGAAATTAGTGAGATTAACAGTGAAGAGAAATCCCGCAAGAGCTTTACTTCCCTTGTTATCATCATCCTCGAAGAATTTAGCCATCCGCGTGAAATAGGTATCGTCCATCCAGGGAAGCCTCTCGCATGAAGTCATGAACCACCTCCTTGCATTCGGCCCCACTTTCATGATGTTCTGGTTTGGCTTGTTGGTTGTCACCACATAGTTGATGGGTGCGTCTTCCATGTAGAACACCTCCTGGCCCTTGCGCTCGATCCTCTTCCTCTTGTGGTCGGTTACGGTCGCTCTGAAGGCAGCGCTCTGCTTGGAGTCCATCCCATCTAGCTCGTCTATATGAATGATCAGCTTGTCCTGGATCATCGAGTTGAACCGTCCAACAATGTCATCGGGATTGTAAGTCTGAGCATAGGCGTCGCCAAAGAGCTTTCCCCAGGCAGAGAAAAAGATAGTCTTTCCGCATCCTTCTGGTCCTCCGAGAATGGGCACCACATCTGTAGAAATTCCAGGCCGCTGATTGACACTGGCCAGCCACTGGATAAAATATTTGGCCTGCTCTTCATTGCCCCTGCAGGTTCCGACCAGAAAGTGCTCAATGATCTCTTTGATAGAGAAACCATTCGGGTGCACATAGTCCTTCAAAGCGATGCATTCATGCGGATCCCAGGCATACCCCTTCCAGAGATTGAGCACGCAGTCAGGCACCTTCCTTCCTGGAGAAAAGACAACCTTGCTGATCACTCGTTTTCGCGCACTTGTGGTCCATACTTTGAAGACAGTGGTGGCCTTCTGCTTCTTCTTCTCGGTCTTTCCAACCATATAGAATATAGAGGGTGCGGCAAAGAGACTCTTCAAATCGTTCTCCTTGATGAATTTGATAGAGGGATATCGTTTATCTGGGTCCATTATCTTTACTGCATAGAGCACTGGAGAAGTAGAATAGACCATTGCGACACACATGTTAACATAATTAACAACGAGAGACTCCACTGTTTCCTCAGTCCTGTCTGCATCAGAGAAGAAGCGTCGTTTCATCTCGGCAGGGTCATACTGGCACATAAATTTGGCCCACTCGGTTGCAGATGCCTTGCTGTCAATCTTGGCAGGAATGAGACCGTCATTCAAGAAGTGTGTATGTGTTGATAAGGGTAAGGCTGGAAGAGTAGGCAAAGGCAGCTTTTCAAGGTCCTTTCCGGCAAGTGCAGAAGCATAATAAGTCCATCTGAGGGAGGTGAGCGCGAACCAGCCTTTCAGACAGGCTTGCTTGTTCCGTGTAGTCTTGTCACCATAGGGCAGAGGAAAAGTGGTGCATTGCTCAGGGCACGTAATCATCCTTTTTCCAGAGCCTTGCCACATGGCGTGCGGGATGTATGGTCGCTTGGCAGGCACGAATATATCCATCACCTCCTCTTTCTTGTCACACAGAATCATACGCATGGTCTGAGGAAAATCTAGAAAACCTACCCATTCAGGATGCCTAGCTCCAAACAGAGTCTTCATATGCTGTGCAAGCAGCTTGTTCTCTCGGTCAGTCAAGAGAAGATGCGGCCAGATGAGATGGAAGCCTGCCTTGTTCTTCTCATGAGGATAGGGTGCGTAGAGCGTGCAGCACATCAGAGAATCCCATTCCTTTGGATTGACGTTCCAGTCCTTATATTGGTCTTTGAAGTGAATCTCCGAGCACCGGTTGAGTACATTTACGGAAACGGCTGCCCTGATGCAGGTCTGAATGAACTCCATGAAAGCAGCTATGGGAAAGTCTGGAATCTGCTTGACGTCGAGGTCAACAAAGAAGCGAGTCTTCTTGGAAAAGTCCACATGCTCACACAGAGAGAGAGCAGCACAGGAAGAATGGGCAGAATAGATAGTGCCCCACAGCTTTTGCATGAGGGCATCATTTATTATGTAGTAGATGAAGGGAGGACCCATTGAGTGGTGTGTGGATCCATTCTTGGGCACCAGGTCAGGCAGGGCAAATCTCTCCAGGCTGAATGCTCTTCTGTCCTTCCTCTGCTGGTAGCAAGCCTCCTCATCAGGTGCCTCATCCTCTCCAAACATCTCATCTATCAGTGTAACGGAAGACCTCGGCATAGTATGGCCTGAGGTCCGGCGGACAGAATCGGGAGGCATATCTAGGCCATCGCTTAGGTCTATTACTCCAGCCATTGTTGATGATGTCTTTCCTGAAGTCGTTGAACTCGGTTTCCCAGTCTCGACCGGTAAATCCCAAGTTCTGAAGCCAACGGTCTGCATTCTCGGTTAGTATTATTATTTTAAAACCAACAAAGAAAAAGACCAAATAAGAAAAAATAAGAAACTCACCAAGTTCTATCTGTGTCCTGATGTCTGTGTCCAACCAGAAGGTGTCGTGCCTCAGCTCCTTCCTGATCCAAGACTCTGGCTGGTTGTTGAGGAAAGACCACCCTGGCTTCTTGTTGTTACCAACCGTGCAGAGGGTTATCTCTTGATCTATTTTTAGCTCAGTTAGCTCTGGTGGCTGACTTGTCTGGTGCTTGTCGTGTTTATGAGGGCTAGGCCTGTTACCAAGCATCCTTTAAATGCGCCTTCGGTTCTATATATAGGCGATTTCCTAGGAATTTCTTAGGAAATGGCAGGCCAAGAGGCACCTCGCTTGGCGGGTCAGGTTCACATATAAGAGGATAGCATGCAGATAGCCCGTGGTGCTAGGACCCTCCCTATATTATTACTTTTTTTTTTTTTTTTTTTTAGGGGGTATATATATACCTAATAGGAGCCTATATATGGGTCTGAAGCCCGCGGCCATGCCTGCGCTCTCTTCTTTCCTCTCTCATCCTTATGTTCTATTTATAGGCACTTAAAGCAGTCAAAGGTTTGACGATTGGAAATTATGGGATCGCCGCAAAAGGAAAGCGCTAAACATAGCGTCTATTGTGAATTGTGAATCTAGCTGCGAACAGGCACCATCTCGGTAACCTTTCTCATATAGGTGGATGCGATGCCCAACCAGACGCCGAGGATGGTGGACACCAGCGAAACATAGAGATTGTCTGCGTCAAACGAGAGCTTATAGAAGCAGAAGCCTAGCACAGATAGCGAGACGAGACAGGCCATTACCAACAGAGTGAGAACAACTGCGCATTTTAAGAATTGCATTTTGTGTTTGTCTATTTATTTATTTATAGACTCCAATCTAATAATAGCCTCAGAAAAACGTTTCGAGTGCGAAGAGACCCAACCGACCCAACCGACAAGGAATTTCTTAAGAATTTCTCAAAACTAGCTGCTATTTATAGGGGTACTATTTTTGAATTAACCACAAGTTATAAAACCCAGAAACCTGTTAGGCCACGCAAGGGAAGGAAATTCCTCTCTCATGGCCTCTGAACCCATAGACATCCCTGCCGCCACCATTGCTGCTGCCTCTTCTTTTGCTGCCCCCCAGTGTAATTGCAACTATGCTGCTGTGCAGAAGACTGTTGGTAAGGAAGGCCCCAACAAGGGCCGACAGTTCTGGACGTGTGCCTCTGGCAAGCAGGCTGGTGGCTGCGACTTCTTCATGTGGGACGAGCTGCTTACTGGAGCGGGTGCTGATGGGAAAAAGAGAAATCTGTCCTACCATCCTGCCTGTCCTCCAATGCCAAAGAAGAGGAGGATGATGTGGAATGCTAATCATCATGGAAACCACTCGCCTCTGCCCATGCCAACCATGCCAACCACGCCTGAAGCTGACAAGGACAAGGAAAAATCAGAAGAAGAGGGCAAGGGAACTGGGACTGGAACTGTGGTCTGGCCCCTGGAAGAAGCAGGCCAAAGAGTCACCACCACAGTTCATCCACCTCTTACAAGGACGGTCTCTGACCTCAATGCAGTGCCCCTGCTGGCTCTGGAAGGAAAGGTAAATCTCCTCATGGCCCAGATCGAGAAGCTGTCATTTCACATCATCTCTCTGGAGAAGCAACTCATGATGAGGGCGATGTATTCGCCTACCCTTCCTGAAGATCCTGCTAAGCCTGCTGTTGTTTTAACAACATGAGTTCAAAAAAATAAATTATCAGTTGTGTTCAAACACCACCCAATTCGTCTATTATAACACTGAGTCTTTGCTCACATTCTACATTCCTGGCCAGCAGCTGCTTGATCTGATCTCTGTAGGTAAAGGGCTTCTCTATAATGCGCTTCCCGGAACAGGCCTCCAGCAGCATCATCTGCTTGTCCATCAGCTCTATCTGAATGGCGTTGATCTCTCGGTGCACCCGCAACAGCGCTTCTGCTAGTCTCATCTCCTTCTCTTCTGGCATTTCAGGCGATGATGATGGCGATTCCATTATTCCAAAACATTTGTCAAGCTGCACTGCAGCGTGGGTGGTTGGATGCATTAGCCACACAAATTATGGGATTCTTTTTTTTTTTATATCTACATTGCAACTGGAACTGCTGGGGTGGAGGTGAGCTTGGTGATTATGGACTGGAGGTCAGTGGGCAGTCTCTGCTGTGAATAGAAGAGACCCATGGTGAAGAGCATGAGTGAGTGGAGGTCTGATGAGATGGAGGGAACGGCCTTCTCCACCAGTGAGACGCCCATGATGATGAATGTGATGTTGATCATTGCGTCCAGTGTATAGTCAAAGAAGCTGTTGTTGTCTATGTCCTGCAGTCCTGTGTTTCCTCTTGCCATCCAGATTCGCTCTGTGAGGTTCTGGCTGATGAACCCCACCAGTTCTCCCAAGGCAACAGCACCAAGACCCTCTCCAACCTTTCTGATTGTGTTCATTTCTTATTGAGATAAATGGCAAAAGATGGCAACTTCTATTGCTAATGGCAGAAAAAAAAGGCTTAATCCTTGACACCCAAGAACAGAGGCAGCTTTCCATTCCTGGTCTTTGCCAGTCTCTTCTGCTCATCAGACCCAAGCTGGTAGTCAGGCGCCTTCACCTCCCCCTTGGGCTTGCCCGTCACCTTGTCTATCGGTCCCTTGGTCTCATCAAACGTGGTCTCACCCGCCACATGAAAATACAGCTTCTTCGGAATCTCATTCAGCTTTGTGCACTCCACCACCACACAGTCATGGTCGTGTGTATAACGCCGCAGCATCTCCACCGCCTGCTGCTTCTTGTCAAAGATGTTGATGAAGTCGTTATAGATGGACTCCTTCGCCCTGAAATTCTTCTGCTGGAAGATCACTGCCAGGTCTGCATTGTTGCGCAGCGTGGGGTTGATGGCCTTCGCGTCCTGTGTGGTTAGGCATACGCTGACTCCAAAATGTCTGCCCTGGACTGCGATCCTGTTGAGCTCAGTGTCCTCGTGAATGTGTCGCTTGTCTCCAATGATGTCGTCCAGGATCAGAAGCACCCGCCGCATCTTGTGCCGCCCGTTGGAGTCCTGCTCCCGCTTCTTCTCCACCACCTGCGCCTCCAGCAGCTTCATCACCAGATAGGGATTCCAGCCCTCGTGCACCCACTTGTTGCCCACCACAGGCTGCCAGTAGCCGTTGTGCGCAGTCTCCGAGAGCACTATGGCGAGGTCAAACTGGTCTATGTAGAACTGCAGCAGCCATTTGAGGAAGACGGATTTGCCGATCCTGCGCGAGCCTTCCAAGATAACAAGGAATCCAGGCGGAAGTCTGTGCTCCTCATTCTGTGGGTCCCAATCCTGCAAAACCGGAATTGCCTCTTCCTGGAAGGTTGACGGCACCTCAAACGGCTTTCCCTCCTTATATTTAAACACTGGTCCGCCACCTTCCGCCTTCTGCTTCTTCACAGGTGGCTCATGTTTTTGATAATTGGCTGGTTGTGGTTGTCTCTTCATTGTTTTGCAAGATGTTTATGAGAGCAGAAATTGTTTTTGGTTCGTTATCCTGTTTGTTATTATAATTATTATAAACCCTATAGATAACCACCAGCAAAGGTAGGTACTCTAAGATGTTGTGCCATTCCCATTCCCAATGTACCTGTACCAGAATTTGCTTTCGCTGTAGCATCACTATAGCCATCATTATAACCCATTGGTCCCTTGGCGAGGGCCATTGTATCAAGCATGCGTCTGCGGGTAGCAAAAAGGCCTCTCTGGTAGTTCTCAGTTGGATTGGAACCTGCCCTCCAGCCAGCATCTTTTCCGGCAAGTCCAGGTGCCATGCTATCTTGCATTTGTTTGATCAAGATTGGATCTGACATTGCACCCAGCTCTGGCCATCCAAGCCTGTAGAGCAGGAAGAGGTCCTCCTTGTTGTCTGCGCCCTTCAGCTTGATGGTCTCAATCCGCTTCTTCATGTCATGCCAGTTGTCGATCTCGTCCTTCTGCATCTGTATCCACTCTGGGTAGACCCTGGAAAGAAGCTCCTTGTTGGCAGGGCTGTCCTCAGGTTTGAACACTGTGCCAACCCAGTCATTGAAATTCTTGAGCTCGCCAACCCACGCCTTCTCCTTCTCGATGGCGATATCCTCCTCCGTGATTGTGACTGTGGGAGTGGGGCGGGCTCCAGTGAGAATCTTGCCAAAGTTCATCTTGTCAATCATGGGTGGGTCTCTGGTATGGGGATAGGCAATTGGACCCCAGGTTGCAATATCCTTACCAGTTGCGTCCTTCTTGACCTCATGAGGCACACCCACAAGATAGCGGATTCCAGAGGCAATTCTGGCATCCTCCTCCTTCAGTGCTGCAATCAGATCCGTGTTTGCTGATCCACCAGGCATGTCTGATTATTATTTTTATCTATGTATCTATGTCCAATGAAATGTAGGAATGTTGAAAACAGAAAAGAGCTTAGCTAGCTTGCTTTTGTGTTTATGCTTATGTCTTAAATACAGGTGATTGCAACATCTGTGTAGCTGGATTAATATCAAACAAACTTCTCTGTGCTGCCGTTAGTCCAGCACCTCCTGGGACCTTGCCAACTGTTGCCAACGAAACAAAGTCTCCAGTAGTGCCTGGCTTTTCCATCATGAAATTTGATGTTGGATCATGCACCACACTTCTCTCCCTAAAGATTTGGTTGACCTGATTGACATGTGTCACACCCGTTCTTCTTGCTTCCCTCTCTGTGTTATTAATTGCTGCCTGTTGAAGGTCATAGTTAGAGCCTCCTAGGCGCTTTCCAGGAACAGCCGCAATGGCCACATAGGTGTTAAAGATACGCCTGAGATTCCAGAGTCCGCGGCGGAAAGCCTCTTCGGAGTGATAATACTCTGGTAATGGAGTTTCCTGTATACCCAGGATGGATTGCATCATTTTGTGGATGTGGTTCTCCCATAACGGTGCGTCCCTCTCAAATGTGTACATGAACCACATGTCTCGGATGTTATCAATCTTGTCAATCTTCAGCTTCTCATAGTGCACCTTTGCATCATTGAGAGCTCTCATAGCCTCATCCATCCGGTCAAAGAGCTCGGGATAGTGCCTCTTGAGCCAGTCCTTCTTGGCTGGTCCATCAATTTGGCGGCAGTATTTAGTTACCACCCACTCGTCGAAGTTCTGGAGCACCTTGAGCCAAGCCTTCTCCTCTAGTCGCTTGATGTCCTCTTCTGTGACCTGAACATCAACTCGCGGCAGTTGCCCGGTCATCATTTTGGAAAACTCTGCCTTCTCTGTTGCTGTTGGGACACGATCAGCCCTGTAGCCAGCAGGACCTGCCAGATTGTGTGTCGTATCATGCACAACTGGGACTGGGGCTGGAAGCTTGTTGAGGGTTTGGTCCACCCCTCTTAGGGAAGACACAGTTGCCATCATGTCTGTTGGCGGCGTTCCTCTAACTGCCATTTTAATTTTTTAGAATCTAATCTTTTATATAGAATCGCTATAGAATCTCTGCTCTGAAAATTGCCAGGCCTATGCCTTGGAATGGATTCTCCTGGAAACTCCCATCTCGGGTATCGCATTTGATTTGTTAATCGCCCCCCAGCTGTTTGTTGCTTTTCTGAGCTCTGGTCTCATATAGATATATAACACCAAACTCAAAGTGCACATATAAGTTGCAAATAACCCCATTTGAATTGATTTGAAGAATTGAAACACACAAAAAAATGCAGGCAGAAAATCAACAGCCCGCTCCAAACCCTGTCAACCAGGCCAATCTGACGACTAGGAGGATATATAATAGCAAGGGAGACACCCTGTGTGATTTCATCCAGGCCATGACCACCCGCTGCGTCCACTGTGGTCACGAACTCACAGAGGCAGACGGCTGCTTCTTCGTGCTCACTAACCCCTACTGTGGTGTGATCCACCGCAAGTGTGCGCCCTGGTTCTCTTTCAACGGCGAGTGGCCTCACGCAAATCCTGTGGCCTACTATTTCGAGAAGGGCAAGCAGTTTGGCAGTCTGAATTCATAAACACAAAAAATGTTCAAATACAAGGACTACGATCTCAAAGTGAAATCCAAGAGCTCCGTCAAACTCCACTATACAAACATCTCCTTCCAGTTCAACACCAACTTCCGCCCAAAGACCATAGACGAGGCCCACAAGATCTCTGCCGATCTCAAGCAGGCATCGCGGGTCACTTTTGATCCAGGAAACTTCTTGGACCCGCAGAAGAAGTGGATCTTCTTCATCTTGAAAGAGGACAAGAGCGTGAAGATAAATCCCAGGCCTGATCCCTCTGGCTCCTACAAGGACATTCGCAAGATCACAGTCAAGGCTGAGCCTGAGATGGGAACAAACATGAAGAGGGGCGGCAGGATGCATCTGCACGGTCTCATCAAGATCAAGCACATCAAATATATCAGGATTGACTACATGAAGATAAAGGAGTTCTATCAGCAGACCCTGCAGGCCATCTCTGGCGGAACTGCCCGGCCCATTGCCTATACATTCTGGAAGACAGAGAAGGTCACCTTCAAGCAGTACATGAACAAGTACGAGAATCCATCTGGTGACGGCTTCACAGTGGACGAGAAGGAGCCTTCGAAGCCTGGCGATCTCAAATTCACTGCTGACGAGTTCCAAGATTCTTCTGAGGGAATGGGTGCTGCGATGGCCAAGGCCAGAGAAGAGAATGGAGATAAGCAGCCTGGACCGTCCAAGTTCACTGCGGAGGAGTATCACAATGCAAACAGAGGAGTGCTGGGTGCTTTGTCACAAGTGGCGCCAAGGGATTTCATTCTTGAAAATTTCGCAAGTAAGCCTTGATCTATAAATAAACCTATAAATCTATAAATAGACACATTCTATAAATAGCATATAGCATAAGTGTGTAGCAATTTGTGTTTTGCGTCAGGTTGAGGCTCACTTTTTAAAAAGCAGAGGAGGTAGCAGGTCACGCGAGCCAAACACAAAAACAGTCAAAACCAAAAAAAGAAGAAGAATGTGGAACGTACTACACGGAAAGAGATACCGCAATTGCCAGTGGTGTGCCAACGTCAGAGAGGAAACCGACAAGATATACAAGATTCCAGAGATTGACGCAGATGGAAAAGTGGAGTGGAAAGGGGTCTACTGCTGCCCCCAGTGTGCACTAGCTGCCATGAAGGTCTTGTCTGTCAAGAACAAATGGGCGCCTGAGATTCACACCCGCCACATGGAGATCTTCCAGGCTTCTCTTCGCAGGGTTGACCAGGGACTGCCCACAGAGTCTCAGAAGTTCAATCTGACTGCTGCGCCCAATCCCAGCTGTCTCAAAGTCTTCAAAGGCACCCTCACCCAAGAGGAGTTCCGCAAGAAGTTCGACGAGGAAAACGTGATGGACTCTGTCTTTGGCCAGGATCTGCCCAAGGAAGAAGCCCAGGTAGAAGACGAGCAGTCCAAGGCACTCGTTGGAAACTGGCATGTGACCCAAGTGACCTCCAACTCCAAGGTCAGTCAGGACAGCGTCTCCAAGCTGCCCAACGTGGACTTCAGGCTTCCCAGAAACACCAGCCAAGTCCTCACATTTCTCAGCGAGAATGTCACTCAGGAGATCTACAGAGAAGGACTCACCGCTTATGTGGTCTATCTCCATCCCTCCAAACCCGACTTCTTCGCCATCGGCAAGCCCTCATCCTGGGCTGGAGAGGAGCTCAAGCACGGCAATCTCGCCTCCAGGCTGCTCGGAAACCAGACAGTGTACGGAGACGTTGCTGTCATCCACAAGAAGGAGCTCAAGCTCAAGAAAGGAAAGAAGAAGGCCCCCGCACCCGTGCCTGCACCTGCCCCTGTACCAGCAGGAGCAGCAGAGCCAATCACGGATGAGATTAAGCTCGTGCGCAAGAGGACTCGCGTTGTTGGAAGCGATGATGGAGTCAATCTAGCCGAGCCAAAGCCCAAAAAGGCCCGGAAAGAGAAGGCGCCAAAGAAGGCAAAGAATGCAAAGAACACCTCTTCTGAAGAGAAGAAACCCCTCATCCCCAAAGAGAAGAAGCCAAGGGTGCCTAAAGTTCCAAAACTTCCCAAACTTCCAGTTGTTGCCCCTGTTGAACCAACCCCAGTTTGAGTGGAGTTAAGAAGAAACAGAAACATAAACATAAACATTAATTTATGTGTCATTTTTGATTGGGTTTTTATATATTATAATCTTCAGCAAACCCCTCTGGAATTATTGCACCTTCCCCCAAATCCTCCGGCACTATACCCCCTCCTGCTGCAATTGCTGCATTGCGTGCCTGCACCTCAGCTTCATCCATATCAATATCAAATTCGGCTTCTGAAGAATAAGTCTCACTGGCTTCCTCTTCACCAAGAATGGGAGCACCCCAATCTGGGCCTTGCCAAGCTGGTCCTACGAAATCTGATTTCAGCAGTTCATCCATTACAAATTTGGCAGCTGTCTTGTCTTTTTCACTGCGGAACCCTCTGAACCAATTGTTACCATTAATTTCACCCAGTAGTATTCCTTCGATATATGCCCTTAAATGCTGGTCCTCGTATCCATGCTGGTTGTAGAGTTCCCATAGCCTTTTCCTTTGCTTTTGCGTTAATATAATTTGGTTCGACCCTCTATCTTGAGTTCCTTTTAGTCCTGGTAGTCCAGCATTATGCTCTGAGAATCTAAGTCCGCCACCTGCATGTTGCCAATCGGTATAAGCTGCATCAGTTTCAACTAAGAGATATCCCGGGTGTTTATCCAATCTTTCCCATGCTAGCATGGAAGTCGTTCCCCACAATTTTGCTTGCCTTTCCTTGGTAGATTTGAGCATGTTTTGATCAAGAAACTCTGGCTTTGCTGCTTCAAATCTCTTTCTTAAAAATTCCTTATAGTCTCCAGGTGCGGCCTGAGTGTCTAACTGGTCATAGAACCACTTAACAAAGCCATCTGGCAATGATGCACTGTCAAATGTCATGTTTCCTGCAATCATCGCCGTGTCTTGTTCTGACAGGCCTGCTGCTTCATACATATGATGCATCAGTTTATTGCGGATGCGGGAAACCTCCTCTGGGGGGATTGGCATGTTCATCCTTGCTGCGCTCTCATTGATTAGGGTTGAGAATAAGAATTTGTAATAAAACTCGAATGTGACAGGGTTATCATGGAAGGCCAGCAGCAGCCCCTGTTTAGACCTTTGATTACCCAGCATTCTATAGAACATATTCATTGTATTTTCCTTGTCTTGAAGTGTGGCTTTAATAGCTTTTTGTCCAGCTTCACTTTTGAAATATGGGTCATCAAATATTTTTGGTAGAACCCCTGATAAAACAGCATTATCTGTAAGGAAGGCTGCCTTTTTCAAGTCAATGTGCTGTGTTACGCCTAGTCGCTGATAAATTCCATCCAAAGTCCTCATGCCATTCTCTAAATTTTGTATTTTTGTTGCGTCAAAAGGCTTGACAGGGTCATAAGACTTGAAAAATTCAGCCAGCATCTGATTTTGACCAATCTTCATGTTTGCACCTCCTGCTATAGACATCGCAACAGCTTTCTGTTCAGGTGTTGTTCCATATTGTCCACTATTAATTTCGTTTATTGTAGATTCTAAGTCCCCTCCACCAAAATTTGCAAGCCTAGCCTGAGCCCTCTTCCAAGACTTGTTTGCTTCAAATGGTGGAACGATTGTAGATTGTTCCGGAATCTTTCCAGCTGCAGTATAATAAAGCCCTTTTCGAAGTTGTTCCTCAATATCATTTAAAGCGTAATGCCTTCCGTTTGCAAATTGTTCCATTGCCTCTCTATACGTATCAACAACGCCAGAAACCTTACCACCAGCAGTAAAGTTTGACAGATCATGTGCGATCTGTAAGTTTATCACGTTGTTCAAAGTTTGCAAGGCTCTGTCTGTGGTATCTCCATAATATTTTTTTAATTCATCATAGGGAGCCTGATTCTTGAATATCTCAATTTGCATTTTTGTCAGCTCAGCTTGCCGCTTTTGGGCAAAGAACAATGTCACATTATCTCCAGGTTGCACCGCGGATATATCATAAGATGTTGGTAACACTTCAGTCTGAAGAGGAGGTGCAGTTGGAATGATGGGCTGTGGAATGGGCTGTGGAGTGGGCTCTGGAAAGGGTGTAGGTGTAGGTGTAGGAACAAAAGGAGTGGGCTGTGGAATGGGCATAGGCGTAGGAACAATGGGCTGTGGAGCAGGAGGATTTAGAAATTGATTCACCTTTTCTAAAGTATCCGTTGGTCGTGCCATCATAGCTGCATTTCCATACCCTCCTGCAGTTTTCTGATATACAATCATATCTTTGTTCATATTGTGCATCACATCAAACATGGATTGCAAGCCTTTGCGGTTATAGTCTGATATGTTGACCAAATTTCGCATTTCGTCGGTTTTTTCAGCTAGTGTTTTTAACTCTATTTCATAGCCCCCAATCAGCTGCTTTCGCTGAGCAGCCGTTTGCTGATCATTTGCTATTATTGCTTGTTGGTACATCGCAGTAGCATTGGTGTGAGCCTGGCTTGTAACAAGTGATTTGTTCTGTAACATTATAGTCATCTCCCTGAGTCGTCCCATCTCGAGTTCTTCATTTGCCATGGCTTGCTGCCAATAATCGAAGAATTTCAAACTTGTTGCAGAAACAGAGGGGTTCCTGGGGTCTGATGCAGAGCCAAACCAGGATACAAACAAGTTTTCAATGGGCTTATATCTTTCCAAATTTTGAGTTTGGATTTGAAGTTGAGATTCCTTTTCCTTCAGTTGTTGCTGCAAGGCAGTCAACTGGGCTAATTTTTGTGCATCTCCTGTCTGCTGGGCCTCTGAGATCTGTGTTCTTAATGCTGCGATCTCAGTCTTTAGACCACCGATTGCGGTATTTGCGTGTTCAGCATAGGCAGAGAATTTCAAATTTGTAGAAGTTAATTCCCCGCTAACTTGAGCAAGCAGTTCCTTCTGGCTGGCGATTTCTGCTGCCTTCTCTTTCAATTGGGCTTCAGTCATCCTGATTTTCTCAGAGAAGCGCTTTTGTTCTTCATCAGCCCCACTCTTTGTGGCCGCATAAACCTGCTTAAGTTTAGTGAGCTTTTCGTTAAGCACAGTTTTATCTCCAGTCGCAGTAGTAAGGGATGCTTCCAATTTGGCAATTTGGCTTTTGTACTCCTCAAGTAACCCACTCTGATCCGATGATTTACCAGGTGCGATGTTCTTAATTTCGTTATGAATGAAAGTTAGCTTGTTCTGTATATCTGCAAATTCCGTAGTGTACTGCTCTATTGTTTTCTGAATAACAGCTTGCTTCTGAAGGAGCTCGGTTCCTTGGGCAGAATGCAACAATTGTGAGGTTAACACCTTCTTCATGTCTGCATCAAGTCCTCGATATTGCTCGCGGAGTGGCCCAAACAACTTCTCCTGCTTTTGGTCCAAGTAAGTGACAAAAGATGCCAGATCCTTTTGGTGGCCCTGGAATCGTGCGTCAACTTGCTGCAGTAGGTTCTGGTTTTGTTGTGCAAACAGCTGTTGGTTTTTAGTGCCCTCTGTTTGAATATAGTTCTGAAGCCCTAGTAGCTTCTCGTTCAATTCTTTCTGCGTTGCTGCATAGTCCGTTTTGAATTTCTCTTGCATTTCTTTCCAGTCGATTTGGGCTGGAGGGGTTACAACTGGCTGCTCTTTCTGCTGAACTGGTTCTGGAATATAAGTTACTGGGCTCTTAAGTTTTTTTTTTGGGTGTATGTTAGTGCCATCATAATAATAGTCTCTTTCACTAAGCACGTCACCCGTCATCACTTTCAGGTCTCCCAGCCACTTACTCACAATTGGATCTGTGCTTGTGGACCCAGGTTGCCTGTTGCCGCGTATGAGATACTTGAAATAGATGTAGGCGTCCATCAGTCCGCCCTTGAAGGTGATCTGCAGGTCCTCCAGCTGTTTGGCAAACTTCTCCCTTGCAGACATGATGCTGTTCACAAACTTTGCGACGTCCTCACCTGGAATTACGTACTTTGTTCGGTCCCATGCCTTCTGGTCAGGCACCTTTTTCTGATCCCACCATTCTGATGGTGCATTCTTGAGCCAGGGAGTGTTATTCTTGTCTTGCGGATCAACAGGTCTGCCGCACAACCAGAGCACGAAATCTCTGAAGAAGAGCTTCTGTTCCTCTGGCACCTCGTCCTGAGCAAGCAACTGCACCAGTGAGCTCATGTCATTGACGCCTTGCTCCTGTAACTCTTGTAACACGTGAGCCCTGGCGCTCTCGTCATTCATCACGAAGGCCATGTCTTTCTTGATGCGGTCAATGTCTATTGGAGTGAGAACGGGGTCAAACGGGCTGAAGAAGCCAGGTCCCTGAAGAAACATCTGGTCTTTGGAGGCACCGGGCATAGGGTCACTCCCAGTCTTTATTCTATGCCCTTCCTTTGTGAATTGCATCTTCCTATCTCCATCGTTTCCTTTCAGATGAAGTAGTCTGATGGGCTGAATGGCCTCTTTTTGCTCTGCCATTTTCAGTTAGAAACAACAATGATCTTCAACAATGATGACAGAAAAAACAGAGATGTTGTGTTTAAAGAGACTCCATTATAGCGTAAATCTCGTTCTCGAGCTTCTGCAGATTCTGACGGGACTTGGTCTTCACCTTGCATCTGGGAATGACCACCACCGGCGTCCTCACAAACGGCAGGCCTATCTCTCTGGCAATGGGCTCCATCGCATCATCCAGCGCGTGAATCTTGGACGGCGTCCTCAGCAGCGGGAACTCCCTGTGGTACTCCCAGTGTCCCAGTCCCTCCAGGATCTTCCTGTGTGTGTAGTTGAGGTGCATCACGTTGTGTCTGGGCTTTCCCCTGGCGCCCCTGAGCGGGAATGCGGTGTCCTGCACGTTGGCGTTGAACCTCTTCAGCAGCATCTTGAAGGTGCGCAGACAGTCCTCCACGAGAGAGTCGGGCGGCAGGGTCAGACTCTTCTTGGTGATGTCCCACAGAATGGTCTTCCAGCATTCCTTGTATTTACACAACTTGAGCTCCCTGCACATCCACATCACGGTGCCCCTGTGACACTCCTTCCTGGTGCCGTACTTGCCGGACCGCAGCGCCTCCTGGAACCGCGGGATGACCGAGGCGTCCAGGATCTCTGGTTCCTTGCACTGCCACTGCGCTAGTCGCTCTTTGTAATGCATGGTGGAGACGTATCTTCTGTCGGGATCGCACCCAGAGGAGGCAAACGGCTTAATAACTCTGCCATCTCTGTCCCTCTTGAGCGTTGAAACTGGTGCGGACCAGCCGTTGTTGTCCGACGTCCTTCTGACGCACTGCCACGGAAGATATTCTTCAGAGATGACTTGGCCATAGCACAGCCCACAGTTAATGCAAGTCCAGAAAGCCGGGCCCATCTCGATATTCTCGTCTCCAATGATGCCGCAGTTCTTGCAGACAAACTCTTCAACATTGTCCAGAGCCAGCTGAGTGCGAATAGTACTGTTGTCATATTCTCTTTTGGAGATGTCCTCATTCATGCCCTTATTCAAAAAAGGAAATTGTGCTTATGCGTCTGACACCTTCAGAGAATTTATAGAAATGAGCTTTTCCTTTTATAGAGAGGCCTATTTCCCAATTCCCCAAGTCTCCCCAGCCATCACAAGCAGAAAGACCAGCGCGCCGATCAGCACTATGTCCATGCTGTCTCTGGCATTCGCGGACGGCAGAGAGAGCAGCGTGCCCAGGCTGGCGGTGAATCCGTTGTGAGGTCCGTCAGTGTCTGCCAGCTCCACCGAGGGCAGGTTCTTCCAGGTCTTGAACAGCGCGGTGTTGAGGTCCTTCGAGGAGGGCATCACGGGCGAGATGATCTTGCTCTGCTTGTCTGCCCCAGGCTTTGTCGTGTCTATGATGAGCGGCTTCTGTCCTGCAATTGACATTTCGTGTGTTAGGTTTAAACAAACTGATGAATTTTGTGTATAAAGAAAAAAAGGGTTAACTACAATTTGTAGTATAGGTTACAGTGGTAGAAGTAACACCCACAGTCTGGCCCACAGTGAAGAGCACATCACCTGCACCTCGGTAGAGCAATATCTTGTTGCCGGCATCAGCAGCTCCAAGAATCATTCTGCCTGAGTAGAGTGAGGTCTCCAGGGCACCCTCTCTGACCAGCAGCGGCAAGTGTGTCGTTACATTTGGCCTGAATCCTATATTAAGGGTGTCGGCATCTCCTCTTATCGTGGTGTTGGTGCCGCATACTGCAGAGAATGTGGGTATGTGAAGTATTATCAGCATTCCTTGCACAATCCAGATGAGAGGGACCACAGTATCAGGAATGGCATACTTGAATGTATAGTTCTCAGTGAAGATCTGGTAATTGCAGATAGGATGATCGAAATAAGTGATTGGGGCTGTGAAGTTGATTGGGTGCGCGGCATTTGTTGTTACTGTTACCTTTCCCGCAGCATCAAGAGCGACGGAGCAGGTGTCAACACCGCCATTTTTCACAATAAGATTCGTTCCTGCAGCGTTGCCCACTTCCACTATGGGAAGAACCACTTTGGGGGCTGTTCCAACAGATGTGACCGTCAGGGATCCAGTTGCATTGACATCCAACTGTGAATAGTTTGCGCCATCCTCCTCTACGGTCAATGTGTGAACTATGGGGTTGAGGGTTGCTGCTGTCACATAGTCCGCCACTGCCTTGTCTGTGGGGATATGGGCATTGTCTGGAACAATCCCAACAGTCTGTGATATGTTGTTATAGTTGAGGGCGAAGGTGGTTGCGCCAGTGGGGTTTTGCAGGATTAAGCTGTCTTTCCTTAAGCGCACTGTACCCATTTACGTTTGTTATGTGTATATTTTCTGGTTTTGTTTATAATACAATTGCAATAACAACCAAAGAAAAACATCTTACTCAAGAGACATGGAAAATCATGCATTGGTTTCTGCAACTCGCTTTCCTCTTGGAGTGCGCAGGAGGCTGGCTATCGTTGCCACCACAAACCCCCAGCAGATCATATTGCCGCAAGATGAGCCGGGCAGAATAGTGAACTGCAGGATAAAGTCATTTTACCTCAGCCCCATTGGAGGGGCGATGAGCCATTACAACCTCGAAATGGGAGACGCCATTCACGGTGAGTTTATAGGAGGATTTGGAGTGCGGGCTGGATGCATCTGCACATTTGGTGGTACTCTCTTTGTGGACTTTCCCATCCGTTTCAAGAGTGACAAAATACCCCAGAATTTCCGATTGGCTGTCTATGGCCCTGGGGAAGCCGGCGCATTGGTCACACTCGCTGTTAACAGCCATATCGTAATTCTGATGGAATATGACTTCATACCCGAATAGACAATTTTCGTTACAACATATTTTTGTTAGTGTTAGGGTTTGTTCATAGAAATATAAATATATAACAATGGCCAGTGCGCGATTGAAAGCAGATGCCCTATTGTTACAGGGAGCAAGTGGCACAACACAGTTCAAGATAGATTCTGGCACAATTGTTCCAAGTCTAATCAGTCCCATGCCTGATCATCTTCATATTCCAACATCTGCAGCAGTTAAGAGCTATGTTGATGGGAAAATCGCTGTAATCACTGGGCAGATCAATGCCATACTGCAGATTATTTCGACTGTGTGTGGCTGCATCACTCTTCAAGATAGGATTGACTTTTCTGAGACATATCCATGGGCAGAAGCTGGAAGAGCTGATGTTACCTATCTCAAGCTTCACGACCAGGTGTTTCTTACCATTCAAGGGATAATCATGGAGGGAATGAGTGATAGGATCATTCTATCCAGGGAGGGTGCAGTTCCAGGTGATTTCCTTCCGAGATCACTCCCAATCCAAAGCCAGGCAATAGAGACAATAGCTGGGCATGAAACTACCGAGATTGGACTCGTTAGCATCACAGACCACGGTCAGATTGAAATCGTATTCTCAGCAGACAGACCACAATTTGAACCAGGCCCCCAGGTTGGATTCGTGGCATTCACATTTGCCTACAGCACTGCTTAGATAAATTCTAATTAAACATAATACATCAAACAACATTTGTTCTATGTCATCATCAATCAGAAATCGCGGATCCAACATCGTCTTGCAAGACAGGATTGGTTCCAGCACTGCCTCTCTCAATCTCAACTCCACCACCAAAGACGTCGAGCTCAACACTGCTGCCGGCTCCGGTCTCAAGTTAGATACGCTGGCCATGGGCGCAGTAAGGATAAATCAGCTCACCACCGATATGCTCACTGCTCTTGACACCAAGATTCCCACAGAGAAGGCCGTGGTGGATTACGTGGCTGCCCACGGCGGCGGAGGTGGCATTGTCTGTCCCCTCGAGCTCATCCCCGCTGGTCCCGTGCCTTATACACTAAAGATAGCCTTTGATGCCGCCAATTTTGCAACTGAGCATGTCAGCGCAACTGGAGACATGACCATTGACTGCACCGGCAATGACCTCAATGTGCACTCTAGTGACCGTTTTCACGTCCTGAACGTCACTCCATCAACAGACTTCACAACAGGTGCTATGGTGGTGGATGGAGGAATTGCTGCTGCTGCTGCGAGCACTGTGAGCAATCTGCTTATCAACACTGCCACCCTGCCCCAGTTGACGATTGCCAATGATGCTGGCCTGGTCAACAAGACCGAATTCTCCACCAGCGCTGCCGGAGATCTCACAATCAACACCTCTGGCACCACAATCAACACGCACGCAACTGACCTGATAAGAATTCTCAATGACACAGAGTCAACCAACAGCACAAATGGAGCTTGTGTCATAACAGGTGGACTTGGTGTGAGGAAGCGATTGAATTTGGGATCGACATTATCATTCTCTGGAGTCGAAAAGAGACTAGACCTGCTGGCAGCGGCAGTAAGAGGACCCGCAGACGCGCCCTCACCTAAAATAACTTCAACTTATTGGAACGGTTGGGAATTCAATGCAGTTGATTCCCGATATCTATATGGCGCTTGCCCAGTTCCCAAAAACCTCAACATCACATATGGGGTACAATTTGAAATCATGTTCTGCGGTGATAATGCCACTGCGGGAAATGTGCTCTGGCAGCACAGCACCAAGGCATTCACTGCTGGAGACACCCCAAACTCCGCCAATGACAATACCACACTTGCTACCGTGCCTGCAGCCAGCATTGGAAAGCTGATCCGCCTGGTTGTGAGGACTGGCGCTGTGTTGGAGTCTTCTGACATGATGTTCTTCCGAATCTACAGAGACGGTGCAAATGCCAATGATACATATCCAGGCAGTGCCATTTTGGTTGAATGGAGAATGATTTATAGTCAAACAACCTTATAACCTTATAAACACATCTTTTCGTTTTAAACAAACACCTTTTTCCAGATATAAATGGCAGAGGAAGAGTTCGAGTCTTTTGCTAGAAACAGAGACGAGGAAGAGCAGGAATGGCTGATTGACTACTGGGGAGATGAGGGAATGCCCGATGACCTGCTGGACGTGCTGGGCGGAGATGACAACTTCTTCCGCGAGCACAAGCCGCCCTTTGAGCTCAGGACCATCAATTTCGACTGGAAGCTGCTGCCCAGGGACAAGCACATAGATGACTATCTCGAGTTCTACGCCACCATGCTGCAGGAGATGCCGCAGATGTTCCATTCCTTCCTGCCAGACATGTCCAAGGTGGTCACGCTGGGCACCCTGCTGGACCATCCCACCCTGGTCTTCAAGGTTTTGCGCAGGTTCCAGGTCAGAAACTGTTCCTGGTGCTACCGTGGCTGCTTGGGTAACGTGGTCCAGGCTGTGTGGAATGACAAGGCTGTGCGCACCAAGGATCCCGAGAGGCTGTGGGACAGGCTGTGTGATGAGTTCGTGGGCATCCCCATCCGTGATGTCAAACTGCTGGTTGGCATGCAGGAGTCTTATCAGTTGCACAAGAGGCCAGCCGCAGAGAGCATGCCCGTTGCAGCACCCACTCTGACCAACTGGCCGCACAAGAGGCTGCAGCTGGACACCACCTTCCTGCCAAACAACAAGGATCCGCAGCATCCGAATGTGAATGCCATCATCACGTGCGTGGACTGCTTCTCCAAGAAGGCGTGGGCGTGGCCTATCCATGTCGAGGTGCACTCTGCCTCTGCTGGAAAGGCCTGGGACGTGGCTGGTGCGACCATCACAGAGGAGGCCAGGAAGGCTGGAGACGGTGACGGCGGTCTCTATTTTGCCAACAATTTCAAGGGCCTGGTCCCGTGGTCCAAGCTGCAGATCCTCACCGATATGGGCTCTGAATTCAAAGGCGCTTTTGAAGAGAATCTGCGCAAGCTGCCCAACATCATCCGAATCCAGGCTGCCCCCTATCTCTCCAGAAGGCAGGGCGCGATAGAGGCGTTCAACAAGACTCTCAAGCAGTTCATCTTTGTCGAGTTCTCTGAGCAGGGCAAGAGGGGCAAGGGAAGCTGGGTGGATGAGGTGCCTCTCTTCCTGCAGTCCTATAACAACAGTGTCCACTCTGCTACTGGCTTCACCCCCAACGAGCTCCACGAAGAGAGAGACCCCGATATGCTGGCAAAGAGGATCCCGCAGGCTCAGGAAAGACTCCGAGACCGCGCTTCCAAGTGGGTGGCCAAGACCAAAGCGAGCATTCCAAAGAGCATTCAGGACCTCAAAGTGGGAGATCTTGTGAGAAGAAAGCTTCGAATGGATATCGCTGTATCTGATGCCAAGCACAGTCAGTCTCTGAAAGGCATGGTGGGTGTGGGCCACTTCATCCACAGCTTCTATCCCCAATGGTCTCCCGAGGTCTATCTAATCGTCAACATTCACCCCTCTCACAAGGACTGGACTGTGGCCAAGGCTGACATCTCCAAGACCAGAGTGGTCAGCCCCGGTGATGCCACTCATCCCGTCACCTTCGAGGAAGATGTCTCTGAGGACGGCTCTGCGGAGGTCACCACTGAGTTCGTCACCCATCTGCAGAAGATTGATGCGGTCTGGCGCCACAAGGTGCTCACCAAGAAGGAGCTCGATGCCCAGATTGCTGCCAGAAGAGAGCCTGCCCGCCAGAGACTCATTGCTAGCGGCGTCTCTGCCCCCTCTGCTGGGCGCGTCCTGCAAGAGCATAGGAGGACCCCTTATCTTCTGAGAAATAGGAAATAGGAAATGATTGCCTTTTATGGCCATTATGCCTCTTTTGGCTCTGCGGGCTTGAAGCCTTTTGAGGCATCTCTGATTCCGAGAAATAGGAAATAATTGCCTTTTATGAGAGGATTTGAGAGGATAGCCCGTGGTGCTAGCTGTATTCTATATATAATACTTTTTTTTTT
>Ga0209575_10000331_pt1 | contig 37623 bp, 78 predicted proteins | sample Medcelwee11metaG_FD_187172 | JGI IMG/M metagenome (GOLD analysis project Ga0209575, IMG submission 187172) | Freshwater pond sediment microbial communities from the University of Edinburgh, under environmental carbon perturbations - Medium... | ecosystem: Environmental > Aquatic > Freshwater >...
TGAGCCAAAAGTTTTTAAGTTGCCCCATAAAATAATATATACTCCTGATTTTTATTTACCAGAATTTGACAAATGGGTAGAGGTAAAGGGTGTAATAGTTTTGGATACAAAAAGTACAAGTTATCATAAATTTAAAGAATTTATAAAACAATATCCTAATTCGGTATTAATTGATGAATCGAATGTTAATAAAATGAAGGAGTTATTATATGGTAAAAATTAAATCAATTACTCATAAACATTATAGAGGCAAAATTTTCGATATTACATTACAGAATGAAAATTCGCCATATTTTTATGCAAACGATATTTTAACACATAACTCGCTTTACCCTCATCTAATGATACAAGCTAATTTGTATGGACATTGTAAAGATACAACAATTGAACGGCCTGTATGGAACGGGAATAATGTTTGGAAAGTCGAAGGTAATTATTTTAGCAATAAACTTGCTCCTGTTGGTGAACTATTAAAAAAATGGTATCATGATAGGGTTGAATATAAAAAAGTTAATGATAGAAGAGAATATACTATTAAGATTATTATTAATACTATCTACGGATTACTTGACCATCCGTATTATACTTTAGTATATGATAAGATTGCCGCGGGCGATTGTACTCGATTAGGTAGGCAGTTTATTAAGTATGCACGAAAACGTTTTAGAGACGAAGGGTATCGTATTGCATATTCTGATACGGATAGCATATTCTTAGTTGACCCATATAATGATAAAGAACGAATGTTAAAACTAAAAGACACTATTATTGACGAAATCAAAAAAACATTGCCTTTTCCACAACCAACGTTTAATATGGCTATTGAAGATGAAATAAGCCATATGTTTTTCTTTAAAGGTGGTGCAGAAAAAATAAATGATGATGAAATGGATGAAGATGATTTTATTAACAAACCATTAGGATTTATGAAAAAAAATTATTTATATATAACAAAAGATAATAAAGTTAAAATAAAAAATTTAGGTATTATGAAAAAGTCCACGTCTAAACTTACACGAAAGATTTTTTATGATTATTTAGTACCAAAGATTTTGGAAGAAAAAAATGTTAAATTTTCAAAAGCTTATATAAAAAATGTTATGATGGAGTTATTAGAAAATGATTTATCTTTAGCTACATTAAGAAAAGATGTAGGAGATATAAAACAATATAGTAAATCCATGACTGGGTTACAAGCACAAATAAATATTAAGTATGGTGCTGGAATACATTTCTTGATACCAAACACTAGAAATATAGGTGTTGGCAAAGGAAAAAAATATTGTACAGTTGAAGAGTTCAAACAACACAAACTAAAAGTTAGTGATATTGACCTAACAAATTTTTGGATGGAACTTGATTATTTTATTAAACCACCAATAACAAAAAATATTTTTGATTATGAAATATAAAATGATTAGTTTTCAATGGGTACGGAAAATAATAGCATGGGCTAATAATAAACAAGTTAAAAAATATTATAAACAATTAGGTGTTCCAATAATTAAATGTCAAGTATGTAATAAATATGTTTCAGAATGGGTGTTGTTTATTAATTCGGCAAAAATATTTATATGTAGACATTGTAAAATATTTTTTATTGGAAAGAAAAAAACAGAAAGTTTAGAAACATATCATGAAAAGCTTGAGTTAAAAAAAGAGGTTCAAAAATATGATTTATTTCATAGGCGTTGACCCTGGGCTTAATGGTGGAATTGTTATTATTAATCAACAAGAAGATATTATATCAAAATATATTATGCCAGTTATAAAAGATGAAAAAACAATATATGATATTATATCATTAAAATTATTAATTGATAATTTTAAGAAACAATATCTTTTAAATAATATTTACTTTTTTTTAGAACAAGCCCATGTACGTCCTATTAGTGGTAAACGTGCTTGTTTTATGAATGGTTATGGATTTGGATTATTAAGAGGGATATTATCAGAACCAGGAACTATGGTTGAGATTGTTAGTCCAGGGCGATGGATGAATAGTTTAGGAATAAAAAATATTGATAAACAAAAAGGTAGTATTAATTTTTGTTTAAATAAATATCCAAATGAAAATTGGTGTGCAACAAACAGATGTACTAATGTACATAATGGATTAACTGATGCGTGTTGTATTGCATTATATGGAAAACGGTTACATGATATAGCAATAACAGAGGTTTTAAAAAATGAAATTTCAAACAAAAATTAAAATATTTTTTATGTTTATTAGTATTTTTTTATTAGTTGGTAGTGTTAGTGCAGAGTTAATATATCAACATTTAACATTACAAGCTGTGTGTGCAGAAGAAAATATTATTGTAAAGATTCGTGGTGATAAAAATATTACAGGAACATATTTTATTGAAAATTGTACATTATCAAAAACTAATAGGTTTGAAGATTTTCATAGATGTAAATGTTATAATCAACAATTTGTTGGAATTCATTTAAACAATGATTATAATATTTCATATGATATTGTTATTGATTATTATATTGAAAAAGTAATTCCTGTGACCGATAAGATTCCTGGGCAAATCAATCCTTCGCCTATAGAAATGGCAAACGAAAAAAATAAAAGAACAGAAACATTTAATAATATATATGCAAAAAAACAAATAGTGTATGAAAAAGAAAAACGTTCTTTTTTTGAAAATTTTAATACTGGCCAAGCTGGAATGTTTTTAGGCATGGGATTGTTTGTTGTATTTATTCTAATACTTGTGTCTGTTATTTGGACTATTAAAATTTTAAAAGAAGATAAACAAGAGGAATCATTTATACCTAAAAAAGACAATGGTATTAATAATACCCAATTAAAGGAGTATGTTGAAAAATACAAAAAGTATAAATAGTAGTACAACTTATTTTATTGTAAAAACATAGGGATAAAATGGATAATGAATCAGAAATAATATCGTTACAAACATTATTAGGCGAATTTGATGAAAAAAATATTAATCAATTAATTATCAAGTGGCGTGAAGTTGAAAAAATAAAAAAACAAATAAATGATTTAGACGATTTATTAAAATTAAAAATTAAAGCATATTTAAAAGAAAGACTATGGGATAGATATTTAGATAAAGAAACAAAAATTAGTGTAACATTATCAAGTCAAAAAACAACAAGTATTGATAGAGAACAATTAACACAACTTTTAACTGAAGAACAATTAGCAAAAGTTACAAAAACAACAACATTTGAAAAATTATTAATTGTAACACCTGAAGCAAAAGCGAGGATGAAAAATTATGTCACTAATAAAAAGGCTAATCAATAAAAGCCGTGAAAGAAAATTTTTAAAGTTACAAAAAAAATTAGCAGATGTACAACTTAAAGCAGAAAAAAAAATTGAGTTTATAGTTATACAAGAACAACCATTAATTAATACATTAACAGGATATCAAAAAGAAATAGAAGAAGCTAAACTTAAACAAAAAATTGATAAAGCAATTAAAAAAGAAAAGAAAGAAATAGAAAAGTTATCGGAGGAAATAAAGAAAATGGCAGGAAAATTAAAATTAAAAGATGGCAAACTTGTTCGTGTTGACGACCCCGTTGCTCAAGAACCACAACAGCAAGTACCACAGCCACCGTCGCAATATACTCAACAACCGCCTATACCCCCTCAATTTATACAACAACCACAACCGCAGTATGCACAGCCACAACCTCAGTATGCACAACCACAACCTCAGTATGCACAACCACAACCTCAGTATGCACAACCACAACCGCAGTATGCGACACACGATGAACAGTTTGATACAGAAGTAATAGATGAATATTTACAAAATGCACAACGTATTCCGCCACAACAAAATGTTCCAAGAACACAAATGTCACAACAACCAACAAACTTAACAGTACATATTTATTTAATTGATGGAAGAGCAGTACAAGTTAGTGTTCCTGGTGAAACAGCTGAGGATTTTTTTAGAGAAATTAATGAGGCTATTGAAAATCAAAGTGTTATGCAGATAGCTAATGAAGTGTTTAATGGTAGACACATTATTAATTATAAGTTTTAATACACTATGAAAAATCCAATATTTTTTTGGTTGATTGTTTTATTTGGAGTAATTAATATTCTTGATATTATTACTGTCCATTTGGTTGGGTTTCATGGCGAAGCAAATCCTTTGTTTTTATTACTTGGAACAGTTTGGCCAATTATATTATTAAAACTATTAGTAATTGGTGCATTTTTTTATTTATACCAATATAATAAGTACCGTGCTGTATTTTTTTATTTTTTAATATTGTTGATACTTATTGCTGGCACCGTTTTTACTGGTATTGGTGTTGCAACAAATATATTAGCTGATAAAACGACAAATTATACTGAACAAGTATCTTCTGTAACAACAACAGAAAAAATTCAGTATTATACAATAATAGCAGTAGTTGTTTATGTATTACCAATATTTTTAGCATCAATAACTTTTTTGTTTTTTGAATACTCAAAACATAGTATTATTATACGGAAACCAAAATGAATACTACACCACAAGAAATAATTATCCCTGATACACCAGAAAAAATTATGACATGGTTAGCAGTAGTGTTTTTAATATTTATATTTTTTATTATTGCATACGGAATATATCAAATATTAAATAAATAAATAAAAAGAAAATGAAAATCTCACATATCAAAAATAAAAAAATAATATATCTTAGTAAATATAAAAAATATTTATTAGGAAAAAAAACAACAATACGAACAACTGAAACTATACGAAAAAAACTTTTTAGTATTAATCATGAATATAGAGAGTTGTTTCCAACAACAGATGATATACTTGCGTTTATAATTTTTATGTTTGAAGAAGATAAAAATATATCACAATATTTTTTAGCAAAAAATAAAGAACGTTATAAAGAATTAGAACGCGAATATAGATTAACTTGTTTAAGTGTTGACCATTATAAAGATAGTAGAGACTCATGGAAACAAAAGTATCAGTTATTAAAAAAAGTTACATCAAAAAAAAGAAATAAAAAAGAAAATGGTAATACACAATAGGGCAATACTAGGAATAATATTAGTGTTAATTATTTTTGTTACAGGAATTTTTGTTTACAAAAACCGTCATTCAATATTTATGAATAGGGTTATTATTGAATATCCAGATGGATGTTTTGAAATATTTATTAATGGCATACTTAATTCAAGCGAGTGTACTAATGGACGTAATGCATTAGAACAACAAAAACCAAATTTAAGTTTTGTTCCAACATTACCGGGGATTATTAAAAAATGAATATTGCAGAGATGTTAGAAAAATTAAATCAGTTATATGACCAAGAAGAAAAAATAGGGCTAGCATTAATAAAATTACATAAAGAATATAAACAATTACAAGAAGATAAAGAATTATTACAACAGTTAATAATGCATCAGAGTAATAAAAAATATAGGTGGCAAAAAAAATGAATTCAAAAACCATAGAACAACGATTGTTAGAGTTAGAAGATTGGAAAAGAGATATTGAACAAGGTTGGGTTAATGTATGTGATTGTAAAAAAGAAAAAAAGAAAAATATAGTAAAAGAGGCGAATAATAAATGAATGGAAAAAATCAACGCGAGAGTACAGACAAGTCTGGGCGAAAATCGCGTGGACAAAATATTGAAAAAAAAATTTGTCCAAAATGTAAACATGACCGTATGTGGGTGTCACGTGGTGGTCCAAATTCAATTTATAAATTTAAATGTACAAAATGCCAACACATAATAAAGTAACACGTTTAACAACTGTTAAATGTTGGTCAAAGTATCGTGACGGCACAAAGATTGTTTTATTATTTAAGACTGCATTGTCAGCAAAAAAATTTTCGGAGTGGCTTGAACAAGACGGTTATGTGTTTGAAAAAAAGAAAAAATAATTTGTGTAGTCAATGATAGCAAAAATAATTTTGATAATATTTATTATTTTTTTATTATTTATTCTTTTAGGAAAATGGATTATTCTTATTCCAATAATTTTTTTAGTGTTATGGCTTATTCGTTTGTTTGCCGATTTATATTGGTATGGCCATGATAATGGTAAATGGTAAATATTTTTGTAAGTAATTATTGACCATACTACTTTATAAACCATTTTTAAGAATTATTGACCATACTACTTTATAAACCATTTTTAAGAATTATTGACCATACTACTTTATAAACCATTTTTAAGAATTATTGACCATACTACTTTATAAACCATTTTTAAGAATTATTGGCCATACTACTTTATAAACTACTTTATAAAGCCTTTTTTTAAAGTAATTATTGACCATACTACTTTATAAACTACTTTATAAAGCCTTTTTTTTAAAGTAATTATTGACCATACTACTTTATAAACTACAAAATTCTGCGCGTATAACTCGTATAAACGTTGTTTTAACATACACACGAATACACACTAATACACACAATAACTTGTAGTAGTGTCACTAAGTGTTACTATCATCCAGTGACATATTAAGAATAAATTAAGAATAAATTAAGAATAAATTAAGAATAAAAAAGGGTTTATAAACCCTCAAATTCTGCGCGTATAACCCGTATAAACGTTGTTTTAGCATACACACGAATACACACTAATACACACGCTATAAAAGTTTCAAATTTTATGAAGAAAAAAAGAAATTTGTCACTGAACAGTAGTGACACCTCAAAGTTAAATAGTTCTTTAACTTTGAGATTCAAGTCAATCTCACACTCAACAAATTTCTATACAGGAAAAAATGTCTATATACATAATTAAGGCATATGAATATATATTAATATTATATATACAACGATTAATATATTAGTTCATATTAGTTCATATTAGTTTAGTTCATATTAGTTCATATTAGTTCATATTAGTTTAGTTCATATTAATTCATATTAGTTCATATTAGTTTAGTTCATATTAATTCATATTAGTTTATATTAGTTTAGTACATGAATATATATTAATATTATATATACAACGATTAATATATTAGTTCATATTAATTTATATTAGTTTAGTTCATATTAGTTTATAGTATATATATTAATGGTAACTTGTTGATATATTAAAATATAAGTTTAAATTGAAATGCAAATACATATAATATTATGTTACCCTACATATACAAAAGGGTAACATAAATAATACATGATTTGATTAAGATAGATTGAAATATATAGAGAGTCATATACCATATTATTATGGATAAACATATTCATATACTATGCTATTTAGTTACAGATTTTAATATCTAAATTTGAAATATTTGAAATCGCATTTTTGTCTATATACTTGAAGATATATATTTTAAAATATATAATATAAAATATAGTATTGTATGTGTATATTTTAAATTAGTAATTTTAAATATATACATTTGAATATATATTTCAAATAATATAGAATTTGAAATATAGTTTGTAGTTTGTAGTTATAATATACTACAAACTATATATTCAAACCTATATATTGTTTTGTATCATATTACAACATATATATTTTGACATAACTATTACTCACGTATAATAGGTTTTTATTATCTATATTTTAACATATATTTTATAAAATATATGTTACTTTATTTGTAATTTAAAATATATGTTTTATTATGTATGTTGTAACATAATAGTATAACCTCATTTTTATTTTCTAATATACATATTTCATTATGAGTCTTATACTACAATATCTTAATATATCATTTAGGTTCAAATATATATCTATATGTTATAATCTGATTTAACATATATGTTTTATTATATATATTACCATTTGCTATTATATACCCTATAGGTGTTTTACTTAATAAACTTTTTTATGATTTAATATGTATGATAAAATAGTTATAATAAAAAAACTAAATATATATATATTAGTATGACATTCTTATTTCATAAACAACAACAACAAAAATATTTAATTGTTGTTGTTGTTTACGGGATACATAAAAACTTTATGTATTCCGCAAACACACGTCAAACAGACGGGAGAACCTAAAATGGGAAAAAACTGGAAGCAAAACATAGACACCAAAAAAGAGTTTGCTAATAAGGAAACGTTAGCAGAACCTAAACAATTTGTTGAAACAGCGCCTGTGGCTGAAATTGTGCCAGTCACCGAAACAGCACCTGTGGCTGAAATTGTGCCAGCCACTTTAGTGCCTATTAAATATAGGCGGGACATGAGCAAAATGAATGTCACTAAAGCGTTCAGAATTTTGGCACCAAAAGGATGGAAATCAAGGGATGAGCTTATTGTTGAAATAACAAAATTTTTGCTTGCAAACGGAACAACCCTTAATTTCCACGGGAATGCTGTGAACGAATATAGCGTTCGCAGAATGGTGGATATGTTATGCAATCAAATAACAAATCAGATACATGGCTGGAAAGGCACGTGGACAATAGTCGAAACTCCGACTGAGTTCAAAGCTTTCCCAAAACAACCAACGATGTTCGGCTATAATAAGATTTATAGTTGAAACTATTTTTTTTTCTTTTTTTATCTTATTAATTAGATTTTATAATTTTTTTAATATTGTGTTACTTTTTGTTAAATAATAAAATCAATCTAATTCTAATATCATATTAAATTATGTTACTTTCAGGCAATCATTCATCTAATTTAAAAATCAGTCTAATTCTAATATTATATTAAATTATGTTACTTTCAGGCAATCAATTAATTAATCAAACATTCAATCAATCAAAATATACTTTTGAATAATATTAGAAATTGAAATTAAAAATTATTTTTACAGACAATAGGATTGAAGAGCTCCCACTATTAATATTTAATTTTATAAAATAAGATTCTTTGCACAACATTTAAATACTAATTGTTATTACTATATTATACTACAATAATATATACTATAAAATATACGTTAAAAAAATGTCAAACACACCAAGTAAATATCAAAGTAATATCTATAATTGGATTACTAATAGTACAGGAAATGCTATTGTTCAAGCTGTTGCTGGTAGCGGCAAAACAACAACAATAGTCGAAGCTTCTAAACTGATTCCTAAAGATAAAAAATCAATCTTCGTAGCATTCAATAAAGCAATAGCCACAGAACTACGCGGAAGATTGCCATTAAACGTGGAAGTCAAAACCTTACACGCGTTTGGATTAAGCTTATTCAGGCAAAACACAACAATACAAACCAAAGTGGATAATGATAAGATTTTTGAATTAATTAGGCAAACATTAATAGACAACAATTATTCAGACCAAGAAGTGGATTTTTCCGAAAAAATTTCTGTATTAAAAAAACTGATTCCACTAATAAAAGCATACTACATTGATTATACTCAATACGAACCAATTAATAATCTTATGATTGAAAAAGGGTTTGATAGTGAACTTGATGACATAACTTTTGACATCATAAAAAAGGTTATTGATAAATGTAAAACTATGATTGAAAAAATTGATTTTGATGATATGATATGGATTCCTGTTGTTAATAATTATAAATCCACAATTTATGATTGGGTATTTGTTGATGAACAACAAGACCTGAACAAAATACAATTTGAACTGATTAAAAAAATGTGTGGTCCTAACACCAGAGTGATTGGTGTGGGCGACGAAAAACAGAGTATCTACGCGTTCAGAGGAGCGGATACAAATAGTATGAAAAATTTTAAGGATTATTTTGATGCAACAGAACTACCTCTAAGTATTTGCTATAGATGCCCAAAAACGCATATTGAACTTGCAAAAGAATTAGTACCAACAATAGAAGCGTTTGATGGGAACGAAGATGGTTTGATTGAAAATATTGGATTAGACCAAAGTATCGAACTAATGCAGAATAAGGATTTAGTATTATCAAGGACCAACGCACCACTCATAAAAATAGCATTTAAACTTATTCGTTCTAATAAAAAAGCAATTGTTAAAGGACGTGATATTGGTAAAGGATTGATTACACTTATAAACAGATACAAAGTGTATAATCTGGAAGACTTAGAAAATAAGATTACCAAATACAAAGAGTTACAAGAAAAAAAGCTTGACTTAATATTACAAGATGCATATGATAAACGCAAGAAAAATTCATTAGTGCAAAACATTGATAGTTGCGAGACACTACTTGCACTGATAGAAAATGTTGAATCAATAGATGAATTAAAATCAAAAATTGAAACAATATTTTCGGATATGAATGAAGGGATTATTTGTTCGTCCGTCCATAAAGCTAAAGGATTAGAAACAGACAACACATTCATTATTAATTATGAATTAATGCCACATCCAATGGCAAAAACAGAAGAAGAATTAGACCAAGAAATGAATATCAAATATGTGGCTTTAACTCGTGCTAAAAAAACTATGAGATTTATTAGAGGAAAAGTATAGAACAGGTGATAAAATGCCATGGATTCAATTATGCCACGAATGTAATAGTGAGACGCATATTGAACACGTTAAAGGTGGAATATATAAAGATGTTTGTAATAATAAAGATTGTGGATATGAAGAAGAATTTCACGCGACGTGTCAAATATGTGAAAAAAAAGTTGATATAACAACAGGAATATGCCCTGATAAAGAATGTGAAGGTGCAACAACTTGGTTAGGTAGACAATTATGAGGTATTTACAATGATGGGATATACACAAAACTATGAAGATATTAAAGAACGAGTTGATGTTATAATGGAAGCACAAGAGTGTATTCGCGAGGCTATCTCTAAAATTGAACGGGCTGTTCATAAAACACCATTCGAAGAACAGGCTAGAATAATTATAGGGCATTTAAATTGTGTCAAAAAAGAAAATAAAGAAAATAGAGAAAAGATTAAAAAAGAAGTTAAAGAAAAGACAAAGGGTGAGCAAATATGAAAATATTAACTGCAAATACTGCTAATGACATAAATGATTGGCCTTGTGCATTTAGCGTATTTACTGGTAAATCTTGCGAAGGTAAGTTTTGTGCTCAATGTAAATCAACAAAGGATGTTAAAAAATGAAAAATGTGACGAAAGAAAATTGTAATGATTGCCCAGTATTTAAAGACGAAAAATCTGTGCATCAAGAAAACATGATAAAATATAATATTTGCCATAGGCGTGATATGACAGGGTGTTTTAAAGATGAAAAAAAATAAATTTTTATCTAAATCAACAATTGAAGAAGATGAATATACATATTTTTCAATATTTATAATATTTATATGGCTAATATGCCTGTTATTAATATGGTTATTAAGAGGTTATATAAAATGACAGAAACAAAAGAATGTTTGGAATGTGGCGAACAATTTGATGAAAGTAAACGCACCAGTATATGGTGGAAAAAACAATTTGAAACAATGGGGGTTTGTGCCCAAATGTGTGATAAATGTTGGAAAACTGAATATAAAATTGATGTAAAAAATAAATAAGATTTGAACGTTGGTGAAAAAATGAAAGGCGAAGAAGTATGGAAAATAATAATGAATACATTAAAAAATATGGTGGGATGATTAAAAATGAAAATTGAAACAATACTTGAACAAGCCGCAAACGAAGGCATAATTACTTGTCCTAAATGTGGCAATTCAATTGAACCAGATGGCGACGAATGCGGGGATTGTGGATGGAAAAATCCATTAGTTAAATTGGGGTTGATTTAAATGCATGCATACATAATGACAAAACCAACCAAAAAACAAACAAAATGCTTATTATGTGGAAAAGCAATAATAAAAGATGAAAAAGTGGTTCGAATCATACAAAGTGGATGCGTAATTCGCGAAGGTTTTATTTGTCAATGCATATTACATATAACAAAAAAATATGTGCAGGAATTGATAGAAACAAAAACACCAATGGCACCATTAACTGAAAATGTTGAAATTTCAACAATGACAAAAGAACAATATGAAGAAGGATACAATTAGTCACAACATATAAATACTATATAGTATTACTTATATTACGAACAATAAATTAAAAAATAATAACACACGTGATAAACCATGAAAATTTCACATATAAATAATATTCTTGTTCAAGATAAACATTTAGGTTTTGAAGTGCTTCGGCAATTTGAAAAATATAACATATTGCATATTCAAAAAGAGGCAATATGCCCAGCTGTAAAAGATGGATTTGGTTTATGTTTATGCTATGGGTATACCTATAATTTACATACTGAATTAAACACTTTAAAAGATAATCTATACAAAAAATTCAACATTAATATTGCACTTAATAATTATCGTTTGCCTTATTTTCCACAAACAGGAGCATTTGTGCATGATTTTAAACAAAATATAGTATATATTCCATTTGATATTTTTTCGCCACTTGGGGCATTAGAAAAAGAGCAAAGAATGGAATATATCAAATATATTTTTGATGAATATATTGGTGTTATTTTTAAATCTTTAAAAATTATGACACCAGAAGAACAAGAACAGGAAGCATTTGTAAGATTTTTTACACAGAAAATTGAATATAGACAAATAAAAATAGAATCGGAAATATCAGGTTTAAATAATGAAATATTATCATATCAACGTGCAATAGTTGAACGCTATCAAAAAATTAAAGTGCTTAATAATGGATTATTAAAATCAGACGAAATGCATAATATTGATAAAGAAAAAATAAAATCTGAAATTAATATTATTAAAACTTTATCTTTTGTTAAAAATGTTGAAATTTTAGCAGATGCAAAAATTACTATTAATGTGGGAGATATTTATATTAAAGATATTTATATTGGAGAATTTTTAATACATATTCATCCTAATAAAATAGATTTTACAAATTTGAACAATGAATATATTTATACGCCATCTGGAACAATATATTATCATCCACATATTAAAAGATATGCTATATGTTTTGGTAATAGGCAAACTTTAATATATAAATTATTGGCACAAAATGAATTATCAAAATTAGTATTTTTTTGTTATCAATTTTTAAAGAGTTATAATTCAAGAGATAATTTTATAAGTTTAGATAATTGGAAATATAAACAATTAGAAAAACAAAAAAAAGAAAAAGAAGAACAATTAAAAAAAGAGAAACAAACAATCTTAACTTCATCACAACAAATTTAAATAAGTAAATTTTACTTATATTAATACAAATAAATCCTTTGGATAAAGGACACAAAACAAAAAGGTGTATAAAAACATGGCGACAGCAAAAAAAGCCACAGCAAAAAAAGCTGTTAAAAAAGTAGTAAAGAAAACTGCTGCAATAGCAACAGGAATTGTTCACGTTGGGCATTTTGATGGTGAATTACAAAATGTTGAAGTGAAATCAACCGAAAGTGTTGAAGAAGCGTTTAAAAGAGTTGGCATCAATCTTAACGAATATAAAGATGTTGAAATCAATACATTGAACGCTGAAGTTATCAAAAAAGATGCTAAAGTCAAACCTGGGACAACATATTTATTGACTGGGAATTATGATAACGGAGCATAAATTTTCTTTTTTTTATTATTTCCAACATGACAATGAAACTATCAACCTTAAACAATATCTTTACTAAAGATAAAAAAAGCCATTATTTATTGCTATCAAAATTATTAAGTCATAATGTAAAAAATGTCTATGTAAACACAGATTTTATAAAATCTGAAATTGACGGGATTGGAGTTTATTTTGTATCAGGTAATGTTGATAATGTTGAAGACGAACTGGTTAAAAAAACATTAATTGATATTCAAAAAAAATGTAGATATGGCAAATCATTTTCTAAACAATCATTTGCAAGAGCATTACCAATAAAAAGCAATAAATTATTTGTTTATATAAAAGAAAAAAATGCGATAGTATTTGCATTAGATTTTTTTTGTAGACAATTTATGCCTTCAAATAATCAAGAAGGCCGGATTGAATATATTAATTATATTTTTGATAATTATATGAGTGAACCTTTAAAATCTGTTAAAATTATTAAGGACGAAAATTTTAATGAAAAAGATATTGCCGAATATTTATTAAGTTCAATTCAAAAAAATTTTGATACTTTAGGTAATGATAAAGAGGAATTAGAAAATCAACTTAGACATTATAGTAATGAAATTACAAATATCACAAGAAAACTTGAATTTTTAATAAACACTAAAAAAAGATTAAATAATATTAATAATAAAGGGTTTGATTATTTACATGAGGAAATAAAAGATGTTTTAAAATTACCTTTTATTAAAAGTATGGTGTATAATAATAGGCAAAATTGTTTAGAAATTGACGTTGGCGAAATAAGAATTAAAAAAACATATATTGGTGATTTTATAATTTATATTGAACCTAATTATATTTCGTTTGAAAACAAAACTAATAAAAGACAGGGGTATCATCACCCCCATGTTATGGATGATTGTAGCCCATGCTTTGGTACTCGGCATGCTAAAGTATTTGAGTTATTAGGACGATATCAACTTAAACCATTAATATTTTTTTTATACCAATTTTTAAAAACATACAATGAAGATAGTTGCTATATGGAAATTAGATATTGGCAAAAAAAGATTTATGGACACCACGATGATGATTAATTAAAAAATCGAATGAGGAATAAATATGGGAAAAAACAAACATAAAAAAATTGAAAAAACAACCGCGTTGCAAGAAAAATTAGCATATCCAAACTGGATTGCGGGCACTGATAAAAAAGAACAAAAAACAACAACACCATATAAAGTGTTTATTAATGAACAATGTTTGAAAAAATTAGATTGGATAACAAATTGTTTTGAGTATGAAATGCAAGCGTGGTTGGGCGGTGAAATTATCAATAATGAAATAATTATTGACGATTTAATGTTATCACACCATACTGCTGGGTTTGCTGATGTAAAAGTTACAAGTAAAGAACTTATTGAAATGCGAAAAGAATATGGTAATAGATGTACCAGGATTGTTGGGCAATTTCATAGCCATAATAAACTTGGTTGTTTTTGGTCTATTACTGATGCTACAATGCAAGAAAAATTTTTAATGAATTCCAGCAAAGATTTTTGTTTGTTTATTGTTGGCAGTAAAAAGGAGTATTTAACAAGAATGATTCTTAAAAAACCATTCTTAATAATACTTGATGATGTTGAATTGGAACCAAAACTTGAATATAACGCTGAGTTGGAAGCGTTTAAAAAAGAAGTTGAAACTAAAGTTACAATACAAAAACATAAAATTATAGAACCTATATATGGTAACTATTGGAAAAAACAACAAAAAAAATATTCAGAAGACGAATATGATATCACCCGAATAGGTGAAGAAAAAGAAACTAAAAAAACTGGAGGATTTGATTACTATGACTACTACAATTATAGGTTCTAATAATAGCATGAGTTTTTTAAGGCAACATGCATTGTTTGACCCAGAGCAACAAACCAGTAATATAACAATTATTGGTGCTGGAAGCACTGGTAGTTTTATTGCTTTAACATTAGCTAAACTTGGGTTTAATCATATTGATGTTTTTGATAATGATGTCGTTGATAACCATAATTTACCAAATCAATTTTATAGGGTTCAAGACATAGGCAAACCTAAAGTAATAGCATTGCAACAAATTATTGAACATTTTACTGGAATAACAATTAATGCTAATAATAGTTTTGTTGAAAATGTTAATACAACACTTGAGGTTATGCCTAATATGATTGTAGTATTAGCATTAGATAAACTTGAAACCCGTAAAATGTTGGTCGAACAATTAAAAGGTTGGCCAATAAAAATAGTTGACCCACGAATGGGTGGAGAAGGATGGCAAGTTCATGTAGTAGATTTTTCTAACACAGACGAATATGATAGGTACTATCAAACGTTACTTGGAACACCAAAACATTTACCATGTGGCGCACAATCAATAATTTATACAATTTTGAACGTATCGTCTGAGGTAGCTCGTATCATAAAAAATATTGATACTAATCAACAAACACCAAAGGTTGTTAAACGTGAAATGAATAAATATTTATTTTTGGCAAATTAAACCTGTCAAAAATAATGTGTGATTTTCACTAAAAAAACATAAAGTAGTATTATACATAAAAATTTTTCACACGTTAAAAAAATAGAAAATCAACAAATATTTATATGACGTGTTTATGTATGTATGTTAAAATATGTATGAAAATATTATTTGAGGAAAAAATGAAAAAAGAAAATAAAAAAAATATTATAGCTGAACCAAAATTACAATTAAACCCAGGATTTATCTATCTAACAATTTTTGTTGTATCTATGTTACTTATGCTTTTTGGCGTGCTTGAAAGAAGCCGTATTATCACAATGTTTGGCGGAATTGCTTTTATGTTAATCACAATCGTAGTGGTGATTAAATATTTAATTATTGAGCAATGAAAACAAAAAATTTAAAAGTGATAGAATATATTTTTCTTGTTTTGTTACTTTTAGGTTTTATAACTATATATTTTTATATGCTATTCCAAGATATAATAAATTTTTTATTTTTTATGGCAGGAATAATTTTAGCTTTTGTTGATTTAATATTTAATTAAAAAGAAAAAAATATTAGGAGGAGATATACATGAATTTTTTAAAAAACCCAATTATAATAACTTTTTTTTATTGGATTGCATTGATAGTTTTATTTGCACAATTGGCTTATCTAAACAAGAAAAATTTTTCAACATTTGAATGGTTTTTTATTTCACTCTTAACAATAATATATGGCTTTTTAATGGCAGCAAATAGTGAGCGACGATATTATTTATATGAAAAAGAACGTAAAAAATAAAAATATTATGGGGGGATATATATGAGTTATGGTGAACAACAACCAGTGCCAAATATTCTGTCAATCGTTGTAACGATTGTTGGATTAGTATTTGGCGGCATTATATTTTTAACCTTATTATTTGGGTCTTGGTATAATGTGAACGAAGGAGAGGTTGGTGTATTATTCCAAAAGTTTGGCTCCAACCAAGGATTTTCTCCAACAGAAATTCAACAAGGTTACGGAATGAAAATGCCGTTTCGAGATAGAATAATAGAACTTCCGTTCCGGACTCAACAAATAGGATTTTATGGCAGTGACGAAGAAAAAGGTACATATTCGGCCATTCAAACAAAAGATAATAATGGTATCTTTTTTGCAGTGGATTTAACTGTCAGATATAGGATTGACCCAACCCAAGCATCAGAATTTGTTGAACAGAAAGGTGAAGGATTAGCGGCAATGGAACAGATACTCGCTACATCAGCCAGGGCAGATTCAACTCGTGGTGTGTTTGGTAAATATGCACAAGAAGATGTGCCTGAAAATTTAATTGAAATAGCAAAAGAAATTCAATTAGTCTTACAAGAAAGGATTGACCGTGAAGCGTCAGGTAAACTAAACCCAGGGTTTATTATTATTGAAGCTGTTGATATACGAAAGGTTAGTTTTGACGCTAAAATTGAAGAAGCAATCATTAATAAACAAACTGCTAAACAAACAGCTGAACGAAAAGATTATGAATTACAAGAAGCTGTTACTCAACGTGAAATAACCTTAGTTAATGCAGATAGAGATAAACAATCAATGGTACTTGCGGCCCAAGGAAACGCAGAAGCAATATTGCTGGAAGCCGAGGCCAAAGCCAAAGGTATCAAAATGGTTAATGACGCTTACCAACAAATGCCGGAAGCGTATGTGCTAACGAAGTTTGCGGAGGCAATCAAACCCACTGATAAGGTGTATTTAGGGTTTGATAGTTTGGGCGGGAATACGTTAAATCTGCTTAATCTGAACGAAGCCACTGGGTTGGTTGCAAGCCAACAATCAATAATCAAATAATTATTTTTTATTTTTGATTGATTATTTTGTGAGAAAAAAAATGATAGAATTAATATTTCAAACAATAGTAGATAATTGGATACTATTATTAATTCTTTTATTGCCAGCTGTTGTTATCAATAATTATATGTATGGCACCTATAAAATTAGTCTGATATTATTGTTTGGGTTAGCAGTTACTTTTTTAATGGTATTTGATACGATACCAAAAAATTTTGAAGACACATTATATGATGAACCGAATGATTTTGTCAGGTATAATTCGTCAACGTATATTGGTAATTATACAAAAATGACTGAAACAAACCCGTCAATAGTAATGCCTAAAAATGAAAAACATGACACGGATGATTTAGGATTTTTAGATTAACACCACAACACATATAAATAAGTAGTATTTATTTACTTTAATGAAAAAAATAAAGTATTTCATCATAAAAATATTAACGTGGTTGTTACAGAATCATATAACAAATAAAGAAGTACTTGATTATTTTTGGGACGAATACAAGGCGTATGCGTTTCTGAAAAATAAAAAAACGTTAGACAAAGATTGTATTGAAAATGCCGTACTTAGAACAATAAATGATTTTATTGTTTTGAAAAAAAGATAACTATTACACAAAACAAAAAATTATCTTTAAATAATCATAATTTAGCCACAACATTTTTATAATAGTACTACTTACTAATATTACGAATATATAAATGGACAAAACATAAACAGGTGAAATAGCATGAAAACAATAATAAAAAACGTATTGGTTGAATGTAGTGTAGCTGAGTTTAAGGAGTTGATGGCAATTCAGGTTAAAAACCCTGATACAATAAAAAAGTCTTTCAAAAGAAAATCTTTTTCTGTTGAAGATATAAAACTTATTAAAGATACATATTCAAATCCAAAAAATGTTACATCAGGAGGGAAACTTAAACGAGGATTACGTGGTAAATTAGCACGGAAACTTAATAAATCCGAAATTGCAATTGCAAGTTTTGTTAGAACTAGAAAAATAACAAATTATCATAAACATAAATAGATAGTTTGTTTAAAAATGGACAAAAAAATACAACAGATAATCATAGACATAGGATTTTTTATTCAAACGTCAGAAAAATTACCTACAATTACTGAAATAAAATTAAAATCTCCTATATCTGGTTGTAAAAAAACTTCTGGGCATTGCCGTAGATATTTTAGACGTAATACTTATAGAATTGATGTATATTTAACAACAGAAAGATATTTTCCTGACCCAAATGGAAATTTTATTGATAAAATAACAAAAGAAAAATTTCGTAAAGCATTTATTGGCGAAGACCGAAAAATTGAGAGAATATTAAAAGATTTAGCGCATGAACTTGCCCACACAAAATATTGGAGGCATAACAAAGAACATAGTGAGTATACAGAAGTGTTATATGAAAAAATTATTGCTGAATATCAAAAAAGAACACAAAATATAGAAATGGTGTGTATGGTGAAACAATAATGATAAAATTTAGTGAAGCAACTCAAAATATTAATGTAAAAAAAATCAGTACTGATATTTTTTCTGTAAAATCGCATTCGTCCGAAAAGGAATATTTGGTCAATTTAAAAAATGGTAGTTGCACTTGTCCACATTATATAATGAGGCTTGTTAAGAGCGGTGGAAAATGTAAACATTATAATGAAGTAATAACATATCTCCAAACAATATCAACTGATAACAAACAATTATTTAATGATATTATAATGTTTATTAAATCCCAGCCAAAAAATATTGGGGATTGGAACATATTAAACGACAAGTTTGGAGAGGATACAATCCAAGAAATGATAAATTTAGGAATGCTATATAAGTATTCAAATTATCAACTTGGAATACTTGAATAGATTATGCTTATGTGGTTTAGAAACAATAATGCTGCAGGGTTGGCGAACGCCCAGGTTTTTTACCTTACATTGTCAGGCTGGCAATGTTCGGGGTTTTGACCTGTCCATGTCCCACTGCATTATTGCTAAACGTCCACAAAGACACTATGCAACAATATAGTGAAAATTATATTGTTGCATAGTTTTTATTTTAAGGAGGGGAATATAATATGACAAGCACAATAAAAATTGATGTTGATAGTAAAACATATACAGCAATACTTGGCGATAGAAAAACTGGAAAAACCGAAAAAATTATTGTTGGAGATTTTCATATAGTATTTTATGAAACAAGATTTAATAATCGACAATTAGATATTTTATTTGAAGACCAAGAATTTAAAATGTATGGAAAATAATTTTCGTTGATTTTCAACGTTTAAACAAAGAATTTTTTTATAGTATGTACATACATAAAAAAATTGTTTGTTAGAAATTCAACATAAAAATCAATGTTTATGTAAAGAATATATTTAATAAAAAATAGTAGTTAGAATATATAATTTTAATGTTTCTAATTACTACCAACAAATATAAATACTAAAACGTATTACTAAAATAGTATTTATAAACAACAAAAAAACAAACAAACGTAAAAACACGAAATGGAGGGAAATATAATGGAAAATGAAAACGAAGATTTTATCAAACGAGGCCTGAGCAAAATGCTCGACAGGGACGAAGAAATTGACGTGGACGAAAAAATTGAGCGAATGCTTAAATTTTAATCCAACTTTTTATTTTTTCTTTATTAAAAAATTGGAGGGATATGAACAATGAAAAAAATGGTGGATTATGATGTTGTGAGCGAATTTGCAGGACATCAAAAAAACAAAGGTGTTTTAATTGCAAATGCTGCAATGGACATCTTTCAAAAAGTAAAAGAAAAAGCAATGCAATGCGCAGTTAAAGGAGAGTTTATTCAATTCAATAATGTTGAAGAACTCCAAGAAAAACTTTCAAGAGCTGTTGACGATGGATATAGCATTCGAGTACTTGACGAAAACATCGGTGGGTAAACAATGCTAATGAATTGGCAAAAAATTGAAAAAAATAAAACAGGTGATGTAACTATGCAAAAACATAAACATGATGGCGTATTTAAAAACAGAGTAACTGGCGAATTGAAAGTACATTTAATATCAGTACAACATCTTAGTAGTGAAGCAGTCAACGCTCATAATTCTTGTTTAAGGTATGACGAAAAAAATAAGTATTGGCAAGGTCATAATTTAAGACCTGACGAAAAAAATAAGTATTTGCCAGGTGAGAAACAATCCAACAAAACTGCACTTAATCAAAACGAAAAACAAACATTAAAACAAGTGCTAATACAAAAAGATAAAACGATTGAATGTGTAATTGACAAAGATGGTTTTATTATAGTTGATTTAGCACAATTAAATACAAGCGGAATACGCCTAATGTTTGATAGAAAAGAAGGACGAACAATAAAGCATGTTGCACTTGAAATCAAAAAATAAAATATCAACACTAAAAAACATGGAGAATAATAACAATGAAACACGTTGCAATAATTGGTGCAGGAGGAATTAATTCTTGGGTTGTAAAAAATCTGAACGATTTATTACAAGTTTTTGATAAACGTGAAACAATGTATATAAAAATCTTTGATAATGACATTGTTGAAGAAAAAAATCTGTTACGGCAAAATCAAAATTTTGAAGTTACAGATTTAATGCAATCCAAAGCAGAAGCATTATCAAAACGCTATAATTTTGTGTTTGAAAATATTTTCATAACAAAAGAAAATATTGAAATATTAAAACCATTTGATGATATCATTCTTGGTGTTGATAATAATAAAGTAAGAAAACTTATTTATGAATATGCTTTAGAAAATAATAAATATGTTTTAGATTTACGGGCACAAGGTACACAAATTGCATTCTTTTTACCACATAATAGACCTATGGAGTATTGGAACACAAAACTTTTTAGTAATAAAGAATTAATGGAAAGAAAAGGAAGTTGCCAATTACAAAATGATATTACTAATGATAATATTCAAAATGGTAATAAAATTATTGCAACTATTGGTGTTTATGGTATATACTTAAAACATTTAAGAGGAGAAGAAGTAAGTACACATGAATGGCAATGGTTATATTAAAAGATGGTGGTATGAAATGAAAGCAATAATAAATGGTGTTGAAGTTGAATGTTCTGTGGAAGAATTCAAAGAATTGGTTGACATTAATGTTCAACCCACAGAACTTGCACCTGTGCATAATGATTATATACCAAGAAAAAAATATCCACGCACTACTATATCAAAAGAACAAATACAAAAATATAAAGAAATTGTTAATGAAATAAGAAATTCATCACCAAAAATATTAAGTGAAATAATCAAAGAAAAATTTAATACTACAAATCCAACCGTGCATTATAGGCATATTAAAAAAATGCTTACACCAGAAGAATATAATACTATTATTAATAAACATCAAAAAGAACGATTTTTAAATGCACATAAAATAAAACGTGAACAAGGTATTACATTACAACAAGCATTAAAGATTGTTGACGGAAAAAGTACTATTGAGAATGAACATTCACAATATATGATACAACATCGTCCAAAACCTATTATTGATGGTACAACACAACAGATAAAATTAGCAAATAAAAGTGTAACTTTAAGTGAATTTCCAAGAATATATCCAATACACGAAGAAAGTATACCTTTATTAAAAGATATGATTAAACAAATGATTGCTGATAAAAGTGAATTATCTTTTTTTAGTGTTAGAAACACATTAAGATTAGCTAATAATGAAGAGTGGAACGGGCATAAATGGCGAGAGTTTGTTCAACAAGTCTTAATGAACAAAAAAAAGATAGCAGAATATTTTTTATCAAATCCACACAAATTAAAAATTATTGTAAGAGATGGTTTTCATTATTTAACATATGAAAAATAAGGAGTATGATTAATATGAGCGATAGATGTTATACTAATAATATTCATAAAAAACGTGAATTAACTGCAATAGAAGAATTTTTCTATTATAATAAAAAAACGAATATTGTGGATGAAAAAATAATTAGAATCCTAATACAACCATTAATTGATAACCAAACAGAAAAAGTTTTTTGGACTGATGATTTTTTGCATAGAAATGACATTGGGTTTATGTTTCAGAAAAAAAATGAAGATATTCTTGTTTCACAAATTAGCCTTAATAATATTAAAAAAATCTCTGTCGAAGATTTTTGTAAAACAAAAGAATTGGCCAACAATAACTTATTCTTTTTGTTTAATTTAACAGAAGACCAATATCATTTTATTGATACTGGTATAAAAAATGAGTTTATTGATTATAATAATGCTAATCACACTACATTAATTTTTCATGATTGGAACGAATTTGTTGAAGCTTTTATAACATTCCCGTCATTACAATTTATAAGAGTTACTGAATTTAATAGATTTATAACAGATATAAATAGGTTGTTTGGAAAAATAATATTAGACGAACCAAAAATTGAAATTGTAAGCAGGCATTATGCGACCAAGGATGTTTTTATTGTTTTGCATGTTATAGAAAAAAGATTACAAAATAAAAATTTTAGAATTGTTTTATTATACCATTCGACTGACCAAAAATATTGTTTGAAAATAATAACAGACGAAGACCCAACATACGTTTATTATGATAAAGATAGAGTTTTTTTTAATATGGATAATAAAAATATATTTTTTGATTTGGCTGTAAATGAATATGAAGATGGTTATTTAATTATTAATCAAGAATTAATACGGGATATAGCAATAAATATACCAAGATTGTTATCTATCAATGAATATATTATTACTCCGTCTATGTATAGATTTTATAAAGAACGAATATTTTCTGCAAGTTATGATAAAAAAAGTCCTTTGACAATACAACAACAAAAAATCGTAAGCCAATACATTAATTTATTACAACATGGCAGTGCAATAAAATTTAATGATGTTACAATAACATCAACGTCTATTGATATGGACGGGTTATCTTTAAAGTTTGAAAATGATTTTTTAGAAATAACTGATGATTATATCTTTAATAAAATTCGTGAAATAATTAATAATGATACAAAATATAATCTTAATTTATTTTTTGAAAAAATACTTGGTTTATCAATAATAAAAAAATTAGAAACACAAAACAATTTTATAAGCACGCATTTTACTGTCAATAATATGCAAATTTCTATTATAAAAGAAAAAACAAGATTGAAAATTAATGGTATTTTTTGTAGAATATTAGACACCAAATATATTTTAAGTAGAGCTATTTGTTATACTGATGTTAAGGAATATCAAAAATATATTAAAGATGTGAGTTTTATTGGTGTTGATTGGACAAAAATGATTAGCCATGGTGTGCTAATTAGACTTAGAAATCCATTACAAAAAATCTTTTTATTAAAAGATAATAATTTACCAACTGAATCACTTATGAGATTTAGTTTATTATGGGACACAACACATAGACAAAAAGTATATTTAACACTCAATAGTAATAATTATGAAATACAATACAAAGGCAAATTTAAACAATATTTTAATAGCCCTGAATTAATAACAACGATAGAAAAATTAAAGGTTATGTTAAAAGAATCGGTGTTAGATTTTAGAGAAGAAATGTTATATAGTATTGTTGACAATGCTATTGAAGAAGCAAAAATTATTAAAGAACGAGGCCAAGAATTAGTGCAAAATGTCATTACAGATATTAATGCTATTGAAGAACGTGTAATGATACATAATCATCCAAAAGATGGTTATACATTTTTTGGCAAAAAAACTAATACCAAATTTTTTATTGATAAACATACTCTTGAAGTGTTTAAATTAGACAATGGTAATTGGAACAGAAGATGTATTTTAGATAGTGCAAGTAAAAATAGAATCTTTGAAGATAAACTTGCAAATAGATTAGCTAATATTTATAATGAACCTAATTATTTAGCAAATTTCTTAAAAACATAATGTCTCTGTAAAACCAAAACGTTTTTATAGTAGTACAACAACAAAATACTACATAAACATACAAAAAACAACGTTGATTTTCACGTGTACAAAAAAGAAAAACATTTAATAGTACATAAGTACTATAATAAAAAAAGTGTGACAGTCACAACAAAAACAAACATAAATTAATATTATGTTGTAACAAAAATAAACGTGAACTCCACACATAAAAATTTTTAATAGTATAGTACTAAAAATAAAAATAAACGTGAGTATCAAACGTATTTTTTGACGTGTAATATAAAAAAGGTGATAGTGTGTGTCGTTTTTTGATGAGTATGACCCAGAAGAAGAAACATATACAGAGTGGATAAACAAAAAAAAAGAAAAAGTTAAAAAATTGGTGTGGGATTAAAAAATGTTTGGTTTTAGTAAAAAGAAAAAAGCTATATCAAAAATAGCAGATGGTAAGGATTTTTTAAATTTACTTTTAGAAGTTTCACAGCTTAAAGAAGATGACGCCTATAAAAAACGTCTAATACAATTATTAGAAGTAACATCGACTAATATAGGTACAATTCTTTTTCAACGTGCTCTTCAAGAAAAAATTATTACTATTGATGAAGTTGATAAAAGTAAATTATCTATTATTGACTGGGGAACAATTCTTCAAGTAGTTTTTGCAAAAGAAGATAAACATATTATAATGGAGGAGCCGTTAAAAATTGTTACTTTGCAAAACACACAAATTTTTAACGAAAAAAATTGGATTGAAAATAAATTTGAAAAATATAAAATTTCTATTGTTACTCCAGAAGAAGTAACAAGTAACATATCAATGTGAACTATAACCCTGCTCGGATTCGAACCGAGGTTACAAGGTTCAAAGCCTCGTGTGATTGGCCGCTACACTACAGGGTTATCATATATTATATTTTCACGTTTACGTCTTCTTCTAATAATATTATTAACCCTTCCAACTTTACAACCACTGCTAAATATAACACGCACGACATTGATAACCGTGTGATAATTTCCCACAATTAAAACAATTATGTCTTTTTTTGCTTGCCATAACAAATATAAAATAATTACTTATATATAAATCTTTTGGTATTTTAAATTGCTGGTGTTTGAATTTTACTTTGCCAAAATTCTAAAGTGTCCACGTTCATTATAGTAAGAAACCCATCCCAACCAGCCCCGGTGTCCAAACACCATAAATTATTATAATTAAGTGGTAAATCATATTCTTTTTTTATTGTTTGAGTTGCGGTATGCCCAATAAAAATATATTTATATTTACTAATAAGATTTTTTTTAGCAATATTTATAATATCGCGGTCCCAGGTTAATTTATATGGTCCTTGTTCATCTAATGTTTTTTTAGTGAATGGGTCAAATCCACCATGGACAAATAACATTTCGTCTTCAACATAATAATATACTCCTTTATTAAAAAAATCTTTATGTGAATCTGGAACTTTTAAATTAGATGCATCAAGAAAAAAATTAGCTAATATAGTAGTGCCTGGTGTTGCAATTCCACCGTATGAATTTATTGTATTAGCACCGCCCTGATTAATCCAGATATGTTCTGCACAACCAGTTTTGATATAATTAATAAAGAACACGTCATGGTTGCCAATAATAAAAATTAAATTTTTTATCTTTAGCAGTTCTTCAACAACGTCAAATGTATTAAAACCACCATCAACAATATCACCTAATACAATAAGTTTATCATTATTATAGTCAAATTGTGATTGTTGTAATACATCTTTTAAAGCCTCAATACGCCCATGCACATCACCTAAAACGAATCTTTTCATTAAAAATCTACCTCGACATAATCTTCGTCTTCATCTTCTAGATTAATGCCTTCTTCTTCATGTTCTTCTTCATTAAATTCGTTTTCATCCATGCATATCACCTTTTTTTAACAATATAAATTTGCCATTTCATTCCGCCATTTGTAAAAATTATGTTTATCTATTAAAAATCCTATCAACCCATATTTATAATTACATTGCATCCCTGTGGCACTTACATATGAAATAGTATTATAACAACACGTGGTATTACTTATCGAACAACCTTTATTATTGCAATTATTTAAACATGCTCCACTACAAATTGAATATCCTTTACCTTGTTGTTGGCATGCAATACATTCTTCAATATACCCATAACCATGTACACAATCAAATTCACCAAAAAAAATATATGAAAACAATAAAAATAATACTGCTATACCAAATAAAATTTTTTCGTTCATATAATAACCCACCAATCGGGACTACCACATTTCCAACGTGCAAATCTTCTTTTTTCTTTATCATAATACGTCCTGTACGCTGTAACAGGGTTAGGGTTTCGATATTCCTCAGGCATTACTAAAACAAACGGTGTCAAACCAATGTTAGGAATTTTTTCGGGTATATTTTCAAGTATTGAAACTTTTTCTGTTGTTTTATGAATCTTTTTATATCGTAATGTATATTCTAATAATAAATTATTTAATAATCTAAATGCCCAAACATAATTATCTTTACTACGGCAAACCCATTTTGTACAAGGATGATGTTCATGATTACGTTTATATACAAAATCTTTTTGTGGTGTATTATAAATATGATGCGCTACCGACAACAACTGTGCTGTTTCTACAATCATTTTTACCACGTGTTTATCACAATGATATGTAGCACTTAGCTCCGGTGTTTCATGTAGCACAAAAATGTTCATACACTAAAAAAGTTTTACTATTATTTATGTGTTGTGGTTTCATACCCTTTTTTAGTTTCTGTTATATTTTTCAAATGTTTATTTTCTTCCCATGGAAAACAAATCCATTCTGTTTTTTTTGATTTTCGTACATAAAAATTAGGTATAAATTGTGTTTCTTCTGAAATAAATAAAGTTATTGTTTTATGTTTAATAATATTTTTTATGTTTATTAAAGTTTTTCCTGAATCAGAAATATCATCACAAATAAGAATATTTTCTATTTGCCCATATTTTTCAGGTGTAATGGAATCAAGATTTGGTAATAATGGCACATTAAGAATATTTGCTATTGTAACTCCAAATACTAAACCGCCCTTTGGTATACCAAATACATATTTAATATCCCATTCACGTTCTTTGATATGATTAATAATAATTTCAATATCTTTATCAAAGTCATCCCAATTATAAAATTTTTTATCTTTTTCCATTTTTATCTTTGTTGAAATTGTGAAATCAAAATTGAAACTTCACGTTCTAAATATTCTAATCTTTTTTGGTTACATTCGGAACAAATACCATTTAAACCTTCAATTGCAATATTAGTCTTACAACAAAAACATTTAGGTTCCATTTTCTTGTTCCTCTTCTTTATGTTGTTTACCTGTGTACCAATCAAACATATCTTTTCTGATTTTTGCCATTCTCCCATCTGGGTGAGTGAATACTATACCTTCAACAAAATATTTATGTTTATTTTCGGGTTTACCGTGTAATTGCAAACTGTATAATGGTAATAATTCCTTAAACCAAGTTGATATTGTATTAAAATCTTTTGGATATTTACCCCATGATTTATACCTGAGGTGTTTTTTACAAAAAGTATTAAATGGAATCCACATTGGTTTGGTTAGATTGTATGGGTTTCCTTGGATTCGTGGGCCAACACATTCGCCAAAGTATTGCCCATCCGTAAAATTACAATACCCTCGTTCATAACTGTTCATTACTCCTTCAATAATAAATCGTTTACCACTACCAAAGAATGGCACTTCGCCAGTACGATTAAAAACCCGTGTAATTTTACCTTTTTCAATAATAATTGAAACATTAGTACCGTCAAGTTTTTCTATGGCTAAAACATTTTCATCGTTAAACACCCATTCGTATTCGGGCTCAATTTCTGGTGTAACAATATATCTACCGTTTATTATAGCACGTTTAAACGGGCTTAAAAGTTTAGGCATATCTTCTATTATCATTGTTTATTTTCCGTTTCTAATTTTTTTAACATAATAAACGTTTCAGGGTCATTAAATAATATTTCAAATTTTCCACATTCATTTTTTACTGCAAAAAATGCTTGGTATATTGCATCTTCTAATGTTTTATGTTGTATTGTAATTAATTTTTGTTTTTTTATATCTTTATATTTATCTATAACTTTAAATATTTTATTATTATAATGAATTTCTAAATCTATTGGTTGTTGTGTTAATGTAAAAAAGTTTAGTTTCCAAGTTTGGTTGTTTTCCATTGAAAAAAAACAAACAATAACACCACTAATAATCAAACAATCAAATTATCTTTGTTGGTTCTGAACAATACTATTGATTTTGTTTGGCGGCGCAAAACAAATCGGTGTATATCTTTTTATAATTGTTGTCACTCCAGTTTGTTGTGGTGTTATTGTTTGTTTCCTCATGGTATGAGTATTATTACATTTCTTCTTCATCTGTTTTAACATCAGTTGTAAAATTATGTTTTTGTATTTCCAAATCAATTTTATTTTTTTCAATTTCTTTATTTTTTATTCTTTCCCTTAGTATATCATAATGTGTTGTATTTGTTGTATGAATAAAATATCCTTTATTATTAAGAACCTCCATTGTTTTTGATAAATCTAATCTTATATATTTCATTTTTATTAATCTTTGATTTTGTCCTTTTTTTTGGTTAGCTTTTCCAACAAAATTTTTTAAAATGACTAATTCATTTATTTGATAATCAATATCATTTGTAATTTTTATTATTTTTTCGTTTTGTTCTTTATTAAATAATGTTTTAAGTCTTTCCCTTTCTTCAATAGGTGTTGTATCAGGAAAATCTTTATTAAAAGGAGTTGTTATAATTTCCTTTCTTGTATCATATAATCTAATAAGTTCGCCCTCTTTTTGTTTAATTGTAGATAATACCTCAGATATTTTCATAGTAGTTCACCTATATTGTTGCAATTCTCATCCTATTAATTCCTTCAAAACCTATTTTTATTGTCCCTCTACATTGTAAACATTGTACACAACCACGTGATAAAATCCTGTGATGTGTTATCATACCACAATCAGTACATAATCGTATATATTGTTTCATACAATGTATTAATAACTAATTATTTATAAATGTTTTGGTAGTTTTTATATATAATCAATCAATAGTTTTATCATTTTTATTATTACTACAAAAATTACTAATGATACCTGACCTGTTACAAAACCAGTCCAAAATATTTTTTCTCTAATTGCCATTTCACGAGTTAATCCGTTATAGTACATTATTTCACCTTTTTGTATCTGCCACTCCGTGTTTATATCCATGAACAAATGCTTCTTTATAAACACGTTTACATAATTGGCTATACCATTCAGCGTGGTCTTCGGCCAATTGCTCAATATCAATCAAAAATTCTTTTTGTGGTCTTTGTTTCAAACAATTTTTACAGGTAACCTTTTCCCAATTATCGGACATTTTTATAATGTTTGCTGTAACTGCTTGGTTACAAAGATAATAATAGCCGTTTGGCTTTTTTAACTTTTTATGCATACTGCTCATTTTTCACCTTACCTTAATATCTGTATATCCTTTTCCATTACACTTTTTACACATTACTCTACCAACAATTTCAGGTTGAAGATAATCTTGTACTCCTCCTCTACCCATACAATATATACACATCCTTTTTAATTGTTTTAAATCTTTTTCAATATTGACTAATATTTCGCCTATTCGTAATGGGCGGAAATTATTAACATCAACCCCAACATTATGCAAGATTGTTTTTTCAATAATAACCGTTCGCCATAATTTATGAACGTGTCCAACCAAGTTTAATTGGTACGCAGTATGATAATCCTCAGGTTTATGTGTTAAATATATTTCTCTACCTCCCAACGTAATATTGATAGAATCAATACACGTTTTCATATGATTATTATTATCATGGTTTCCTCTAATAAAAATTATTGTTCCGTTTAATCTTTTTCGTATTTCTGGAATATTTGAGTGTGCGGTTGACTCCTTGAAACAAAAATCGCCAATCATAAAAACTGTATCTGTTGGTGCAACTCGTTCATTAAAATTTCTAATAAGTGCTTCATTCATATGATTAATATCTTTGAATGGGCGGTTACAATATTCAATAATCTTTGTATGCCCGTAATGCGTGTCCGATGTAAACCAATAATTCATAATAATTAAAACATTTACTATTATATATATTTTGTGAAATATTTTTTAGTCAAATGTGCCAATTGATATGGGTTCATTATTTTTCAAACACCAACACACATATTTATGTTGGTTGTGTAACCGAAATTGGTCAATTCTATAATATTCATAATCAAATTTTTTACATTCGTTAAAACACTCAAAGTCTTGATTAATAAGATTATTTGTTTTATTTATTTCATCAAATATTAAAACCGCAAATGCGAATATAGTTGTTAAAAACATTATACACCATAAAAAAAGTTCAATTATATAATCCGTTTTCATTTAAATACCCCCGTGTAATACTCAAAAAAATTGTCTGTTAAACCTTCGTCTTCATTTAAAATATCTTTAAGAGTATTAGCTGGTTTACCTTGCTCATCGAGTATTGCTTGTGCTTTTATTATGTTCTGAATAAGATGATTTAATTTAATTAACGCTGGATACTTTTCAAAAATCTCACAAAAATTATCATCAAAAATTATAAGTGAAATTGTATCATCTGAATCCTCTCCTATTCCAAATTTACATGAATCTAATATATCCTTTGGAATTTTATTCAATTCTTCAACTATATCTTTTAGTGTTTCCATTTTTTATGCACCTCCTATTCTTAGCTAGGTATCTTAAATACATTCCATCTATTAATTAAAAAAATTCATTAAATTTTTTCCACCTTTTTTTGTTAAACAATTAGATTTTTCAAACATATAGTCTAATACTTTAGATTCTTCAAGGTCTTTTACTATCATAATATCTTCTTCTATGCCTTTTTTCATTTCATTCAAAAAACTCAATGTATTTTCTTTGTATAACATTTGTCTTTTTCACCTTTCTTTTTAGTTTTGCTTCGCCACAAAAAGTACACATAATCCACCAGATTGGATTACCGCATTTGGGACATTTCATCTTATTTTACTCCTTTATATTCCCAGCCCCCATCTTTGTTGCAAATGCACCCACACTTAAATTTACTGAAATGGTGTGAAGACTCATGGTAATAACCAATCTCAGGTTTGTTGTGTTTTGGGCAAACCTCACGGTTGCCAGTTATTGGTATTCTCTCTTGGTTCATTTTGTTCCCTACCATAGATGTATTCCCTCGCGAGTGTCTTCTTCGACGTAGAACCGGGCTAATTTACTCATGGTAATTTCTTTTCTCCTCTTTCCCACGCTTTTATAGATGCCGTTTCATATGATGATATAGCACGTTTTAAATAATCTACTTGTTCATCAGTAAGTTCTATTTCCAGAGTTGCTTCCTTTCCGTTATTATGCATCAATCTTATTTCCATCTTGTTTTCCTCCTTTATTGCTTCTTTCATGGATATTTTAGCTATTTTATAACCTATGATGAAAAGGTTTTTGTCCCTTTCCGTCAACGCTTTAACGCCAGCAGTCTCACTCCATCTATGAAATTGGATTAATGCTTCTTCTCTTAAAGACAATTCCATCTTGTTTTCCTCCTCCCATTTCATACCTTCGCAACAGTAATTTATATCTACACTAGTCACTTCGACTTCTATCTCGGAATCATCTTTTTTTGTCCTGAATGTTGAGACATTAATTTGGCGAGTACGACCTTCGTCTTGCATGGTTTCCAACCATTCAAAAGCAGTCTTATCCACCCAGAGTTTCATCTTCCTACCTCATCCAATTTTTTTCTACAATAAGTACATTCTTCTGGAGTAACTGGGTCTAGTGTAGGGCTTTGATACATAGCACCACATTTGGTACATCTGACTACATATGGATTTCTATTTAATCTATCTGATTCTTTCATCATATCGTTGAATGCATCACTCATCCCACCGCCTCCTTCGCTTCGACTTCTATCTCGGAATCGTCATCTACGTTCTTAATTGTTGACAAGATTATTGAATAAGAACGGCCTTCTGCTTGCATTTTCTTACACCAAGCTAACTCATATTTATTGACCCAGAGATTCATTTTTTGCCTCATTTATTTCCACATATTTTTTAGTTTGAAACCATTTACAACAATAACATCCTTGTACTTTATTACATTCAGAACTATCCCTTCTTGGAAACCTACATTTAGTAATTATTACTTTTTCTTTATTCATTATCCTGCCTCGTCCGTTATTTAATCTATGAACCATTCAATCATTTCCTCGTCAGTTATATCTGCTAATTTATAATAGGTTCTACACCTTTTACATCCGGCTTCATCACTACCAAATATCTCAAAATCGATTCTACTCCCACATTTTGGACATTGAGGATTTTTCCATGCTCAGTTCATATTACAGTCTCATTTTTTTATGCGAATTTAAATGTTTTTGATACCCACAAGGCATGAACGATTTTTTACAGATAGGGCATATTCTTTTATACCCATTTATTTTTTTATAATTGACTATATATTGATTCATCCACTCACCTAACTAATCCTCTCGTGTAATGCTGATAATATGTTTGATATTAATTATGACTTTTGAATCTTTTTCGGGCATCCAACACCATCCGTCTTTTTGATTAATATTAGCGTTAAACCACTCAATAAGAGTATTATATTTTGTATTTTCAAGATATATTTCTTGTGTACTTGTTGTTATTTTTATTTTCATTTTAGTATCTCGTCTTTTACTTTTCCGTGTCTTGGACAAATCCCTTTATCTAGATGAAACCAACATCTTCCTACACATGCACCATCACCAGCAAATTCAAGCACATTACAATTATTTGGGAAATCACCAAACGGAACTGTTTTATACTCTTTCATTATATTATAGATTGAATATTATTAAATTTAGCATTTTTTATTTTATTATGTTGATTTATCAAACCACCATCAACTTGAATTAATAAAGCTATAGGTAATTCTTTATCCAAGTCTAAACCTATTGTTGAACATTCAAATTTAAGGTCATTATAAGACATATTACAATGTTCAGCGTCCACAAATGACATAATAATAACTTTTCCATTTTTTGTTTCTTTAATTTCCATTATTATCACCTTTTTTTAAGTTTTCTCTAATAATCTTTTTTTAGGTAGTTTTTTTTCAATCTTCTTAAGTAATTTAATTATTGTATTAAGTTGTTCGGGTAAAAATAATAAGGAATTACTTTCTTCAACAGATAATATCCATTCTTTTTTTTTAGTCATTGTTATTTTACTTCCTCTAATCTTTTTATTAATTGCGAAAGAAATAATGCAGCACTAAATCCTTTTTCGCCTTTAATATTGCCATTGTCACGTGCATCATCAATATATCTTAACAATTCTTCTACTTCAATAACACATGGTGTAGTAAACGGTTTGCCAATATCACTACCATTAATATAATGTACAGTAAGCTCCATTATTAATCCTACTACTAAAATAAAGTAAATAAAATAATAACAAATATAAAAAGTTTGTGATTTGTTTTACATTCTATTATGTACATGGTACACAGGAACGTTACCAAAATCAAACTTTTTTTCTAAGAAATTGTATGCTTTTTCTGTATCAAAAGATTTACAACTATAAACATCTATTGCAACTTTTTGGTTATCAGTAAATGTATGTATTGCAATATGGCTTGTTTCAATAATACAAATACAAGATAACCCAGGTAGATGTGGTGAACCACGGACCACTATTGGTGGCAATAATGGTTTCATATTAATAAGTTTTATTAAAGAATAAATCGTATCTAATAAAAAATCATAATTGTTTAAATTTTTACAATCATAAGCGTCAATAAGTAAATGTTTTCCACATTCAGCGGCTTGTTGTGATACACCAAACGAAGTAGGTCCGATATAAACAATTTCTTCCATTTTCCATAAACTCAAACCTCCATGTTAATAAGATATGATAAAAATTAGAGAGTAAGTATTTAAACTTTACGGTTTACTAAAACTAAAAAAATGAGGGAGACGGGATTCGAACCCGCGCACCCACTAAGGGACTGGATTTCCTAACCGAGACTTTTAGACGAATTCTAAGTCCAGCTCGTTAGACCAGACTCCGACACTCCCTCATTATTAAAAAAACAAACAACACTAATATTTATGTGTTGTGATTTGTAAAACTAAAAATAAGAAAAAGTATTTGTAGTATCAGCGTGTTAAACGACCATCAGATGTATGTTTAATGGTACTCTTTTTAGGTAAGCCAATTACACTTATTTTTGCACCTTTAGCACGAATTCGTGCATCCCTTTGTTCACTATATTTGCTATGTTTATACTTTTTATGTCCACGCCAATAATATCTACCTGGTCCACGCCCTAACCCGTCTGGGTCACGACTAAAATATGTTATTGGTGACGGCATTTTGTTACCCTCTATAAACTAAAATTTTTTTAAAATTGAAATTTAAATTAAAATACAAATTAAAAAAATATTTTGTTACTTTTTAGCTTTTGCAACAACCTTCCAAGCTTCGTATTCTTTTTGTAACCCAGTCTTAGGAGATTTTGCTGTATATTTTCCAACTAAAAAGTTTCGGCCGCTTCTAACAACAGATTTAATATTCATATCTGGAATTTTAATCTTCTTTTTTAAAACGACCGAATAAAAATCATTCTTTTCCATTGCCATTTTTTAGTAAAGGTCGCTTGCAGTAACCATTTTCTTAGGCGTTTTACCAAGGCACTTAGTAACAATCTTGTCTGAACTAACAGTATCAGACTTGCCTAAAATTTTCTTTGTAGTTTTTTCTGCGATATCAGTTTTGCCCATATCCATTTTCTTTCCCTCCTTACATTTACCTAGTCCTAATCCAACTATCCGCCCTCTCGTTCCTGTACCATCAAAATTTGGAATTTAAATCACCCTAAAATTTTTCTAACTATTGATTCGCTACGATTTTTTGGTTGCGATTTTATCTTATTTTGTTTTGTAGTAAACGTTTTAGCAATATTACTACCACTTTTTAATCCTTGGCCTAAATTTGCTAAACCAACAGTAGCTCCTGTTATACCCATAATTGGTGCAGCAGCTGAACCTGCTATGGGAGATATTGCCCCCATAGCACCCATTCCAGCCATGCTAACAACACCAGTTTTTACAACATTAGTAGTTTCATTCATTATAACTTTTTGTTTTTTACTAGACATTTTAATTAATCCTCAATTTTTATTAATTCAAATAGTTTACTACGATTTCGTATACCCATTTTTTTTAATATTTTCCATGCATTAACTTCATTAACAGCTTCAATTATTGTTAATGGCTTATCGCCTGTTGTCGGCTCCCAAACTTCAAATTTCATTGTTTTAATACTATTACTACACATATCTGTTTATATATATATTTATTTTTGTGTAACTTTTATGTGTAAATTACTGTGTTTTTTGTTCTTTTTCTAACTTTTTATATGATTCACCAGTTTGCATTTCATATTGATAATCTCTATTCTGTAATCCACTTTGTCTTAAATATAACATTGTAACTGCTGGGTTTGAATGATTTAAAATATTTTGTAATATTTGTATATCTTTATATTTATCCCAAACACGCCGTGCAAAACATCTTCGAAAATCATGTGTTGCAAAATCTTCTTTTTTTATACTCATTGTTTGCAATGCTTGTTTTAAATCAAACCAATACCACATATAATTCATTTTTTCCATCTTAAATTCATCGTCAACATTACCTTTACGATTTTTTATTTTACCAAATCCAATAAAAACATAATCTTTATACGTTGTAGCTTCGCTTTGTGTTAAATAATTCATAATAATAGTTTGTGCTATTTCGTCATGAATAAACACAGTATTGATTTTTTTTCGTTTACCAATTACCGAAAGTTTTAATACAGATTTTCCATAATACATATCAGGTTGAATGTGTTGACGTTTTAATCGCATAATATCGCCAGCACGAACACCAGTCAAATGTTGTATTAATGCAACAAGTCGATGTTTAGGGTCTTTTAAACAATTAATAACTTCAATTATTTCGTCTTCTTGTAATGTTCGTCTAGCAAATTTTATATCCCTAAAAGTTTTTGGTTTTATTAAACCATCAATTAATTTATTTTTTGTTTGTGAATCTCCTTCAAATTTAAACTCAATAAATTTTTTTATCATACTATAATAATTACTACATCTTTTTTTTATCATAACTTTTACTAAAAATGTATTATAATGCTCTAAATTATCTAGTTGTGGATTTTCTGCTAAAAAACGTTTTATTCCTAAAATATAATAATGAAGACTACTATTTGATAATTGATGTTTATTTAATAACCATTCGCCAAACATTGATGGTAATGTGCTATCTTTGATTATCATCTTCGTCTTCTTCCATTGATTTTTGTTCTAATAATTCTTTATCGTCTGTATTTTGTATTGGGCCATCAACTTCTTCGTTATAGTCTAATTGTTGATTTTGTGTTAATTCAATTTTTTTAACACCTAAACTTTCAAAATCAACTTTATGGCTTTTTCCAACGATTGCTCTAAGTTCTTCAATAGTACGTTTATCAGCAATTTCTTTATATGTTTCAGTTGCAACTTCAATATCTGGTTTTTGTCTAAAGTCAGGCCTGATAAAGTAATGATAATATTGTAATACATCTTTTATAATCATTTCTAACTTATTAATTTCATCAATAATAATATAAATATTTCTTAATGTATATCCATTTACTTCCGACCATTTAACCATTTTATCTATTAAACCAAAAGCAACATCAGTAATATAAATACCTTCTTCTTTTGTTTCTAAATTTAATGTAGCACGCATTGTTGGATTATTACGGATTAATGTTCTAATAT
>Ga0209575_10000333_pt1 | contig 37097 bp, 31 predicted proteins | sample Medcelwee11metaG_FD_187172 | JGI IMG/M metagenome (GOLD analysis project Ga0209575, IMG submission 187172) | Freshwater pond sediment microbial communities from the University of Edinburgh, under environmental carbon perturbations - Medium... | ecosystem: Environmental > Aquatic > Freshwater >...
AGATGACCAGACGGCGCGGCTGTGGGAGGTAGAAAGCGGAGCGGAAAAGCGGCGATTTGCCGGGCATGAGAACGGGGTGAGAAGTGTGGCCTTCAGCCCAGACGGACGCTGGCTGGCGACGGGTTCTTGGGACAACACGGCGCGGTTGTGGGAGATCGTGAGTGGCGAGGAACAGCGGCGATTTGCCGGGCATGAGAACGGAGTGTCGAGTGTGGCCTTCAGCCCAGACGGACGTTGGCTGGCGACGGGTTCTTGGGACAACACGGCGCGGCTGTGGGAGGCAAGCAGTGGTGAGGAACAGCGGCGTTTTGCCGGGCATGAAAGACCAGTGAACAGTGTAGCCTTCAGCCCAGACGGACGCTGGCTGGCGACGGGTTCTTGGGACAAGACGGCGCGGCTGTGGGAGGTAGTTACTTCGGCTACGCTCAGCACAAGCAGTGGTGAGGAACGGCGGCGATTTGCCGGGCATGAGAACTGGGTGATGAGTGTGGCCTTCAGCCCAGACGGACGCTGGCTGGCGACGGGTTCAGATGACAAGACGGCGCGGCTGTGGGAGGTCGCCAGTGGTGAGGAACAGCGGCGATTTGCCGGGCATGAAAGACCAGTGAACAGTGTAGCCTTCAGCCCAGACGGACGCTGGCTGGCGACGGGTTCTGCTGACAACACAGCGCGGCTGTGGGAGGTAGAAAGCGGAGAGGAAAAGAGGCGATTTGCTGGGCATGAGAACCGCGTGTTGAGTGTGGCCTTCAGCCCAGATGGACGCTGGCTGGCGACGGGTTCTTGGGACAATACGGCGCGGCTGTGGGAACTGACCGGGGGGAGGGAGGCAACGCCCCTCCAGCCCGAAAAAATCGCGCCAAGTTTGATTTTGCGCAGCCCGTCGCCGGTGCAGTCAGTTCATTTCAGCGCGGACGGCGCGTATCTCGCCAGCGGCCATGAAGACGGCGTGGCGCGGCGGTGGAATTTGCACACTGGCGAGTGCGAATGGCACTACGGCCATCTCCCGGACGGCTGGGTAGCCTGGCAAACCGATGGGCGTTACAAATGCGGCGGCGAGGTGCGCGGGCGTTTCTGGCACACCATCGGGCTGTGCCGCTTTGAAGTGGGCGAGTTGGACGAGTGGCTGCCGGGGCTGCGTCTTGGCGGTTGAGCGTCCCGGCTTTAGCCGGTTTTTTTCTGGGGCATCCCCACGGGATGCCCCCTAACCACACACCCAGGCGCATCGCCCATGATAAAACGGCTATTAGGCCATTGGTTTCGCCCCGCGCTGCCGTTACCAACGCTGTTATTTTTCCGGCAATTTGGGGGATTTACTGGGGGTCACTTAAAACTGTGGGATTATTACAACCATGTGCGCGCTTCCGGTCTCTACCAAGCGCAAATTTACTTTACCCCAGACAGCCTGTGGCATGAACGCAATCCCTGGTATGCAGAACAAGCCACGGTACTCACCGATTGGCAACCACAGCGCGCCGACGCGCTGTTTTTAGCGGGCTTAGACTGGCTGGCGTTACCAGAGTCAGCACGCCCTCGGTTTTCCCGTCCGATCCTCAATTTAATCCAGGGGCTACGCCACGCCGATCCCCAAGATGCCCGCTACCCCTTGCTCAGCCATCGGGCGGTGAGGATTTGCGTCAGTCAGGAAGTGGCCGACGCGGTGCGCCAAACCGGTCGCGCCCAAGGGCCAGTGTTCGCGATTCCGAATGGACTGGATTGGGGACAATTGCCCACTCCGGTGCCGACCGCACAGCGGGATGGGCGCGTTTTGATTGCCGGGCTGAAACAACCCGCTTTGGCACGCGCACTTCACGCCCAGTTGACCGAACAAGGCGTGCCAGCGCAGGTTTTAGATCACGCCTTGCCACGCCAAGCCTTTCTAAGCTTATTGGCACAAGCGCCAATCACGGTGTTTTTACCCTGTTCCACTGAAGGTTTTTATTTGCCCGCTTTAGAAGGCATGGCATTAGGCAGCTTGGTGATTTGTCCTGATTGCGTGGGTAATCGAGGCTTTTGCCTACCCGAAGAAAATTGTTTACAACCGGCTTATACCCTGGACAGCATCGTCGCCAGTTTGCACCGCGCCAGACACTTAAATCTCACCCAACAAACAACCCTGCTCAGCCGCGCCACGCAAACCGCTGAGGGCTATTCCTTGGCGCAAGAACGCCGGTCTTTCCTAGCAATTTTACGAGAATTGCCGCAGTTGTGGTGAAGACGGATCATCCGCAACGCCGTGTTATGATTTGAACCACTGAGGACTTTTAGGAAATCAAACATGCACGAATTGTCGATTTGTCAGGCGCTGTTGAGTCAGGTGGAAGCGTTGGCGCACCAGCATCACGCCCAGCGCGTGGCGAAAATTGTGTTGCGCGTCGGCCCGCTGGCTGGTGTGGAAGCCGCGCTGTTGCAACATGCGTATCCGGTGGCGGCGGCAGGCACTGTCGCCGCAGATGCGGAATTGGTGATTGAAACCTTGCCAGTGCGGGTGCATTGTCGCAGTTGTGGAGCCGCCACCGATGCCTTGCCTAATCGCTTACTGTGCGGTGCTTGCGGCGATTGGCACACCAATTTACTCAGTGGCGATGAATTGTTACTGGCCCAAGTTGAATTTGAATTGTTAAATACCGCCTCGCCTGGCGAGGAGACCCTTTCCCCTGGAGAACCAAACGATGTGTGATACCTGTGGCTGTCTGATGACGCCGCCTCATCAAATTGCGATTAAACATCCCGGCAAATTAGTGCTGACTTCAACCCAGCCGATTCGACCGGCTCCCCCACAGGCAGCCGTGGACGTGTTGCACGGTTTGCTGGATGAAAACGATGCCCAAGCCCAGCGCAACCGCGCCCATTTCGCTGCGCATCGGGTGCTGGTGGTGAATCTCATGTCCTCTCCAGGGGCCGGGAAAACCTTGTTGCTGGAGTCCACGATTGACGCTTTACGGGGTGAGCTGCAACTCGCGGTGATCGAAGGCGATTTAGAAACCGAGAACGACGCCGCCCGGATTCGCGCTAAAGGTGTGCCCGCCGTGCAGATCACCACTGGCAGCGCTTGTCATCTGGATGCGCACATGGTGCATAGCGCATTACATGGCTTAGCACTGACCGGCATTGATATTTTATTCATTGAAAACGTAGGCAATCTGGTGTGCCCGGCCAGTTTTGATCTCGGTCATCATCACAACGTGGTGCTGTTGTCGGTGCCTGAAGGGGACGACAAACCCGCCAAGTATCCGGTGATGTTTCGCGCTGCCGATCTGATGTTGTTGAGTAAAACCGATTTATTGCCACTGTTGGAAGATTTCTCCCCACAACGGGCGGAAACAGCTTTGCGCAATCTCGCCAGCCCAGCCCCACTGCTGTTGCTGTCAGCAAAAACTGGGCAGGGCTTGGAAGCTTGGTTAGATTGGTTACGTGCGGCACTGAAGGCGCACCGGGCCGCGTTGACGGAAGTTTAAGAGAGGGCAACCAGACATTAAACCTGCCAGGTCTTCAAGACCTGGCAGGTTTGTGTACTGATCAAAAACGCTCAAAATCTTTGTCAGATAAGGAACTGGCGGCTACTTCTGTTTTGCTAGTAGTCGTCAACGGTGGCTGGATCAGTGTGGGACTGTGCGTGGCTGTGGTGAGTTGCCGCGTTTTTCGGGTGGGCCGTCGTGCATTCATCAGGGGGCGGGTGGACTGGGTTGCAGCGGGCTGTTTCGCTGTGGGTGATAACGGCGGCGGGCTGAGTGGGCTGGATTTGCTCGGTGCTGGTGCTTGCTCGGCCAGTTTGAAAAATTCAATTTGTTGTTGCAAAAGTCCGGCTTGCGCAGTCAAGTCTTCGGCAGTCGCCGCAAGCTGTTCTGCACCAGAGGCACTGTGTTGAGAAACGTCATTCAGTTGCGACATCGCACGATTGATTTGATCAATGCCGTTACTTTGCTCTTGCGAGGCTGCTGCGATTTCCTGCACCAGCTCAGCGGTTTTGTGGATTTTAGGTAAAATCAGTTTGAGCAATGCGCCCGCTTGCTCAGCGATGGCTACGCTGCCAGTGGCTAATTGTCTGATTTCTTGTGCGGCTTTTTGACTGTTTGCCGCCAGCTTTTGCACTTCGACTGCCACCACCGCAAAGCCCCGTCCCTGTTCGCCTGCTCGGGCCGCTTCAATCGCTGCATTCAAAGACAGGATGTTGGTTCTGTAGGCGATTTCTTCAATGAGGTCAATCCGCCCCGCGATTTTGTGCATGGCTTGCAAGGTGTCGGCAACGGCCTGCATCCCGGCTTCGGATTGGCTGGCGGCTAAGTTTGCCTCTTGCTGGGTTTCTTGGGCGTTATGGGTGATGTGCAGCAAGGAAGTGGTCATTTGCGCCAGTGAGGCTGCCGTTTCCTCGGTACTGGCGGCCTGTTCCGTGGCACCTTGGCTGATGCTTTGTGAGGTCGCGCTCAGTTGGGCGGAGGCGCTGACCAGTCCATCGACCTTGCCGTGAATCTGCCACAGGGTTTGGTTGAGGTGTTGTCCCATCTCAGACAGGGCGGTCAGCATTTTGCCGATTTCATCTTGCGCGGTGGTTTGGGGAATTGCTTGCTGCAAATTGCCGCCAGCCAGTTGTTGGAGATAAGTGACCACTTGGTTGAGGGGCCGGGTCAGGGTGCGTGACCAAACCAGCGCCAGCCAGATAATCCCCAAACCACAGGCCAAGCCGATCCCGGCGATGGTGCGTTTTAGGTATTGAGTCGAGCCAAAGGCTTCGTCTTGGTTTAATTCTGTCAACAAGGCCCAGCGTAAGCCTGCCAACTCAATCGGGGCATAGGCCGACAACACGGTTTGGTTGAGATAATTAGGGGTGATGAGATGTCCCGTTTGTCCCGCCAAGGCAGCTTGCGTGCTGGCGGTGTCCACCATGCCTTGGCTGGGATTGGCGAAAGAAGCGTCCAGGCTGCGGTGTTGGGGATCGAGAAAACTGTCTGAGCGCATTAACCGGTCAGTTCCGACCAAAAAAGCTTCGCCTTGCTGACCCAGCCCGCTACGCTCACTCAGGATGCGATTGATGTCGCGGCTGCGCAGTTGCAGAGCCACCACGAACTGTACGGCTCCTGCGTGTAACAAGGGCTGGGCTAGAAACGCCGCCGGTTTGCCATCGCCCAGGGTGTAGGCCGTGTAATCGCTGAGGCCGACGCGCTTGCTGTCGATCACTTGGCGAAACAGTTGGGCCAAGGCCGTTTGGCTGAATTTATCTTGCAACAGGTTGAGGCCCAAATCAGGGCCGCGTTTAACGGTGTAGAAAATCTGGCCCTGCGGATGAATCAGCAGGATGTCGCCATAGTCATACTGTGCCACATAACGGGCAAAATAATCGTCGTCCTGGCCCGCTACGGTGGGGATCAGCGCTTGATTCAGGCTGGCTTCAGTGAGGAGGCCCCAACCTAACTGGGCGATGGACAGTGGGCGGTAAAGCTGAAGTTGCATCTGGCCTTGGGCATCGGCCACGACACTGAAACCGGGGGTGTATTGCGTTGCCAGCGGTGGCGCGTCGGGCGTGGTCGCGTCGGGCGTAGTTTGCTGAGTGGTCAGTTGTCCGTCGGTTTCGCTCACCAAGCGGCTGTGGATTTCGGCATCCAGGGCAGTCTCGTGTTGCATCACGGCTTCAGACGGCAACATCAACAGCACGCCCAGCACTTGCTCAGCCTGCTTGACTGGCGCGCTGGCAACCACGCGCTGGTTGTCGGTGTTGGAGAGTGCTTGCACGGTGGTGGCGTTCAGCCCCGCTTTGAAAGCGCGGTGCAACGGATCGGTTGCTGAGAGCGTGCTGCCGACCGGCAGTGTGTCGAGGGTGCTGTAACGCACCTGACCCTCGCGGCTGATAAAAATCAGCTGATCACTGTCTGTTCCCTGAGCGTAGGCAGTAAAAACTTGGGCATATAGCGTGGCTTGCTGGGCGTTGATGGCGGCTAACAGCGACGGATCTGCGGCGAGTCGTTCGAGATCGCGTAATAAGTGATGGAATAGGTTTTCTATTTGTTGGATTTGAGACTGTTGTACTGCGGTTAATTTCTTTTTAGCTTCTTCTTGAAAAATCGCCAAGGTGTTGACTAATATCTGCAAATCATGGCTCCGTTCAGCAAAAAAAGTGTTAATTTGCGCCGCTTTAAGGTCACGGTTACTTTCAAGTTGCTGTACTACTTGCTGATGCAAGAAAAGACTGCCTTGAGACCAGACGGTAAATCCCATGATGAGGAAAGGAATAAAGCCGATTAATAGGGAAGCCGCCAGTAATTTAATCCCAATGCTGGTGTTGTTGAACATCACTTGTGCATATCCTATCACAGTTTTTTCTAATTAATGTGTAAGACCTGACAGGTCTTTTCCTGGCAAGCAGCGAGTTTTTTATAGCAGGCTACCCGATTAATGTGCCAACAGCGGGGACAGTTGCTGGTGTGCAGTGCGAATTTTTTTCAAATCTTCTCTGGAAAATAACTGATTAATATCAAGCAATAAAATACCTTGTTCATTTAACTTAAACAGGCCAAGAATAAAATCGCTGCGAATATCCCCAAAATGAGGCGCGTCCATAATGGTGTCAGCGGCCACTTCAACCACATTATTCACGGCATCCACGATGATTCCCACATCAAGATGGTGTTGTGCATCACGGATTTCTAAAATGACAATGCAGGTTTGTTTACTCACCACAATGGGCGGGTGTCCAAAGTAAACCGCCAAATCTAAGATGGGCACCAGTGCATTGAGTACCTGTAGCACCCCGCGCACAAATCCCGGCATTAAAGGCACTGGCGTGGGCGGCACAAATTCAATAATCTTGCGAATCTGCATCACGCTGATTGCATAATGCTCAGCGGATAATTCAAAACTCAAATACTTGACCGGGATGGCTTGCGGCGACGTCAGCGTGCGGCTGCTTTTGATGAGATTAACCATGGCAAATTCCTAAAGTCGTGCGGGGCGGACTTAAATCAGTTTAGGGGTCGCTACCGGGGGGTGTCGCGAACTCTCGAAATCCAGCTTGGCATATTTTTGAATAAGCGCTGGTACATCCAGGATCAGGGCGACTTCGCCGCTACCCAAAATGGTGGCTCCGCTCACGCCGTGCAGGTGTTCGAGGATTTTTCCCAGGGGTTTGATCACGGCTTGAAACTCGCCTTGCAAGCTATTCACCACCAAACCCGCCTGTTGTTCGCCGTGGCGCACTACAATGATGTTTTGACGGCGCGTTGCGGCTTCTGGATTGGTGTCTTGACCCAGGCTAAATAGCCGGTCGAGATACAACAGGGGCAGCACCCGGCCACGTAAATTGAGGTAGCCTTCGTGTTCAGACAGGCCGTTGCGCGAGACTTCCACGCATTCAATCACCCGATCCAGGGGCACCACAAACGCTGCGTTGCCGCTACAAAACAAAAAGCCATCAATGATCGCTAAAGTCAGCGGCAAATAAATCCGAATCCGCGTCCCTTCACCGCGCAGGCTGTCAACCTCAACCGAGCCGTTCAATTCGCTGATGTTGCGCTTGACCACATCCAGGCCGACACCTCGCCCGGATAGCTCGGTCACTGCCGTGGCCGTGGAGATACCCGGCTCGAAAATCAGCCGATCTATGTCGCGTTCGGTGAGTTCTTGATCGGCGGTGATCAGCCCTTTTTCCAGGGCTTTGTTGAGGATTTTATCGCGATCCAAACCGCGTCCGTCATCGCTGACTTCTATCACAATATTGCCAGAATCATGATAGGCATTCAGGTGTAAAGTGCCTTGCGGTGCTTTGCCCAGGCTCACCCGCAGTTGCGCGGCTTCAATGCCGTGATCGATGGCGTTGCGCACCAAGTGCATGAGTGGGTCGTTAATTTTTTCGACCATGCTCTTATCGAGTTCAGTTTCGCTGCCTTCCAGCACCAAGTCGATGCTTTTGCCCAGTTCTCGGCTGATGTCATGCACCATGCGCCGAAACCGGTTAAACGTATTGCCAATATGCACCATGCGCATCCGCAGGCTGCTGTTGCGGATGTCTTCGACCAAGCGCGACATGGTGGCGATTGAATCATTGAGACGCTCGCTGTCGTTTTGCTGGCTGAGCAGACGCACGCTGGCATTGGCGATCACCAGTTCGCCTACCAGATTGATGAGCTGATCTAGCTTTTCTGCATCGACTTGCAGGGTTTGTTGAATATGGATTTTGGTGTCACGCACTTGTTTTTGTTTGTCCAGCGCGGCATCGACTAACACCTGTGGCACGGCACCCTGTTCGACTAGAATCTCACCAATGCGGCGCTGTGCCTGTGTATCACTGGGCGCGTTGGCGGGCAGCAGTTGGGTGTTTTGCAAATGTAAACCAGCTTGTAACTCATGCGGGGTCAAGGTGCCGCTTTTTAACAGAATGTCGCCTAGTCGCATGGTGTTTTCGGGCAGTGCTTGAATCAAGTCGATATAACGCGAGAGCAAGGAATGTGGCGGAAGAATCTGCACCTTGCAGTAATCGCGTACCAAATCCAACATGCTTTCGACGCTTTCCTTGTCGGCTTCGGTTTTGAAAGCGATTTCAAAACCCAAGTAACAGCTTTCTGGGTTCATCTCCACCGCAGCAGGCATGGTGTCGAGCAAGGTGCTGAGGCTGACGATGCGTCCCCGTTCTTCCAGATAGCGGACAATCGCCAGCGGTTCTATGCCGTTACACAGGGCATCTTCAGCAAAACGCAGGGAAATATGCCAGTTTGTGTCTTCAACGAGTTGTTCTTGTAACACCGTGACCTTTGATGCCTGCGCCTCTTCTTTGTCCTGTTCAGGCAGCGAAGGCAGGCTATCTTGAGTCTTTGGCGTTGCAGGCGGTGGCGTAGGCTCCACGGGCGCGGGCGCTGGTTTGGGAGTCTCGCGTAAATACTCACGCAAGCGCTCTTGCAAGGTTACGGTGTTGGCTTGCAGCGCTGCATCTTGTACGTCTGGGTTGTCGATAGACAGATTAGTCCAATTGCGCACATGATCGTGACAAGCCAGCAGCAATTGGATCAGTGCCAGGTCCATCGCCAGATCGCCATTACGCACCCGATCTAAGACATTTTCCAGGGTGTGGGTAAACGCCGAAATCGCATCCAGGCCGACGATGCCTGAAGAACCTTTGATGGTGTGGGCGCTGCGAAACAGCGTATTGATTGCTTCTTTGTCGGTGGGTTCTTTTTCCAATTGCAACAAGGCATCTTCCATATGTTGCAAGGTTTCTTCGCTTTCTAGCGCGAAAATCTTACGCAGTTGCTGTACGCTCATGCGGTTCCTCCCGACTCATCGTTATCCCGCGTTCCAGATAAGACCAGCGGATCGCCGAAATAAGACACCATCCGATAGGTTTCCAATACCTCAAGCACTGCCGGGCTGTGCTTGCACAAGTGCAAGCTCTTATGGGTTTGCAAGGCTTCCCGTTTGGCCAAGACCAGCACCTGAAAGCCAGCGCTGTCTAGTTCACTGACTTCACTCAAATGTACTTCGATGTCCAGATGTCTTTTCAGTGCATCCAGCAACGCGGTTTTTAACGCCGCCGCCTCAGACAACACGAGGTTGCCCGCCAAGTGGATGACGCACAGGCCATCATCGTCTTCTTCAAGGCTTATATGCATGTTCAGACCAGATGTTCGGCAATGGCTTCCAGCGGCAGAATTTTATCCACCGCCCCTCGTTTGATCGCTTCTTTGGGCATCCCGTACACGACGCAGCTTGCCTCATCTTGCGCGATACTGACGGCTCCCGCGTTGTGCATTTCTTCCAGGCCACGCGCCCCATCATCCCCCATGCCCGTCATGATCACGCCCACCGCATTCGCCCCGGCACACTGGGCTATCGAGCGAAACAACACATCGACAGAAGGACGATGCCGGTTGATCAACGGGCCTTCTTTGACTTCGACATAATACTCTCCCGCCACATAACGCAACAACATGTGTCGGTCGCCGGGGGCAATCAACGCCCGCCCGCGCCGGATTTTGTCATTATTTTCAGCTTCTTTGACGGCGATGCGACAAAGGCTGTTGAGACGGTCGGCAAAGGCTTTGGTAAATCCAGCGGGCATATGTTGCACGATCACGATGCCTGGCGCATCGGCGGGCAAGCTTTTTAAAACCTGCTCTAAAGCTTGCGTGCCACCGGTTGAGGCACCCATGCCGATAATCCGATCAGTGCGTTGGTGAAGATTAACGCCAGGCCGGGGGGCGGCAAGAATCGCATCGGCACTCAGCTTGGGCGGCGGTGACAGCGGGACTTCGGGACTGCGCCGTAGATTTTTGAGATTGGCTTTAGCAGCGGCTTTGATGGTGTCTAACAAGGTCACGCGATTGGCGTACAGAAAGCCCTGCACCCCCATTTTGGGCTTGGTGACAATATCCACCGCCCCCGCCGATAACACTTGAATCGTCACTTGCGCGCCTTTTTCAGCCAGGGTTGAACAAATCACCACTGGAGTAGGGTGTTCAGCCATGATTTTACGCAAGAAAGTCAGGCCATCCATGCGCGGCATTTCTAAATCCAGGACTATCACATCCGGCCAGGTTTTCTGCATATATTGCATGGCAATCAAAGGGTCAGCCGCCGCCGCCAACACCTCCATCGCCGGATCGCCCCGCAGGATTTCTGATAAAACCTGGCGCACCACCGCCGAATCGTCCACAATCAGTGCTTTTATTTTATGATTGGCCATTACACAAATTTCCCGGAGTCTTGCTGGGTGTTGCCGACGCTGTGGTAAACCCAGACATTGCCTGTGTTAATTTCAAACACAATGCGTCGATAACCGATGCCACCGGCATGTGAGGAGTAGATTTTAAACCCCTTGTCCAATAACAGTTTTTTACCGATATCCAAATTGCGCTGGCCGATATTGGTTTCCTGTGATTTCATCAGCATCGGAAACATATTGCCACCCCCAAAGAACTTGGCTTGATAATCAGCGATTTGCGTTTTGCGCCAGTTGATCTCATGCATAAACATCTCCAACGCATCCTCGGCATAACGGCCATTGAGCGCCTGCCGACCAGATTGGTGGGGACTGGGTAGCATATAGTGACACATGCCGCCCACCCGCAATTGCGGGTGCCACAAGGTGACGGCCACACAAGAACCCAGAATCGTGCGAATCCGGGCACATTCATCGCCAAAATAAAATTCACCAGGATGTAAAAAAATATCTTGCATGGTCGGTCGTGGTTAATGTTTACGGTAAACTGTGGGTGCTGCCAGGGTAATCACGTTATGTACCCATTCGTCAGCAATGCCAATCAGGCTTTCGGCATGACCAAAAAAGCAATATCCTCCGCTGCGTAACAAGGGCAAAAGCCGGTGCAACAGGCGCTGCTTAGTGCCTTGGTCAAAGTATATCAGGACATTACGCAAAAAAATGACATCAAAACTGCCCAGGGCAGGTAACTCTTTGTTTAAATTAATCTGCCGGAACTGGACATGGCGGCGAATCGCGGGATCAACTAGAAAACTACCCGCCTGAGAACGCACACCTCTGAGACAAAAACGGGATAAATAAGCGGGTGGCGGCATTTTGTCTGGCGTGATCGGATAATGTCCGGTGACCGCAATGTCCAGCATCCGCTGACTAATATCAGAACCCAGCACTTCCCAGGGCGTGCGCTCGCCGAAAAAATCCATTAACACCATCGCCAGCGTGTAAGCCTCTTCCCCAGAAGAGCAGACCGCGCTCCAGGCACGAAACGGGGCGGTTCCATGCCAGTTGGGCAAGATTTCTTTGCGCAAAAACTCGAAATGTTCCGGCTCTCGGAAAAAATAGGTCTCGTTGGTGGTCAACAAATCGATCATCATTTGTTGTTCTTGCGCATGTTCGGGATCGGTGGCCCACTTAAAATAGGCGGCATAACTGTTAAAATGGTAATGGCGCAAGCGTTTGCTCAGGCGTGCCGCCACCAGCACTTTTTTCACTGGCGGCAGATAAATCCCTGCCATATCGTGAATAAACTGCTGGAATTGCTTAAATTCTTGATCCGTAATCGGTGGAAAGCTATCCATCGTCTGAAAAATCATCCTGTTTATCAGAACACCTTGCTGGTTTGAAACCTCCCCTTTGAGGGAGACTGGTTGAACTAGACAACGGTGTACTAGCGCGGTTATTCTTTCGGCCACCCCGTTCTTCAGGGCGGGGATGAATCCGTCGGCCTCTGCTCTGTTGGCGGATTTTCGCCTGGCAACGGAGGTCAGGCGCGGATTGAAAAAAACCCGGGCCTAGCGTGAAACAAACCCGTTATCACACGCGGTGCGACTGTTGACAGTGTGCGGCTATGCGGCTGATTATTAAGTTTTTCCTGGTCTAAAACCCGGGAGTGGATTGAGACAAGTAAACAAATCAACGACGAGGTACAAGCATGGGAAAACACACTGGCTTTATGGAAATTGCACGGCAGGATCGTAAGTATACGCTGGCTGCCGACCGTCTCCAGCATTATCACGAATTTGTGATTGCCCTGGAAGAGCCAGACATTCGCCGTCAGGGTGCGCGCTGCATGGACTGCGGGATTCCTTATTGCCATCAAGGCTGCCCAATCAATAATATCATCCCAGACTGGAATGATCTGGTTTATCAAGGCAAATGGCAAGCCGCACTGGCAGTACTGCATTCTACCAATAACTTCCCCGAATTTACCGGACGCATTTGCCCCGCGCCTTGCGAGGAAGCCTGCACGCTTAACCTGACAGACACCCCCGTCACCATCAAAAGCATCGAATGCGCCATCATCGACCGCGCCTGGGAAGCGGGCTGGATCGAGCCGCAAATTCCAAGCCATCGCACCGGTAAACGGGTCACCGTAGTGGGTTCCGGCCCAGCCGGACTGGCCTGCGCTCAACAATTGGCGCGTGCTGGACACGAGGTGGTGGTGTACGAAAAACAAGACCGCATCGGCGGCCTGTTGCGCTATGGCATTCCTGATTTCAAAATGGAAAAATCCCACATCGACCGCCGCATTGCGCAAATGCAGGCAGAAGGCGTGATTTTCCGTCCCAACAGCCACGCGGGTTCAGAAAAACTGCCTACCCAATACCTGCTGGAGCATTATGATGCGGTGGTACTCGCAGGCGGTGCTGAGCATCCCCGCGATCTGCCGGTGCCGGGACGCGAACTCAATGGCGTCCATTTTGCGATGGATTTCCTGCGCCAGCAAAACAAACGGGTGGCAGGTGACACCCTCGATCCGCAGCACAGCATCAGCGCTCAAGGCAAACATGTCATCGTCATCGGCGGCGGTGACACGGGTTCTGATTGTATCGGCACTTCTAACCGTCACGGTGCCTTGTCGGTGACGCAGCTTGAAATTCTCAGCAAACCCCCAGAAAAAGCTGAGAAAGCGCGTACCTGGCCGCATTGGCCGACGCGGTTGCGCACTTCGTCTTCCCACGAAGAAGGGTGTAACCGCGATTGGGACATCACCACCAAAGCGTTTGAAGGGGAAGCTGGACAACTCAAAAAAATCCGCCTTGCTCGGGTAGAGTGGCAGAAAGATGCGGCGGGCCGTTTCTCCATGCACGAAATTCCCGGCAGCGAATTCACCCTGGACGCGGATTTGGTGTTCTTGGCGATGGGCTTCGTGCATCCAGTGCGTGATGGCTTGCTGACTGAACTCGGCGTGGAGCTGGATGGGCGTCAGAACGTGGCCGCGCACACTGAAGGGGCGCAAAGTTATCACACTTCAGTTGAAAAAGTCTTTGTCGCAGGCGATATGCGCCGGGGACAATCGCTGGTGGTGTGGGCGATCCGCGAAGGCCGCCAAGCGGCGCGTGCTGTCGATGAATACCTGATGGGGCATTCTGAATTGCCGCGTTAAAAGCAACGTACTACGCATAAAACAAAAAAATCACCGCAAAAGCCAACTCCGAACTTGGCTGCGGTGAAAAAACACAGCCACTTCAGGAACTCGCCAATGTCATACCCCATTTTTCGCACGAAACCAGTGGTCACCCATGATGACGTGGAATACGGACTGAAACGCTGTTTATCCACCTGGGACTTAGTTTTTCTCGGTGTTGGTGCGATCATTGGTACGGGTATTTTCGTCTTGACTGGCGTGGCCGCAGCCACCCAGTCCGGCCCTGCGGTGGTGTTGTCGTTTGTGATTGCAGGTCTTGCCTGCGCTTTTGCGGCCCTGTCTTATGCAGAGTTATCGGCAGCGCTCGGTGGCTGTGGCAGCGCGTATGGCTACAGTTACGTGGCTTTCGGTGAATTATGGGCGTTTATCATTGGCTGGGACTTATTGCTGGAATACAGCGTGTCCGTCGCCACAGTCGCCGTGGGTTGGTCTGGTTATTTTGATAACGCCTTGACTGCTATCGGTATTCCTTTGCCAGAGGTGTTGACAAAAGCCCCTAACGACGGCGGTTTGATCAATTTGCCTGCTTTTACCATTATTTTATTACTGATGGGTTTGCTGATTGCGGGCGTCAAACACAGTGCTAAAGCCAATAATGCCATGGTGGTGGTGAAACTGATCACCATCAGCGTGTTTATTGCGGTAGCCGCGTTTAATGTAAATCCCGACAACTGGCAGCCGTTTATGCCCTTTGGTTGGTTTCAAACCCTGGCTGATGGAACGACGACGGGGGTATTGGCAGGGGCTTCTTTAGTGTTTTTTGCCTATGTGGGTTTTGATGCTGTCTCCACAGCGGCTGAAGAAGCAAAGCGGCCACAACGTGATTTGCCGGTGGGTATCGTCTCGTCACTGGCATTTTGTACGCTTATCTATATTGTTGTTGCGGGCTTGCTGACCGGTGTTGTCCCGTACACGGATTTAAATGTGTCATCGCCGGTTGCTCATGCACTCCAACTGATCGGTTTCAATTGGGCATCGGCACTGGTTTCCACGGGCGTGATCGCGGGTTTAACCACAGTGATGCTGGTGCTGTATTACGGCCTCACGCGGATTATCCTGGCGATGTCGCGCGATGGTTTGCTCTCCACCTTTTTCAGCCGTATTCATCCAAGCACCCAAACCCCGGTGCGCGTTATCGTACTCTGTGGCGTGGTGATGGCCACGATGGCCGGGCTGATGCCTTTGAATACCCTGGCTGAATTGGTGAATATCGGTACCTTAGCGGCGTTTGTGTTGGTTTGCTTAGGGGTGATCGTGTTACGCATCACTAAGCCGACCCTGGCCCGCCCTTTTCGCGCCCCGTTTGGTTATACTTTTCCCGTCTTAGGGATGTTGTCGTGTGCCGCGTTAATGGCGTTTTTGCCTGCAATCACTTGGTTACGCTTCCTGGTGTGGCTGGTCATCGGACTCATTATTTATTTCTCTTATTCCATGCATAACAGTGTGTTAGAAAACAGCAGTGCTTAGTCTATCCCAGCATGGCGAGACCCTGAGCTTGTTTCAAAGCAGTGACGGCAAGCGGCTTAGCCCACAATCGCTGCTTTTTACCAAGCTGACGACAACGGCACCGAGTAAAATCACGCTGATCGGTGAAAAACGGCAGCGTGTTATTGGTGGGTTCATACTCCTCCTCGTCGTGTCACTGCATCTGTGGCTCGGGTTTTGGCTGCTGCAACTAGACAAGCCGCCGGTTACGCCGCTTAAACCTACCCTGATTGAAGTCGCATTACTGGTGGCACCTAAGCCTGCGGCACCGAAACCAACGGTGGCTCCACCGCCTGCCGCCGTAGCGGCTGTGCCTGAACCTGTTGTACCGACACCGGTTATCCCTAAACCAGTGCCCTCTAAACCCAAGCTTGCTAAGCCGATGCCGCCGAAGGTCAAACCGGCTAAACCAGTGCCCAAGCAAAAGCCAGTCGTTAAACCCAAACCACTGCCCAAGCCAGCCGTTGTGACAGAGACGAACCAGCAGCAATTGCCGGTTCCATCCCCGCTCCCCACCACCGCTTCCCCGATTGCGCCAGAGACGGTAACACCCAGTCAACTACCGGATTATGCGGCGCTTGCCAAAGCCAACGAGCGCATTATTTGCCTGGCTTGTCCACAACCGCCCTATCCAATGCTGGCCAAACGGCATAATTGGCAAGGCAGCGTCACACTGTCTCTGCGGCTTGCCAGTGATGGTTCAGTCGCGCAAGTGAAGGTACTCAGTAGCAGCGAACAAACCGTGTTGGATGAAGCCGCTATTAAGAGCGCAAAACAATGGCGTTTCAATAGGAGCATGGCTGATATGGACAGAATAGCCACTCAGGTTATTCATTTCACCTTAAACAATGACTAAAGGATGCACTTCAGTGCCTGATCAGATTGTCCTTGCTGAAATGATTATCGAAGGGACTCGCTATACTTTGTATTTGTTTTCTATTATTACCTGGACGCTGATTCTATACAAAAGTTGGCAGTTTATCCGCAACAGTGCGTATAACCATCGGTTTAATCATGCCTTTTGGAATGCGGCTGATCTCGTCGCTGCCGAACAATTGCCCCGTAACACTTATCATGGCCCACAGGCGCGGATTGCCTTACAAGGCTTTAACTGGTTACGAGAAAGCGCACAAGCGGCTGGCAAAAGTTTGAAATACCAAGGCACGCCAGAAGCCTTGTTAGAACATGCCTTGCTGGTGCAGATGCAGCAAGAGCAACGCAGTATGGAAAGTGGTCTGACTATGCTGGCCAGTATCGGCAGTACCGCACCCTTTGTGGGCTTGTTTGGCACGGTTGTGGGCATTATGCACGCCATGCACCAAATCACGGCCAGCGGTTCTAGCAGCTTAGAAGTGGTGGCAGGCCCGATTGGCGATGCTTTGATTGTAACCGCCGTTGGCATCGCGGTCGCTGTGCCAGCGGTATTGGCGTATAACTTTTTCTTACGCCGCGCCAAACATCAACGGGCAGGCTTAGAAAATTTCGTGATCAGTTTTATGCACATTGCCTGCAATCGCAGTCAGCAAACAGGCACATAACATGGCACTGAAATCCCTAGGCGATGAACCAGAAACCCTGAGTGAAATCAATGTCACACCCTTAGTGGATGTGATGTTAGTATTGGTGATTATCTTGCTGGTCACGGCCCCTTTGCTCACCCAATCGGTGCAGGTGGCTTTACCGAAAACCGTTAGCACGACACCAGATGTCACCGAACAACCGCTGCAATTAGGCATAGACGCACAAGGGGTAATTACTCTAAACAAAATCCCTTATACAGAGTTGAGCGCTTTAGAAAACACTTTAAAAGACGCGGTGGCAAAGAATCCAGAAGTCGCCGTTCATTTATATGCCGATCAGCGCATCGCTTATAAAAAAGTGGCTGAAGTCATGACGACGGTGCAACATGCGGGCATCAGTAAATTGGCGTTTGTGACTTTAGAACAGTAGTTTTAAGACGAACGCCGGATGCCAATAACATAACCGCTTAGGATTGCTTGATGCACTACTGTAGCCACTGTGGCTCTCTCAATATCCGCCAGACCCGTTTGCCTGGCGATCATGTCTCGCGTTTGGTGTGTGCCGATTGTGGCACGATACATTATCAAAATCCCAAGATTGTGGCGGGCTGTCTGGCGGTTTGGGAAACGCAGGTGCTGTTGTGTCGCCGCGCCATCGAGCCGCGTTATGGCTTGTGGACTTTACCCGCAGGCTTCATGGAAAATCACGAAAGTACGGAACAAGCCGCGCTGCGGGAAACCTACGAAGAAGCGCAAGCGGTGGTGACCCTGGACGGGCTGTATGCGGTGCAGAGCATTCCCCATATCAGTCAGGTGTATTTGCTGTTTCGCGGCTATTTGGCCCGGCCTGAATTCGCGCCTGGCCCTGAAAGCCTAGAAGTTCGGCTGTTTCACGAGGCGGAGATTCCCTGGAATCACTTGGCTTTTCCCGTCGTGGTAAAAACCTTGCGCTGTTACTTTGCCGACCGTGCCCAGGGTCATTTTGGCCTGCACGTCGGCAATATCGAACCCACCCCCCGATGAACCTTGCGTCAGGGTAGGCGCAGCGTTTTTTCGTCGAGTACCGCCGCAAAGGTGTTTTGTAAGGCTTGCACCAAGGGATCGTCGCGCAAGCGCTGCAAAGCTTGCTGACGCCGTTCCAAGTCGGCTTGTTGTCGGCGGTAAGCTGGAGTCTGTTGGTGCTGTGCCGCGTCAAAAGTCTGCAACTGGATACTGACTGACAACGGCTCGCCCAGATGTTGCGCCAGCGCCTGTTGCAGGTCTTGCTCGGGGGTCTCGCGTTTTAGCGTCCTGTACCGATCATCCAAAATCAGACTGAGCTGCTGTGCTTGCCAAGCCACTGGTAAACAATGGCTGGCTAGTTCACGCGCTGCACCGGGTAAAGGCAAGCTATTGAACAGCGTTGCCCAACGCTGGGCTAACGGATCGTCATGAACAGGCGGCGCTGGGCGCGAAACTGGCGTTGGCGGTGCTACCGGGGCGGGAGCGGGTTTTACGACGGTTCGGGGTTGTTCTGTTTTTTTTTTGGATCGCCCAGTGCCATGCCCAGCGCGGCGCGGGCGCTGGAAATACCCTGTGCTGTCCCGGCGACGCTGGGTGGTGAGGTAGGCACGGCGGGTTGCGTGGCAGGGCTGCTGCTGGTGAGCGCTGCCGGAACGCCGACACTGGTCTGGATTGCCGACACTTCCAAGGGGTGAAATGCCAACATGCGCAATAACACCATTTCAAAGCCGCCGCGTGCTTCTGGTGCCCAAACGAGATCACGGCGACCGATTAAAGCGATTTGGTAAAACAACTGGACCGCCTCAGGACTGAGCAAAGCCGCCAGTGCCTGCAACATCGGCGCGTCTTCTTGACTGTCATCCACACTGGCAGGCACCGCTTGCAACAAAGCGATGCGTTGTAGCAAACTCAATAAATCCGCCAGCACTTGTCCATAATCTGGATTGAATTCAGCCAGTTGTGCGACTTGCGCGAGCAGGGCCGCACCGTCTTGCTGTGCCAGGGCTTGCAACAAACCGCTGACGACTTCGTGATTCAGCGTACCCAACATGGCGCTGACATCGGCGCTATTGACCTGTCCGCCTCCGTAGGCTATCGCTTGATCGAGCAAACTGAGCGCATCGCGCATACTGCCATCCGCTGCCGTGGCTAACAGGCGCAACGCGGGCAACTCGTAGGGCAGTTGTTCGCTGGTCATGATCGTGACCAGATGGGTGGTGATTTGTGGGGGCGCTAAGCGCTTGAGATTGAACTGAAGACAGCGCGAGAGAATCGTCGCCGGTAATTTTTGCGGATCGGTGGTGGCCAGCAAAAACTTCACATGTTCGGGTGGTTCTTCCAGCGTTTTTAGCAACGCATTAAAGCTGCTGGTCGAGAGCATGTGTACTTCGTCGATCAAATAGACTTTGTAGCGTCCCCGGGTGGGCGCATATTGGACGTTTTCGAGAATTTCGCGGGTGTCTTCAACGCGGGTGCGGGAAGCGGCGTCGATTTCTAGGAGATCGACAAAGCGCCCGCTGTCTACTTCCAGGCAACTGTTACAAACACCGCACGGTTCGGCGCTGACGCCTTTGGTTTCGCAGTTGAGCGATTTGGCAAAAATGCGCGCAATCGTGGTCTTGCCCACGCCACGGGTGCCGGTGAATAAATAGGCATGATGCAGACGCTGGCTGTTAAGCGCATTGATCAACACACGTTGGACGTGCGTCTGACCGACCATTTCAGCAAAACTGTGGGGTCGCCACTTACGGGCAAGAACCTGATAGCTCATAGCGGGACTGTGAAAAAAGTGTTGACAGCATAAGGGGTTATGTAAAACAGAGGGCGACTGAATGCGCCAAAGTGTAACCCGATTTGTACCGCTGTGCCAACTGAATCGCCAGCATGGGCTTTTAAGAAGGGTGGCGGTCGTATCAGCCACACCCCGGCACCCACTCGACTGCTGCCGCTGCTTCCTTCCGGACCTGACGGGGTTCACAGCTTTATGTTGCGGGGGGACCGATAACGACCACCATAATGGCGGAGAGAGAGGGATTCGAACCCTCGGTACGCTATTAACGTACACACACTTTCCAGGCGTGCTCCTTCAACCGCTCGGACACCTCTCCACTCGCTTTGATGGTACCAGACATCAAGAAGACCAGCACAACCAAGCCCGGCATTCTAACAGCTAAAAAAAATTGTGTCCAGGTTCTCGCGGCAAAAGTTCAAGAACTGTAGAGTCAAGCAAAAATCTATGATTTTTCAATAGCTTCCTGTCAATGATGAACCGCTACGTGCTGGACATGAGCCAGGGGAATATCAAGAGAAAACCCGTGTACCCAAACAGCACAGTGATTTTTTGCATGTTTTCCGACTGTGGTACACTAGGGCTAGGTTTTTTAACGTCTAGCACCGCGTGTCAAGCGCGAGTGCAAGTGTGATAGCAACTGTTGACCGGGGTGTTTTAGCAGCCCGCGACCTGAATTGACTAAGGCAATCCAACCCAGAGGGAATCCGATTATGAAGAGCTTGCAATTCCAGCTTCCAGACGCCATCGCTGCGCGTGTTGAAAAACTGGTGTTGGAACAGGGGGGCGACTATGAAAGCGTCAATGCCGCTGAATTAAAAGGTCGGGATGCGTTATTGACGGATTTATTGATTTTAGGTCTGGACGAACTGTCTGCGGGTGAATCTGATTTTCCCGATGATGTGGGAGACTGAATCACCGCACGCCGCCAACGCGCTGCTAAGCAGCCGTTGGCAAAGCCGCCCGTGTTAGACCGTGACGTTCACGATTTCAAAAGTCAGGCTGGCTAAATCGCCCAGGATATAGGTGGGTGCCGCGCCCACTCCGCCCACTGTGCCTGGATTACAAATCAGCGTGGTCGTGCCTTTGATATTGGTCACCTGCTCGATCTCGGCCCGATGCGTATGACCACAGCAAACCACGTCATAATCGCCGGTGATCGCCATCGCTCGTGCGTAGTGCGGATAATGCACCAGAAACAGGTGTCGCTCGGCCAAGGTGAGCGCCGCATCCTGTCCGTAGTAATGAATCACGCTGTCAGGCCGATGGGCTAATTGCGACAGCATGTACAAATCACCGCTGTTATTGCCATGTATGGCGTACACCGGCAACCCGTAAGCTTGCAATTTACCCAGCGTACTGGGTGCCACCACATCCCCACAGTGCAAAATCGCCTCTGCCCCACGGGCTTTCGCATCGCTCACTGCGGTGCGTAACAAGGGGATGTGATCATGACTGTCGGACAGAATACAAATGCGCATAAAAAGCCTTAGAACGCCGGTTGCTGGGGCGCAGCCTGATAACGCGCCAAACTGCTGAGGATTTCTGCGCGAGCCGCCTCAATATCGCCCCAACCCTCGATTTTAACCCACTTATTTTTTTCGATGTCTTTGTAATGCTCGAAAAAGTGCGCAATCCGCTTGATCAGCGCTTCCGGTAAGTCGTCCATGTTTTTGACGTTGCGATAATCGGTGCAGACCTTATCGACGGGCACCGCTAAAATCTTGGCATCCGGCCCGGATTCATCGGTCATGCGCAACATACCCAACGGACGGCAACGGATCACCGCGCCGCTGATCACCGGAATCGGTGTCAACACCAGCACATCCACCGGATCGCCGTCTTCAGACAGGGTGTGCGGCACGTATCCGTAGTTACAAGGATAGTGCATTGCAGCGTTCATAAAGCGATCCACGAACATCGCGCCAGTGTCGTGATCCACTTCATATTTAACCGGATCACTGTGGGCGGGAATTTCAATAATCACGTTGATGTTGTTAGGTACATCCAGACCAGAGGGGACTCTATCCAAGTTCATAATCAGTGGCTTCCATAGCGGGATAACAATAACAGTGGAGTGGAGATAAAAAGCGAAACAGCTCGCCATTATAACTTTTTTTGATAATTGAATAAACCAGTAGATATGCGTAAACCAAAGCGCACCAGTCAACATTAAACCACTTGATTCGCCAGCGAAACCACATTGAAGACTTCTTCAAACGTCGTCAGACCGGCGGCAATCTTCGCCGCACCGCTCAAGCGCAAGGGGCACAATCCTTCCTTAAGGGCTTGCTGGTGCAACGCCTGGAGCGTGCCCTGTTCCTGACTCAAAGCTTGCAGGCTGGCAGTCATCGGCATGATTTCATACAAACCAATGCGTCCTCGAAAACCGGTGTGACGGCAATGCTCGCAGCCAACCGCTTGGTAGACTCGCGCCGGCACCGCAATCCGGCGCGGCGTCACCAGCGATTGCCACAAGATGGCATCCGGGGTCACGGCAGTTTTGCAATGCACACACAGCACCCGCACCAAACGCTGCGCCACCACCCCAATCAGCGCGGCATTGATCAAATAAGTCGGCAAACCGATGTGTTGCAAGCGGGTAATCGCCGAAGGCGCGTCATTGGTGTGCAGAGTAGACAGCACCAAATGCCCGGTTAAAGCGGCTTGAATGCTGACTTCAGCCGTTTCACGGTCACGAATTTCACCCACCATGATGATGTCCGGGTCTTGACGCAACAAAGTGCGCACACCCGTGGCAAAGTCCAGACCGATACTGTGCTGGGTTTGCATTTGATTGAAACGTTCATCGACGATTTCTATCGGGTCTTCAATCGTGCAGATATTGATTTCTGGCTGGTGTAAGTGGCGCAATGTGGAATACAGGGTGCTGGTTTTGCCAGAACCGGTCGGCCCGGTGACCAACAGCACCCCGTGCGGACGCGCCAACATCTGCCGCCAGATGTGGATGTCGCGTTTGCTCAAGCCCAGCGCACTGAAATCCTTAACCAACACCTCCGGGTCAAAAATCCGCAACACCAGTTTTTCGCCAAATGCGGTCGGCATGGTGGACAGCCGCAATTCCACGTTGCGCCCGGTGTCTGGGGCCACGGTTTTAATCCGTCCATCTTGCGGGCGGCGACGTTCGGCTAAATTCATCCGTCCTAGCAACTTAATCCGGCTGGTCATCGCCGTCATCACTGGCGGCGGCAGTTCATGGATCAGATGCAGCTTGCCGTCGATACGAAACCGGATATTCCCCTGTTCGCGGCGCGGCTCCATGTGTATATCGCTGGCGCGTTGCTCGAACGCATACTGTAACAACCAGTCCACAATTTGAATGATATGCTGGTCGCCGACATCGACTTCGCCGCTGGTTTTGCCCAGTTCCAACAATTGCTCAAAATTACTCGGCGTGTTGGACTTAAGCTTATCGCTATTACCAGCGCCCTGTATGGAATATTGCAGCTTGTAAAATTCGTGCAGATAGCGGGCAATATCCAGCGGATTGGCAAACACCCGGCGAATACGCTTATGCAGCGCGTGTTCAAGCTCCGTCACCCACTCGGTGATATAAGGTTCAGGCGTGGCAACCGTCAACTCATCGTCTTTCAAGCTGACTGGCAAAATCCCAAAACGGGAAGCGTAAGCATAAGAAATATAAGGGGTGAGACGGGAAAAATCGGTTTTCAGCGGATCGATAAGCAAATGCGGCAAACCCACCCGATTCGCCAGCCAGCGACTCAAACGCTCGGCGGCCAGCAAAAAAGGCGGTTGACTGGCACTGCTCCAATTCATCTGCGCAATCACCGCTAACGGATGTGTGCCTTTACGCTGATGTTCAACCGCACTGCCGATCAACCAGTTATATTGGGTTTTGTCGATTAGCCCATCTGCTTGCAGCCATTGCAGGATTTCCGCTAATCCTAGCTGGTGTGCAGGCACTGCGGCCTCGGATTTAGACCGCAACATAGGCCATGCTCTTCCTAGTCATCCAATGCGTCACAAACGCCCCAATAACTCGGTCTTTTTTTGGGCAAACTCTTCGTGAGTCAGCAAACCTTTAGCGTGCAACTCGCCAAGACGCTCAATCGCCGCGTACACATCCGCCTGCAAAGGCACGGGGGCTGCCGAGTGAGTGGTGACTGGCGCGTAGCCATCAATAGACACGACAGGCAAACTGGCCAGATTCACCGTACCGTATTGGCTGCTGAATAGGATCGAGCCGCCCAGCCCTTGTTGCTGAGAAAAACCCCCGATCTGGTGGTTACCCGTGTCATACAGCCACACTTGCCCCTGGGTTTCCACGGCGAGTCTGGCGGCATTGGCAAAATAAGCGTAGCGCACTTGGTTCTGACTACCACTGGCAGTCGGCGCACCGAGCGCTACTGGCCACCACTGTGCGCTGGGATCAGGCACAAAGAGGCTGGATTCGCCCTGGGAAGCGCCAGTGACCTGCGTTTGTGTCCCGCTACCCGATTGGCTTTGGGACTGAAAGCTGCCACTGCGCAGCAAACCCGGTTGATTAGCCAACACACTGGCAAGCTCCGCACACAAAGCATTCACGCGGTTTTTCAGCGCATAGTTGAACATATCGCCCAGCATTAACATCCCGCCCTGCATCCACTGACCACTGCCAGCAAATTCGGGATGACTGAATTGCGCCATCGCACCATTGCCATGGAGTACCGCAAACAGCATATGCGTCACCGCATCAGCGCTAAAGCCGTGGCGTTGGGAAAGATCGTGGACGAGCTGTTGGCCTTCTGGAGTCAGTTGTTGCATAAATGTGCCCTGTGAAATCGGTGAGATAACCGGCGCGGCAAAGACTGCGCCCCGGATTGGCCTAAAAAATAGCACCGGATCGTGCTGGCATAGCGCAAAGTGACTGTCTGTGTCCATTTCCTCCAGGCTAAATCCGGTGTACTTCAATAGAGTTTCTTTCAGTACGCCGTCAGCCAACATCGTGCGAGCGGTTTCCAGACGTGCTTTCTTTTTTCCTTAGGCTAGAGTACCTCTCCTGGCGGGGATGTACCAGCAAAGAGTCCCGCCTTCAGGCGGTCTTTTCCCGGTGCAAACCAGCTAAAGCTGGGACTCTGAGACTGGAGCAACAGACCTGACAGGTTTTGCTTGCCCTGCTTGTGCTGAGCGCAGTCGAAGCAAGCGAAGTCGAAGGGGAAACCTGTCAGGTCTTGAAAATAGCGCGATCAGGGGCTGCCGCTCCTGAACCCCGCAGTTCCTAACACCCCCAGAACCCACAGTTTGTGGTAAAGGATAAGAGGGCAAAAGGGTAAAGGGTAAAGGGCCACTAAGTCCTCAACGCAACACGAAGCACTCGAAACCCGTTGTCGTCGCTGCGGAAATCAGGAGGGTTGTTGATACGTCCGGCCACCCGACAGTCATAAGCAACGTTGTTCCAAGAACCGCCGCGCAGCACACGGAAATTAGCGTCATTGTCATTGCCTACGCAAACATTTTCCTGGCCCGCTGTGTAGCTGGCATAGGCTGAACAAGTCCATTCCCACACATTGCCGTGCATGTCGTATAGCCCAAATTGGTTCGGTTGCTTTTCGCCTACTGGATGCGTTTGTTTGTATGCGTTGTCACTATACCAGGCGTAGTCATCCAAGTTGCTCTCCGTCACTGCGTTGCCCTGGTTATCCCGGCTGTATGCACCGTGATCGCCCGCCCGGCAGGCGTATTCCCATTCTGCTTCCGTTGGCAAACGGTAAGTTTCACCAGTTTGAATGCTGAGCCATGCGCAATAAGCCACCGCATCCTGCCACGACACATTGATGACTGGGCGTTTGCCGCGTCCCCAGCCCTGGTCATTTGGCCCGTTGCCAGCACCAAATAACTTGGCAAAGAAATTTTTATCCTTGTGCGTATCGGCGATAAAACGGTCAAATTCCTCAAATGTCACCGCATACGCCCCAATGGCAAAGGGTCGCAAGGTAACTTCATGAATCGGCTGTTCGTCGTTATCCCCATTTTCGCTGCCCATGTTAAAGGGGCCGCCAGACAAGCACAACATCAACGGCGCATCGTTGCCGTCTTTGAGTTTGTCGCGGAATGGTTTTAGACCTGCCAGGTTTTCTCTATCCGTCAATGCCTGCAACACCGCGCCGAAATCCGGCAAACGCTGCCGGTAATCTTCCTCCACACAGTCACTCAACACCTCGGCCAGCCTGGTCTGCGTCAGGCTATTCCAGTGGCGTCGCGTCGGGTTGGCGGTTAAAAACAAGGCATAACACAAGGTTTTGCCAAAGCCAAAGACATCCGAATAAGTGCCCGGCTTGCCCAAGCGCGGGGCAAATTGTTCCGGTGCGGCGAATCTCAGCGTCCCCGCCGCACTCACCCCTTGCAAGGTGAAGAGATGGGAGACCACCCTGCTTTCGCGCACGAGTTGGGTACGCAATGCCAAACCGAAATCAATCAGTTTCACCTGCCATTTTTGATCCTGCCGTGCCACCAAAATATTCGCCGGTTTCAAATCGCAGTGCAAAATCCCTTGGGTGTGCGCCGCTAACATCGCTTCGGCTATCAACAGCGCCAGGGTTTGCACTGCTTCGGCGGGTAATGCGCCGTGTTTAAGCAAATACTCGTCTAGCGAAATCCCGTCGAAATAGGCCATCACCAAATAGGGGCGCGTTTCGTCATCATCGGCAAAATCGCAATGTTCGATGCTAATGAGTGCCGGGTGATTGAGCTTTTTCAGCGTTCGCGCCTCGCGAAAAATCTCTGTCACATTGCGTTCTAAGGCAGCCTGATGCAGGGTTTTAATCACCACCGCTTCGTCCAGGTGGGTGTCGTGACACAAAAACGCCGTGCCAAAACCACCCGCACCAAGAATTTTTTGAAGCTGATATTTACGCAGCGGGAATGGCTCAAACCGCGCCGCATCTTGTTGTGCCGCTTTGAGCAAGGCTGCTTGTGCGCCCTGCCAGTCTTGCTGTTCCAACGCGGCGCGATAGGCGTTGTAATGAGCTTCGGCTTTTTTCGCCTGGTTGTTTTGCTGTTGGGCGCTGTCGGTAAATAATTGTTCCGCTTTGTCGAACAAACCCACGGCCATTGCCAGTTTGCCCAAGGCATTTAACAAATACGGATCTCGTTTGGTTTCAGGCAAGTCTTGCAAGCGTTGTTGAAATTCGGCAAACAAACGCTCACTGTGGGTGTTGCGCAGACTGGCGGAAAGATCAGGGCTGACCGGCTTGGTAGAAACGCCACTGGGCAAGCAATCACGTACTTCCTGCGTAAACGCGAGCTGTGCGGCACTGGTTTGCTTAACCTCGGCCAGCACCGCCAGTAAGTGAGGCATAGCCTTTTGTTGCTGCGCATACCGTATTAGCTCAATCGCCTGAGTAGATTGTGCTTCACCTGTCCGCTGGTAGTGCGGTGGCAAGCCATAACGAAACACCAGTTCTTGAAATTGCGCGGACAATAGATTTTTCAATTCGTCTAGCAGTGCGTTTTGGGAGGTCATGATGACTTTTCGGGTCTGAATTGATGAAGTGGTGACAGGATAAAGCGATTAGCCTGCGTGGTGCAAATGCGGGCGTTTGGGGTTCTGGCGGCAGCGTTTTCTGGTGTCACCAGCAGATTCGGCGGTGTTGCTGGTGCAGTGGTTGCGTTGGCCCCTGAATCGGGTTATGTTAGTCGGCATTTTGCACGGCGTTTCTCCCGGTTTTATCCCGGAGGTTGATTGAAACTTGTCTTTTTTTCCCGGCTTAATCCCCAGGAGCGGATTGAAATCCCTATGACCTATCCCGTTTTTCCCACTAAACTCGCGGTTGCTGGGCTATCACTGTGGCTCGGTGCCTGTACACAAATGCAAGTAGTGCCTGAAAACAGCCCGGTGCAATCGGGCGAAATGGGCACGGTGTTTCCGTCTGCGACGGTGACGATGCCCAGCACCGATTCAAGTGGTGTGCCGCAGCATGTGGTGCAGCGCGGTGAAACCCTGTATGCGATTGGTCAGCGTTATAATTTGAGTTATCAAGAGCTTGCCGCTTGGAATGGGATTGGGCCGCCCTATAGTTTGCAGGTGGGGCAAGCCTTATTATTGGCTCCGGTGGGGAGTAGTGGCGTGACGAGTCCGGCGATCACCAGTCCGGCTCCGTCGTCCGGTGGGCCGAGGGTGGTGGAGTTTGATGTCAACACCGGGCAACCGGTGGTGTCGTACAACACGCCCAGCACTTCGGGCTACACCCAGCAGCAGCCCACTTATGTCCAGCCCCCGTATGTCCAACCAAGTTATGTGCAACCTAGCTATGTCCAGCCCAGTTATGTGCAGCCGACTGCGCCAGCGGCGGCTGGTCAGTCGCATCAGGTGCAGGCTGGCGACACGTTGTACAGCATTGCGCGCCGTTATGGGGTGAATGTGCAACAACTGGCTGCCAGCAATGGGGTGCAGCCGCCCTATCAGCTTTCGGTGGGACAAACTTTGTGGCTGGGTAACGCGCAGACCGTCTCGGCGGTCAATGCTGCGCCAGTCAGCAGCGGCGGCACTTATCACACGGTGCAAGCGGGCGAGAGTCTGCACAGTATCGCGACCCGTTATCGTCGGCAGTATCAGGAATTGGCCGCCTGGAATGGTCTGCCACCGCCTTATTATTTGCGAGTCGGTCAGAGTTTAATGGTGGCTCCGGCGGGTGCTGCGCCGTTGTCGGCTCCGGCGACCCCCAGCAGCGGCAGTTTTTATACTGTGGTTGCGGGCGACACCTTGTATAACATCGCGCAGCGGGCGGGGCGCAGTGTGGAAGAAATCGCCTTGTGGAATGGCTTGACTCCACCTTATCGGGTCACGCTGGGGCAGCGTTTGCAGATTTCCCAAGCCGGGATGCAGACGATGAGCCTTTCCAGCACGGCAAGCCCTAAAACTAAGGCGGTGAGTGCAAGCACCACCTCCAAAAAAGCCGAGACCAAGACGCCTGCAAAAACAGCCACTTCCACCAAAACCACCCCTGCTACGCCAAAAACCACGCTCAAGGCTCAAGCCGCCAGTAGCAAACCCGCCACAGTGACGCCACCAGTGGCAACCGTGGCACCGCCGGTGGTTCCCAGTCATCCAGAACCCGCTGCGCCGGTGGTCAGCGCTCCCAGCTTGCCAGCGACCGCACCAAATCAGCCAGTGCAGGTGGATCGGCATGTGGTGGCACCCGGCGAAACCTTAGCCAGTATCGCCAGCCAATATGGTCAAAATACCCATGAATTAGCGCTGTGGAACGGCATCGCCCCGCCCTATCCGATTTATCCGGGACAAACCCTGATGATTTACAAGTAACCTGATGCAGCGACGGCATGTGTAAACAAGGCAATGAGTTGGTGAAGTATGCGGCAGTGCTTGGCCTTGGGCTATTGCTCAGCGCTTGTTCGTCGTTTTATCAAACGCCCGCTGCGGTTTCGGGCAGCGTGCCCAGCGTCAACACCCAGGCGCTGGGAGCGACTCACACCGTACAACGCGGTGATACACCGTTGGGGATTGCGCGGCGTTACGGTGTGTCGGTGGCGAGTTTAATGGCCTGGAATGGCTTGAGTCCGCCCTATATTCTGCGGATCGGTCAGGTGTTGCGGCTGTCATCTGCCGCCGCCAGTGCGGTTACACCGGTGTCACAACTGCCGACTCGTCAGGTCGCACGCGGCGTGTTGTCAAACAGCTATCGCAGCACGGCCAGCCCTAGCGGCGCAGGTTGTGACAGAAGCGGCGCTTGGCAATGGCCGGTGCGCGGGCCGGTAAATCGTACCTTCAGCAAAACTGGACGACGTGGCCTGGATATTTTTGGACGGTTGGGACAACCCGTTTTAGCCGCCGCCAGCGGTCAAGTGGCGTATAGCGGCCCTGGTGTCAATGGGTATTATGGGGGACTCATCATCATCCGGCACAGCCCGTCGTGGTTGAGCGTCTATGCGCATAATCAGCAACGTTTAGTCCGCGAAGGCGAACGGATCACAGTTGGCCGACAGATTGCTACCATGGGCACCAACAGCGACAACCGGCCTGCCTTACATTTTGAAGTCAGTTGCCACGAAAAAACCCACGATCCCCTCCTTTATCTGCCAAAGTATTAGCCCACTTATGAGTAACTCGATCCCGAAAAAGGTGCCCGCCGACCTGCTGAACCCAGAAGCCTTGCTAGACACCGAGCTGAACAGTGAAGCGGACGAGATGCCTGAAGCGAGTGATTTGCTGGAGCAAGCCGAGCTACCCGATTTGCCGATAGTGGAACTGGAAGCACTGGATGCCATCGTGCCCAGTTTCAGCATGAATCACACCGAACATGATGTCACCCGCCTGTACTTAAACGAAATCGGTTTCACCGCCCTGCTCACCTCCGAAGAAGAAGTCAGCCTGTCCCGGCGCGTCCAAAAAGGAGACAAACTCGCGAGGGCGCGCATGATCGAAGCCAATTTACGGCTGGTGGTCAAAATCGCCCGGCGTCATATGAACCGGGGTTTGGCGCTGTTGGATTTAATTGAAGAAGGCAATCTCGGCCTGATTCGCGCCGTACAAAAGTTTGATCCAGAACGCGGTTTTCGTTTTTCCACCTATGCGACCTGGTGGATACGACAAACCATCGACCGCGCCTTGATGAATCAAACCCGCACCATCCGCCTGCCGATTCATGTCATCAAAGAAATCAATGTGTATTTGCGTGCGGCGCGGCAACTGGCGCAAACCCTGGATCGCGAACCCACACCTGAAGACGTGGCACGGCACCTGGATCGCCCGATTGAAGAAGTCAAACGGATGCTGGGACTCAATGATCGAGTCACCTCGATGGACATGCCCCGCACCGACGACCGGGAAAAATCCTTACTCGACACGATTCCCGATGACAAAAATCCCGACCCCGCGACCTTGTTGCAAGATGCCGATCTCAGTCGCCATATTGATTTATGGCTGTCGCAACTCACCGATAAACAACGCATCGTGGTAGAACAGCGGTTTGGCTTGCACGGCCATGAAATCGCAACGCTCGAAGAACTCGGCTCGACGATGGGCATTACTCGCGAACGGGTGCGCCAAATTCAAATCGAAGCCTTAGGCCGTTTGCGCGATATTTTAGAACGCGATGGGCTGTCTGGCGATATTCTGAGCTAAGGATAACAGCGGCCAGGTTTTTTCCAGAACGCAGCTAAGTTTACCGTTAATCTTTACCCAGTCTTCTGTTTCTTTTGGCATATTCTACAATAGATTGTGCAAATGCCTGCTTATCAAATTCTGGCCAAAGCAATGGACTAATATACAGTTCGCTGTAGGCGATTTGCCAGAGCAAATAATTACTGATTCTTTGTTCACCACCAGTTCTAATCAATAAATCCGGATCAGGAAGAGAGTGGGTATAAAGACAGGCTGCAATCATCTCCTCCGTAATATCATTAAGCTGAATAAGACCTTCTTTTACTTGTTGCGCGATGTGCTTGATCGCTTGTTTTAATTCATTTCTAGCCCCGTAATTCACCGCAATTTGTAAATTTAAGCCGGTGTTTTCCAGGGTTTCTTGCATGGCCTCTTGAAAAACTTGCTGCATACTGGGATTTAGCGGGCTTAAGTCACCAATGATGCTTATTTTAACCTGGTCTTGGTGCATCTGCTTGAGTTCTTTCTTCAGAGTGTCGGCAATCAGCGTCATTAAGAATTCGACTTCTTCTTGTTTTCTTCCCCAGTTTTCCGTAGAAAAAGCATACACTGTCAGATATTTAATACCCCAAGTATTACAGGACAGAATGATATTTTTCAGGGTTTTGACGCCTTTAGAATGACCGGCGACAGCGGGTAAAAAATGTTGTTTTGCCCATCTTCGATTGCCATCCATAATAATCGCCACATGCTTAAGCTGAGTTTGACTGACTAGCTGTTTTAGATCGTCATCTGAGTGGGGCAATACCGTCGCCATCTTTGAATGTCCTTTGCAAATCTTTTGAAACGAGGAGACTTAGACAAGTTTCTCAGTCGCCCACCTGTTGGCAGTCCTGATTTGCGCAAGTTTGCTTGAAGTGTCCATCGTTACCGAACTGGATACAAGTTAAGCGGTGAGATAAGTGGGTGCATAGCGCCGCTATCACTCCCGTCAAAATAAATCTGCTGGATTGGCATCCATCACTTTCAAAGAAGCACCCAAACCAGCAATCACGCACATCACGACCGTGAGTAGAAAGGTGATAAAGGCTAAACTTGCATCCCAAGTAATCGGCATGAGTACCGTGCTGGCAATCACAACACACACTTGTTTGCTGATAATCAAACCAACCATAAAGCCAAACAAGGAAAGAAATAGACTTTGTTGCAAGACAATTTTGATAATATCACGGTTGTTGTAGCCCATGGCTTTCAGGGTAGCAAATTCGCGCAAATAGGTCAGCACTTCATTGTTCAAAACTTGGTAACAAACAAATAATCCAGTGACAAATCCAGCAAAGACGCCAATTAAGAAAAGAGTGCCAACCGGTGATAACTTTTTCCAATACTGTTTCTCTATGGTGATAAATTCTGATTTAGTATAAAGGCGAATATCGTCTGGCAAGTGTGCCGCGAGCTGGTTTTTCAAGACAGTCAAATCGGCAGAGGGCTTTGTTACTATCAAACCAATCGCAACTCGCTCTAACGACTGGCTAGGCCAGAGTAGTTTAGCAAAATTTTTATCACTCATCATCACCGTGCCGTGATTTAAAAAATCGCTGCCAAGTGAAAAAGTTTCTAATACCCGGATGCGGGTTTTATCTAATTCTGTTTCCAGTCCTGGATAAAATCGACCAAACCAGGCTTTACTTTTTTCATCGGCTAATAAGGTATCTGGTAACTGTAAATCAAATTGATGCTGAGAAATTGTTTCAATGGCCAGCGGAGATTGTAAAGGATCGAGTCCAATCACTCGAATCTGATATAAGCGATAATTTTCTGGATTGCGCCACGAGGCGGTGTGGATATACAGCGGATAAACAGCTTGCACGGTTTCTAACATCAAGGCTTGATATAATCGGATTCTGGGAAAGGTGAGATTGCCGAGTATGCCTTTTCTATCACGCGCCACCATGATGAGATCGGCCTTAAGTTGATGTGTCAATACCGTCGCGCTGTCATAAAATGCTTGATGAAAACCAAGTTCTACAAACATCAGTACCACGGCAAAAGCAATGCCGAACACAGACAAAAATAATTTGATTTTATTGGCAGTGAGATTAAGCCAGGCAATGGCAACACGATTAGAAAACATCCGCCGGATCTCTTGATAATAATTTCCGGGCAGATAATAAACAAACCAGTAAGCCAATACCTAACATCAAGCCACCCACTGCTAAAAAACGAGTGACCGTCATAGTCATTTCAAGACGGGCAAATAAATCGGCTTGCCAATATAAAAATAGGGCCAGAAAAAAACCAATCATAAAACTGACTAATAAGACTAAAAAAGTTTGTTGCACAATAATCCAGATTAAATGCAAATCACTATAGCCTATTGCGCGCAATGTGCCATATTCCGGCAAATTGTTGATAATCTCCGAAGACACCACTTGATATAAAATTAAAGTGCCGATTAACGCGACGACAATTGCACCAGAAGTGAGAATAACCCCCATGGAAGTCAGTTTCAGCATATGTTCTTGATCCCATTCTCTGATATGCGGCTTCGTCATCACCTGAATATCATTGGGTAATAATGCCCTCAGTTCTTGGGCAACCTGGGCGGGATCGCTGTTTTCAAGCAAACGAATCAAACCAATAGACACCTCTTCTTTGCTGTATGCCGGGCTAATAGCTGCAAAGCTATCATCGCTGATCAACAAAGTACCGGGTGCGCTGACGGTAAGTCCTAATTCATACTCACCAATAATCGTGACACTTTTACCATTGAGTTCAATCACCGAATTCGTTTCTGCTTTTCCAAAGACTGGGCGTGACAGCCTATCAAATAACACGGTAAGAGGAAAACGCAAGCCCTGCATTTTTTGATTCAAAGCCGTGTCGTAAAACAAATGACTATCCTGGGGAGCTGCCAATGCCAGAATCGTGTCATGGCTGCCGCTGTGATGCACATCGTGCCAATCCATAGGCGCGATATAAAAAGGCACAATACTTTGTACTTGTGGATGCATACGACATTGTTCTAACCGAATCAGCGGAAAAATGCCAGGCAGCCGACTGTTGATATAATTTGAAGAAACCAGCGCTAAATCAAAAGGTATTTTTCGATACAATTTGTCTGCTTCTGATTTTACTGTGGCATGTAGCCCAATTTGAAAAAAATTCAACATCACCACATTGGCAATGGCTGCGACAATGAGTACAGTACGCCATTTACCGTGTAACAGGTTCATTAATGCGAGTTTAGAAAATAACCTAGCCATCTTAGCCATTGCGTTGAAACAAAACTTTCAACAGTTGTTCATCAAAACTTTCACATTTATAACGTGCCAGTTCAAAATCTGGCTTACTGAGAGAATAAAGTTTCACCGTCTGTTCTGCAATGCAAGTGGCATTACGGGGTTTTTGAGTGAGTAATGCAGCTTCTCCAAAAAATTGCCCTGGTTCTAATTGAGACACCAAACTACACGCCCCTGCTTTTTCTACCAGTACCTTAACCAGCCCTTGTGCAACCACATAAAACTTATCCCCTTCATCGCCTTGACGAATAATCACCTCACCGTGGGCATAGTGTACCACTGACATTTTTTGAGCCACTTCGGTTACTTCGGCGGGTGATAATTTATTAAATAATGCAAGCTGTGACAAGAGGCGACAGATTTCTAGCGATTGTTGCACCAAGGCATTAGAAACAATTCTGCCATCTACCATAGAAACGATGCGATCTGCATAATTCAAAATTCGATTATCGTGGGTGACATTAAAAATAGTGCATTGATATTCCTGCGTGTATTGTTTAAGCAATGTCATGACATTCTTGCTGGATTCTTGATCTAAAGCAGCAGTCGGTTCATCTGCCAGAATAATTTTAGGCCGCGTTGCCAAGGCGCGTGCGACAGCCACGCGCTGACGTTGCCCGCCGGACAAGGACGCTGGTTTGTAATGCAAGCGTTCGCCCAGACCTAATTGGCTTAGGATTTCAGTGGCCAAACGCTTCTTTTCCTGAGCGCTGTGACTGGTCAAATCTAAAGCCATTTGTACATTTTGCAGAGCAGTCAGCGAATGAAATAAATTATGGAGTTGAAAAATAAAACCAATATCGCGGCGGGCAGTGACCAATTCAGCGAAGGTTAATTGCGCATAATCTCGGCCTAATACCCGCATTTCTCCGGTTTGAATGCGGCGCAATGCGCCAATTAAAGTCAGCAAGGTGGTTTTTCCAGAACCCGATGGCCCGGTCATAATTACAATTTCGCCTGCATGACAGGAAAAATGAATGTCGAATAGCACTTGCTTAGCAAGTTCTGCTTGACCAAAGAAGAAATCCAGATTGCGGATTTCAATGATGGGCGTTGTTGTTGAAGGGAGCGATTTCATCATTCAGGTAACTGGGTTGATGAATGGGTGACTGCTAGATTAATTTTTACTTTCACTTGTAAATGAGTCATGCGAGCCACATCAGGATCGGCTGCCAGACGAATTTTGACTTCAATCACCCGCGCATCGGTGCGAGCAGCCGGGTCTATGTCGAGAATATCATTTTTCGCGATAATCCAACCCACTCGTTCCACCACGCCGGACACTTTACGCGGCAAAGCACGGCTTTCAATTTCTGCTGTCTGTCCCACTTTGAGCAGCATCGCATCAGTTTCATATACTTCCGCTGCCACATACATTTGTCGCGTATTGCCCATTTGGAAAATAGGCGCAGTGGTGACGGTTTCTCCAGGCAACACCCCTATTTTTAAGATTTGCCCAGCACGCGGTGCTTTGATGATTAATAGATCACGTTGACGTTCAGTTAATTGTAAGCGCTTTTCTAATGAGGCCACCGGTGTGGCACTGAGTACCCGCGCCAGATTAGCCCGGGCAATCTCAAGTTTTGATTGGACAAGTAATAACTGAGTTTCTCGTTGGTCTTTTAAGAGAGTCAGCGTGCCACGCGCTAAATTAACTTGTTCTTGGCTTTTACGATATAAATAGTGTTGCTGATCTTTTTGCTGAATCGTCAGCGCTTCTTGTGTTTTATTAATTCGATTATATTCTTGTTGATTAAAATCGAGTTCAATCTTTGCCAGCGCCATTTGTATTTGCTGATTTTCAATCAAAATATCTTGTGCTTTAAGCGTGGTTTTGGCCTGTATTTCTGATTCTTGTACCAGCCTTTGTGCATAGAGCTTTTCTGCAATCAAGGTATTCTTGGCTTCCTCCAATTGACTTTGTACATACTGCACCTCTGTCTGACTACGTTCAAAATCCACCAAATACGCCAGCACCTGTCCAGTTTCTACAAATTCACCCTCTTTAACCAGCAAAGCATCTATTCGACTGCCAGCTTGCGCACCGATAGCCAACACCTCATCTTTTGGCTCAACTCGTCCTAAACAAGCAATTGCACTGCGTTCAGGCACCACCGGCACATTCAGGATTTCAGTCTGCTTGAAATAAGGTTTGATGTAGGGATCAATCGTTTCAAAAAAACGATAACTAAAAGCGCCTCCACCAATAAACAGGCAGAGAAATAACATGAACCAAAAAACCAGTTTAGCCATCGTGCTTGCCTTGAATTAAGCGCTATTGTTCTACGCAGGCTGAATGCACTGCCGTTAAGTGAGACGGTTTCAGGACTGCCAGATTTTGCTTGCTTTGCTTGTCCTGCTTGTGCTGAGCGCAGTCGAAGCAAGTGCAGTCGAAGTAAGCATGGTGTGGCTACGCATTACCCGACTACAAAACGCTGCCCAATGATACGGCGATTGAAATGGCTTGTCATGCGCTTCAAACCGCGCCAGTGCGCTCATCACTAGAAACTGGCGCACGGCACCCGGCAATAACGGCATTGCCCACTCGCGTAATTCTTGCGCGGTGGCTTCGCGTAGCCAGCGTTGCGCGGCGTTCAACGTTGGCGCGATGTCGGTTGCTCCCGCGTTCAGCCACTGGTGATAAAAGCGCAGCAACAGCAGCCGGGTAGGGTGCGCGACATCTTTTCGTCGCGCACGCGGGATGATGAATGACGATGCCCTTGTCCGCGTTCGCGCCGCACAAACCAAACGCCGCCTGATTGCTCTTAGTTATAGCGTTTTTTAGAAGTGTGTGATCCCACTCGTTAGGATCATCGTCATCCATTAATATTCCATGGGCTGGGCCTTCTAAGCCGGGTAGGGTGCGCGACATCTTTTCGTCGCGCACGCGAACAATACCGAATCTCACCCGCGTTCGCTGCCACGCCCGAAACGATAGCGCCGCTGCCTCGTGACAAATTTTTTAGCTTCCCTGCTAAAAAATCACTCGCTCACGCGGCAACTCTTCCTTTTCTCCCCGATTCGTCCGGTGTCTCCCGTCCGCCTTCGCCACTCTGCGGCTTCGGCACACTC
>Ga0209575_10000334_pt1 | contig 37075 bp, 35 predicted proteins | sample Medcelwee11metaG_FD_187172 | JGI IMG/M metagenome (GOLD analysis project Ga0209575, IMG submission 187172) | Freshwater pond sediment microbial communities from the University of Edinburgh, under environmental carbon perturbations - Medium... | ecosystem: Environmental > Aquatic > Freshwater >...
GCAACTCTTCCTTTTCTCCCCGATTCGTCCGGTGTCTCCCGTCCGCCTTCGCCACTCTGCGGCTTCGGCACACTCCTTCCCCCATGACTCTACGCCAATCACACCCGCTGCGTCTCTCCTGCGGCTTGCGCTTTCGCTTCAACCTACGGCTATACGGTCGGGCATTGGCTATCGGGGACTAACCGCCCTCGCTTCGCTCTCCATGGCGGTCAGCGGCTGAGTTGGGCATGGTTGCCAAGGCGTTGTATTCACTGGATGTGGACGAGGCCAAGAAGATGACGGATAAGCTACAAAAGGTGCTTGATGAGTTGGATGGCTTGGGTATCGCCTATCCGTGGGGCGTGCTTGTACCACTGGAGCTGATAGATGCGTTACAGAACTAGGGCGGTTTTCAACCGGTCTGGCGTGGTGGGATTTGCCGTCGAAATCCCTGGTAGCGTGTGGATGTACTACACCATCCCGCGTCCTGACATTATTGAGTTACACAACACGCCAAACGATCAGCCGTCGGCTGCTTCGCTGGATGATTTGAGTGCCAATGATTTCCCGGAGTATGTGCGTGGATTGCTGGGCCAACTGCGCCTAGGAGAGGCGTTCATCACGGATGATTTGCCTGTTGATGTCATGTCCCGACAGGATAGGCTGCAATTTTCCAACTGGTTCCGAGCCAAGGCTAAGCAAATATGAGATTCGAAATTACCCTGAGTGATGGCGACCTGCAAAACCTGCTCGACCGTATCAGTGCGCGGGCGGCGGATATGTCGCCCGCGATGCTGGCGATTGCTTCGCTGGGCGAGCAGCGGGTACAGGATGCTTTCCAATCTGAGACTGCCCCGGATGGCACTGCCTGGGAACCGTCAGCCAGGCAGAAGTTGCGCGGCGGCAAGACCCTCCACAAAGATGGGAATCTACGCCGTTCCGTGGCGATGGACTGGGACGGCGAGACAGCTATGTGGGGCGTCGGGATGCTTTATGGGGCTATCCACCAATTCGGCGGCACCATCACTGCCAAGGGTGGAGGTAAGCTTAAGTTCCCCACGCCAGGCGGCGGCTTCGCCAGTGTGGATTCCGTAACCATTCCCGCTCGCCCATTCTTACCGCGTGACGTAAGTGAGATTGACATGGATGCGGTGTTGGATATTTTTAAGCGGCACTTGCTGCCGTAGTCGGTGCTTTTTTTTGGATGATATTGTCAGCACCTTCACCACTCTTAATATTCTGATATTTATAAGTATTTATTGTAAGTTATTTTCTGTCACAATCACGGTTTGTTAAAAACAATAATAAAACCAATGTGTTGTAAAGTTTAATTTTTAGCACCGTACTAAAATCATGTTGTGGCTTACAAATAAACCACCGTGAACCACTGCACCCTGTATTTTCACTGTCAGTTCAACAGCTTGTACAGGCGTACTGAACACCAGTAACCCCAACAGCGCGTAAAGCATTCTCATAATTTCCACCCCATTTCCCAAGTTGCAAAAATAATCCACGCATCCGCTAATGCACCATAAGCTGAATGGTTTACACCGCTGTATAAACGCACACCAAAACGCAATTTCTGTTGATCCAGGCTACTGTCTTCTAGTAGCAAAGTGAGTGCGCCGCTCCCATTTTCTGGGGCTAATAAGTATTCCAAGGCGAAAGTGCGCTCGCCGCTGTCGTGACTGAGACGTAACAACAGGTTATGACGCAATAGATTGGGGTGCAGATAGGCTTGTTCGGCGGCGGCGATATTGGCTTGCAAAAGGTCAATAGGCGATTGAGGCCAGGACAAGGCGGCTTGTTGCTGTTGGGTGAAAGTCAATAAGTCGTACCAGTCGCTGTCGTTCCAAGCCGTGCCGTCATACCAATATTCCAGTAACACCCCGATACCGTTGCTGTGCGTCCACTGCGCACCGAGTACACCCTGCCAAGCACCGTCTTGCTGCACTTGGTACAGGGGATTGCCAGGATAAAATAATTCGCCACTGTCCAACAAATGACTGCGCCACTGCGGATACTGTTGTTTCCAGGCCAGTTCGCCGTGGAATTTCCAATTATCGCCTTGGGACAAACTAAGTCCGCCGCCCACCGTCAAACCGCTGTCTTGTTCCCAAGCGCTCAAGCCCATGAATTCCCAATCGCCGGTGAACTGGTAAAGACGCAGGGTAGCACTGTGTTGTGTGTCCTCAATCCGCCAATCATGCCACTCGTTTTTGGCGGCATAAATCAGCGAAAGGCTGTTGCTGGGGGTGAATTTTTCCAGAATCAGCGCGGGCACACCGTCTAACAACACCGGTTGCACCGGGCGGCGCGGTTCATTCTGAATCGTGTCTAACGGACGAAAGCCAAAGCCCAAGCCCCAGCCCAGGCGCTTTTTCCCGATGCTAAGTTCCCAATCGCCCAAGCTGGTGTCGTAAAACAATTCGTTGAGATGCGCATCGACAGTCTCATTGTCCCAGTTATCCCGTTCCGCGCTGAGCGCCCCGGCAAAGCTCCAGCCAGCCTGTTGCCAATTGAGCAGGGTTTCGGCGCGCAGCACGGCTTGATCGCCGTTTGCAAAGGGAGAGGCCGCGTTGGCTTGGTACAGGCTGGGCAACAGGCGCAGACTGAGATCGGCGGCGAGGACAGGAGAGGCCAGCAGTGCGCACACCGCGATTGAAGCGCCGCTGACAATGAAGTGGTGCATCGGTTTTTAGTCTTCTTGAATGTCGTTGCGTACCAAAAACATCGGATTGAAGTATTTATCCGCCAGTTCTGCGGCGGTCACGGACAGCACTTTGACTTCAGTACGCTGATTGGTTTGGATTTTATCGAGCAAGGTCATGCGCGTCACCCGCCGTTCCTTGCCCTCACCTGCCAGATAATAACGCGCCTGCTTAGCCAGCTTGCCCGATGCCACATATAAATCGGCGGCCAGCGGCGCGTAGGTTTCGCGCTCCACCCATAAATCAAGGTTTGCGTAAGTGGTGCCGGTGACTTTGCTGGTCAAAGCCAAGCGCAGCGCTGGCGTGCCTGCGTAATCGGCCTGTGGATCAGTCACCGTGCCGTCGTAATATTCACTCCAGGTCATGGTGGCAATGTCGCCAGTAGAGGCTTCGCCGAGCAGTTTTTGCGCTGGGGTGATTTTCAGCGGGCGGCGACTCTTGGGCATAAGAATCCAGAAATTTTCTTCCACCATCAGCACTTTTTGCCCCGCTTCCTGAGGCGATTGGAACAACACCAAGGAACGCCGTCCGGGTTTTAGATACACGCGATAAGCGCGGGTTTTATCTAAGGCGTCGTTTTTGTAAAGTTCCACCACGGTTTCCACCCGCGAACTCGCATCCGATAGCCGGTAGTGATCGGCAGCGACGAGAATCTTAGCCACCTCGTCCAGAGCGTGAACCTGAGCAAGCGGGACAAACCAAGCCAACACAAAGAGTAATAAGGATTTTTTCATGGTTATCACCTGTGGTGAATAGGGACTTAATACCGAACCGAGCGTGTGATTTAGCGTCACTCTTGCGTTTTCACACATCCGCCAATGCTTCCACAATGCTTTTATTCACACCACGCCGCGCCGCCAACCAAGCCGCCAGCACACAGATCAGGATAATCGCCAAACAGGTATAGATGCTGAGTGGCAAAGACAGTTCAATAATAAACGGATAAGGCTCGCTACGTCCTGGCGGTGCGGGCATTTGAATGCCAGAAAACTGCACCGCATAAGCGGTGACAAAGGTAGACAGAACCCCAAAAAAACTGCCCACTAAACCGATGAGCAAAGCTTCCAGCATGAACAAACGGAGGATTTCTGCGCGGTAAGTGCCAAGAGCCGCCAGGGTGCCGATTTCTCGGGTGCGCTCCACCACCGCCATCGACAAGGTATTGAAAACCGCGAAAAACACGATAACAATCAGGATCAACCCCAAGGTGCCGAAAATGCGATTGTATAGGGCACGGACTTTTTGGTAAAACACCGCTTCTTGCAGCCAAGTATGCACCCCCAATTGGGGATGCGTGGCGCGTACCTCAGCGAGTAGCGCGTCGGTTTGCTCGGTGTCGTGCAGATACACCGCCAGGGTGCTGACTTTATCGCTGAGTAAAATCTCTTGCGCGGTTTGATAAGGCACCAGCATAAAACGCTCGTCCAATTCCGGCACGCCAGTGGAGAAAATCCCGCGCACCTGCACATCCAAGGCATTCAAACTGCCGCTTGAAGCAGTGACCAACAGCGTCAAACTGCTGCCCACTTCCGCCTTCAGCGTGCGCGCCAAATCTCGTGTCAGCATGATTTCCGGGTCTTGTGCCGGATCGACTTCAGTGCTGAGCGGCGCACCTTGCAAGAGCTTGTACACCACACCCTTGACTTGCCATTCCCGCGCATCCACGCCGTTAGCGGTGAAAATCACCGACTTGTCGTTGTTACTGATCAAGCCAGAAAATTCAATCCGAGGCAACACCGCCTGCACCCGCGCATCCTGCTCCAACGCCGTCTGGATCGGCGCATAATTCGCCAGTCCCAGCGCTAAAGGCTGGGTTTCGTCTTGTTCAAAATAACGCGGATCGGCCAGCAACAAATGCCCGCTGTCACGCGCCGACATTTCTTGCAAAGTGCTGTAGGTATACAGGGCAAAACCACTGCTACAGAGTATAGAGGCCACGCCAGTGGCGGCGATGGTGACGGTGATCACGGTGCGCCGCGCATTACGGAACAGATTACGGAAAGCAAAAACCAGCCATTTCATACCTCATGCTCCTGTAACACGCCGTCGCACAAATGCAACACCCGCCCACAGCGTTTAACCATGCGCTCATCGTGCGTGGCGATGAGAAAAGTGGTGTTTTGCTCAGCGCAAAATTGATGCATTAAATCAATGATTTGAGTCGCAGTTTGCGTATCCAAATTAGCGGTAGGTTCATCGGCAATAATCAATTTAGGGTGCTTGACCAAAGCGCGAGCAATCGCCACCCGTTGGCGCTGTCCACCGGACAAACGATCAGGCAAATGATGCGAGAACTGCTCTAAACCCACCTGCGCCAACATCTTAAGCGCCTGCGCACGCCGCTGGGTCTCGCCCAAAGCCCCCAGCATCAACGGATAAGCCACGTTATCCAAAGCGCTGAGTACCGGCACCAGATTAAAATGCTGAAACACAAAGCCAATATGCGCACGGCGCAAACTGGTTAACGCCTGGGTATCCGGCCACTCAATCTCTTGCCCCGCGAACTGGTAACGACCAGTGTCGCTGTGATCCAGCAAACCGCAGAGATTCAGCAAAGTGCTTTTACCACTGCCCGATGGGCCGGTGATTGCGACAAACTCACCCGCTTGCACACGCAAATTGATACCTTGCAAAGCCGTAATCTGCGTCTCACCGACCCGATAAGTTTTTGATATATTTGTGAGTTGAATCAGCGCATCCATTGAATCACCAGTTCAGAGAAAAACACCGGCCCGCCCCTTAAACCGGCAGCCACCAGCCAACCCCAACCAGCCGCTAACGCCATAACGCCTGGCACTTTTTAACCCCCGCCACCCGCAAGCCCAAATTCAGCAGCGCATCCCAAGCACGACCAGGAGCCGCGCCCTTGAGTATCCGATCAAGCTGCACGCTCTGCACCAGACACTGCAACCACTCGCCCTGAGAATACCGGGCCAACGCCTTCTTAAACAACGGCTTGCGGCTTTGCCAAATACCCTGCCGAGTAAACACCGGCTCCAAACTCTGCGCCAATTCGCGGGCCTGCGCCAAACGACACAAAGCCCGAATTTCGCGGGTCAATAAACTGGCAATCAACACCCCTTCCACACCCTCGGCCCGCAACCGCGCCAACTGCCGCACCAAACGCGGCACCTCGCCATTCAGCACCGCATCCAGCCAACCAAACACCTCAAAACGCGCACTGTCCGCCACCGCCTCCAACACCTGCGGCACATCAATCGTCACATTGGGAAACAACAACTGAAGTTTCTCGATTTCCTGCGCCGCCGCCAACAAATGCCCCTCGGCCCGCTCTGCCAACACCTTAATCGCCTCCGGGGTGGCCCGCATCTGCCGACTGTGCAAACGCTGCTCAATCCACTGCGGCCACTGTCCTAACTCAATATCATTGACCGTGACCAATAAACCTTTCTCTTCAATCAGTTGCACCCAACGGCTTTTCTGCGCCGCACTCGACAAACGCCCACCGCTGATCAACAACACCGTGTCCGGCGGCGGTTGTTGACAATAGGCCAGCAAAGCCGCCGCGCCCTCTTTATCCGGTGCCTTCTCACCCAAACGCAAATCCAACAAGCGACGGCTGGCAAACAAAGACAGATTACCAGCCTCCGCACTCAAACGATGCCAATCAAAACGGCCTTCCACGCTCAACACACTGCGCTCGTGATAACCCGCCGCGCTCGCCTGCGCCCGAATCGCATCCGCCCCTTCTCGATGCTGCAACGGCTCATCACCCATCAAATAACACAGCGACACCAGACCATGACGCTGTAAATGGGCAGCCAATTGTGCGGCTTTTAGTTTCATCCGAACACCTTGCTGGTTTAAACCTTTGAATTGTGGCACTCGTGTCCACGCGGCTTGCTGCGGGCACGTTGGTACTCGTTCCCACGCGCCCTGCGTGGGAACCCGCAGCGGCGCGCCCTGCGCCGCGTGTGGTTTGCACGGGCCGCCTATGTCGTGACGCTGGCGCGTCACCACTTGCTCCCACGCAGGGCGCATGGGAGCGAGCTTCATTCCACCCCACATTCGGCACTGCGCCGCTGATACCCGGTCTCTGCAATCAAACGCCGCGCTGTGTCCAACGCGGTTTTTTTCAATGCCGCATCCTCCCCGGCCTGTTGCGCCTGTTCCAGCGCCACATCCACCAGATACAACTTCATCCCGCCGCGCTCGGCGATTTCCTGCGCCTCGGCTAAATCCGCTGCCGCTTTTTTTAGATGACCCGCCAGGCGATGGGCAGCGGCGCGGGCCAGCAGGCCGCGTGGTAAATCGTCTTGATTCCCGGATTCCCGCAGGCCGTCCACCGCGCGGTCGAGCAGTTCCAAAGGCGTCCGATCCTCGGCTTGGACGTGTTCATGCTCGCGCGGGCCGAGGCCCGCGCTCCTTGACAGCAGTGCCACCCAGCCCAGGGTCAGGGTGTCCAGGGCGATGTCCAGCAGCCATCGGTTTTCTTTGGCAACTTCAATCGCCGCTTCCGCCCGCGTTTGCACCTCACGGATAACCTCCCTGGCAGGGATGTTATCCGTTGCCGTTACCTCCCGCGCCGCCCGGCTCAACAGCAGGTCGCAGAACTGGTAGCCCCGGAGCGAGTACAAATAGCGGTACTGCGGCTGGTGTTCGATTTGCAGCGCCTCGGCCTCGCGGAACAGGCGCTCGGCCTCCGCCCAGTCCCCGGCCTGGTGTAGCGCGTCGGCCAGGGTGGTGCGCATTCCCATTTTCTGGCCCCAATCCCCGCTACGGTCGGCGTATTCGACGCTACCCCGCCCGGTTTCCACCGCCCGCCCCACCTCGCCCAGCGCCAGCCAGAGTTCGCTGAGACTACCGGCACCGTTGGCGGCATTTTCCCAATCTTCCCGTTGGACAACCATTTCCACCGCCGCCGCCATAGCCTCCGCCGCCTCGCGCAGCCGACCCAGGGCGCGCAGGCCGAAACCGGCCCAGTTCAGCACCGAGGCTTTATCGTGTTCCGACAGCCCGGCGGCGGGGCGCTGCCAGGGCGGGTCGAAAAATTCCGCCACGGTTGCCAGGTCTGCGCCGAATGCGCCGAGTTTGTGGACGGTGTAACCCGCATTTTCGCGCTGAATGCGCGGCCAATACACCTTCTCCAGCGCCCGCTGATGCAAACCAGCACGACAGCCGTGATGCACCGCACGAAACAGCGGCTCCAGTTCGTCCAGGGTGTCGGGTTGTTCTTTCGCCGGGAGTTGGCGGAAATAGTCGTACAGCCGGGCGTGGGCGGTTTGCCAGGCACCCTCACCCTGCTCTCTCCCGGAAGGAGAGGAATTCATGAGTTTGGCGGCGAAGTGTTCGCGGATGAGGGGGTGGCAGTCGAGTCTGTTGTCGCTCCCATTGCCCTCACCCCCGGCCCCTCTCCCGGAAGGAGAGGGGAGTAAGCCCCTCTCCCCCTGGGAGAGGGGTTGGGGTGAGGGCTGCGACAACAAGCCCAAATCGCGCAAGTGCTTGAGCGCATACGCCCATTGCACAGCGGATAGGTTTTGCAAACTCTCGGTCAAGCCTTCAATCACTGGCGGCGCGCACACCGCGTCAATCGCCGCTTTGTCCGCCGGGCGGTCGAACAAGCCCATCAAATACAGAATCGCCACCTCTGGAGTGCCAAGCCGTAGCTTGGCATTTTCGGGTGCCAAACTACGGTTTGGCACTCCAACGGACGCCAAACTGGCGTTTGGCACTCCCAGCCAAGCCTCATACGACTCCAACACCCGCCGCGCATGGCCGCCGAGTTTTTCCTCCTCACTCAAACGCGGCACCAAATCCCGCTGGCGCACCTCGCCGCCATGCGCCACCGCCAGATAACGCCCCAACAAATTCAACGCCAGCGCGTGGCCGCGAAACTCGTGGGCAGTGTCCAGCAACTCCTGCTGGGTGCCCTTCACCCCCAATGTTTGCAACAAATGCGCGCCAGCCTGATTGCTCAAATGCTCCAGCCGCCATTCGCGCGCGCCCGCGTCCAGGCAATGCTCCACATCCGCCACCGCCACCCGGCTGCTCAACAGACACAAACCCGGCCCGTTGCCGCGCGCCAGTTCGCGCAGCAAGGCTTGCACACCCTGATCTTTCAAGCGGCCTGCCATCTCGCCCGGCGGATATTGCAACGGCTCTAAACCGTCCAGAATCAACAGCGTGGGCTGTTGCTGAATCCATTCCGCCAGCCGCGCGCCCTTGTCCCACGGACTGCCCCGGTTCGGCTCAGGATCGCCAAACCAGCCCAGCGCGTGCGCCAGAAACTCGTCCGCCGATGCCTGCCCGCCTTCTTTCGCGCCCTGGCTGTAGAACGACCAGGCATACACCCGCGCCGCACCCCGCCAGCCGTCTTTTTTCACAGTGTGCAGCCAACGGTTAGTCAGCGCGGTCTTGCCTACGCCGCCCCAGGCAATCAGGCAGAAAACCTGGATGTTTTCGTCCAGCCAGGCATCATCCAGCGCGGCGAGTTCAGCCTCGCGCCCGAATAGGTGTTGGCCGGAAGTGGGGAGCTTGGAGAGGTAGGTGCGTAGGGGAGTGGGCTTGGGCGGTGTTTCGGGGTGGTGGTGGATATGCACGTCCCGTGCAGCGAACGTATTGCGGTGGCCGTGCGCCTGTTGTTCGATTTTGTCGTGGCCAACGTTGGTCTGGCTGTCCGCAGTTTGATTTTGCTGGTTGAAATGGGGCGTGTCGGTCATGGTGGTTTGGCGGTTTGAATCAGAATTCGCAGAATTGTAACTGCTTACCACCGTGGCGTGCGCGAATTTATTTGGCCTCGTGTTGCCCCTTGGGGATGCACCAGAAAAATAACCGGTAGCGTCAGCTCGCTTACTCCGTTTTCCGCCGCCTTCTGGCATCCAGTAAATCAAGTACGCATCTGGCCGCTTTGTTAAGCAGAACGAGAACGCCAGCTAGAATCAAGAGCAAGATTCCTACGGAAATAATTGAGAAATCATCCCAGAAACTTTCATAAACCGCCTGCCAGGGCCGGTCTGTCGCCCAGTTGTTGATGTCGTCGAGATCGTCGCCACCGCTGAAGGAACGCCCATCTTGTCCCAACGAGTAAATATCGAATTTCTGGCCGTGCCGAGAAGGGAAAACATACTGGTAAGGATTGCCCCACGGGTCTTTGAACGGTTGTTTTCTCAAATATGGCCCTTTCCATTCCTCCGGTGTCATGGCTTCTGGTTTATTTACCAATGCGTCCAGCCACTCATCGTTGGTCGGGTATCTGCCAGTATCCAGGTGAAAAGATTCGATAGCCATGCTGAGTAGGCGCACATGCGCGTCGCATACCTTCACGGTACGTGCGCTAAATCGCGGTAATAGATTGAAGCTTGAATAAACAAAAATAATCACCGAAAGGGCTATCAGTATTTGTAATGCGGCGCGGCAATTTTTCGGTGCCATCTTCATCCCCTTCTGAATTGTAGACCTTCCAGGTTTCTAAAAACCTGGAAGGTCTGAAACCCCTCAAGCCTCACTCGTCCGATGCAGGCGTTCTGCCCAGCGTAATAACAGGGTTTGTAGGATGTCCAGCTTGATCGGCTTGGTCATGTAATCATCCATGCCAGCTTGTAAGCACAGCTCGCGGTCGCCTTCCAGGGCGTGGAAAGAGGTTGCCAATCCTGCACGGCTTTGGAAACCTGGCAGGTCTTGGCGGCATTTCATTAACGCGCATTTTTCGTTCTCCTCATCAATTTGAGCGATTAAGGATTTCTCAAAACAACCTGCCCAATTCCACTGCAATCTCTGCCTGCGCGAATAAAATAACGGTTTCATCGCGGCGCGGTTTCAAATGCAGGCGATATTCTCCTTCTTGCGGTTCGCGGAAGATTTCCAGGCGGTTGGCTTTAATGTCTATTAACCAGCATTCAGGGATACCGTGTTGTGCGTACAAAGGCATTTTCACCGTGCGGTCGTAAGTGAGCGAGGTATCCGCTACTTCAATCAGCAATAATACGTCTTCCGAGCGCGGATGGGATTCGCGGTAAGGTAATGCGCGTGGACGCAGTAAAGCAATATCCGGCTCCGGTTCATTGCTTTCATTCAGATAAATTGGGTTTTGGACGCTTACCGTGATGTCGTCTGTGAGTGTTTTGGCGAAATAGCGCGCCAAGCGATTGACGGTATCGGCATGTTCACTACCTATCGGGGCCATCATCATAATCCTTGCGTTAATAAATTCGGTGCGTTGCGTTGCCTCTAAAATACCGGCCTCGCCCATACGGTGATAAGCCTCCACAGTCAGCGGGTACAAATGCGGCTGCGGCGTGGAAACATGCGTTTGCATGTAATCAGCAAGTGCGTTCATTGGGATTTCCTATTGAGTTTATTCATTATCATTAATCAGCCGTTTCACCTTCTCCAACATCAGTGTGGCTTGTTCAAGTGCCCACAATGCTTGTTCTTGTTCGATGGGGTCGCCGCTGTAATCGCTGACCAGACGGATTTCCTGCATTTGATTGAATGCACGACCAATTTCAACCGATAAATATCCGGTTTTAATCAGATGCAAGCTGAAAGCAGAAATTAAGCCGGTATGTGTACGAGCAGTTTGCGCTTCATTGGGCGCGCCGATTGCCGCCAATGCTGCTCTTGCACCGTCAAACATGGCGTAATACGCCCGGTTGCAAGCGCCTTCATAATCCACGGCTTCTAATAAAAGTTTCGCCGATGCTGCCGCGCGTTGAGCTTTTTCTAACCAATCTTGCGCGTTCATAACAAAATGCCTTGTTCTTGGATAGCTTGTAACAGATAGGGATTAGAAAAGGTTTCAGGGTGTGCCCATTGTTCTTCCCACACTGGCAAGGCTTGAATGCGAATCCCGGTTTCCAGCAAAATGTCGTAAGCAATACCCGCCAATGCCATCTTCACGGGCAGCATTTTTCCTGGTTTACCGGAGAGTAACAGCATCACATCAGCATCGCTGTCGGGACGGTAATCACCGCGTGCGCGGCTGCCGAATAAAATCACCGATTTTATTTCATACTGACCAGTCAGTTTGGCTACAAATGCCCGCAAGGCTTGGCGTGTCGTGGCATCAACTGGTCGTGTGCGTGGTGTGTAGTGGGTGAGTGCGTTCATGAGGTGTTCCTGCTACGTGGTTCTGCCACCGTCATTCTACCCGGACTCACGCGCCCGATGCAGGTGTTCTGCCCAGCGCAATAGCAGGGTTTGCAGGATGTCCAGTTTAATCGGCTTGGTCATGTAATCATCCATGCCGGCTTGTAGGCACAGTTCGCGGTCGCCTTCCAGGGCGTGGGCGGTGACGGCGATGATCAGGGGAGCTGCGCTGAAACGCGGATCGGCGCGTAATTGGCGAGTGGCTTCCAGGCCGTCCATGTCGGGCATTTGCACGTCCATGAACACCAAGTCGTAGGGCTGGCGTTGGACGGCGTTGACGGCTTCCAGTCCATTGCCGACCACATCGGCACGGTAGCCCATTTTGCCCAGCACCAATAAGGCCAGCTTTTGGTTGACCGAGTTGTCTTCTGCCAACAGGATGCGTAGCGGTAGCCGTTGTCCGAGCTTGTTGTCAAAACTGTGGGTCGCTGGGCGGGTGGTGCGGGTGAGGACGCGCCGCGAGTCGGTGAAAACACGCACCAGTGCGTTGTAGAGTTGGGACTGTTTCAGCGGTTTATTGAGGTAGAGATTAAACACCGCTTGCAGGTCTTGTTCGCGCTGTTCGGGTCTGCCGACTGAACTGAGCATGATCAGCGGTAATGCTTCGGCGCTGAACTGTTGGCGCAGGCTGCGGCCTAGGGTAAAGCCATCCATTTCTGGCATTTGCATATCAATGATGCCGAGATCGAAATGTTCGCCCGCTTGGAGATAGGCCAGGGCTTCTGCACCCGAGGCGCAGGTCAAACTACGCATCGCCCAGTTTTCCAGTTGTAGGCTGAGTATGCGGCGATTGGTTTGGTTGTCATCGACGATGAGTACGCGCTTGCCGGTCAATTCCGGCACGTCTTGGATAAATTCGACATGGGGCGGCATTTCGGCGGGCGTGGTGCGGAGGGTAAAATGAAAGGTGGAACCCTTGCCCGGCTGGCTTTCTACCCACATCCGCCCGCCCATGAATTGGGTGAGGCGGGCGCTGATGGCTAAGCCTAAACCCGTGCCGCCGTAGCGCCGGGTGATCGAGGAATCGACTTGGGAAAACGGTTTAAACAGGCGATCCAGGCGTTCGGCAGGAATGCCGATGCCGCTGTCGCGCACCGCAAATTCCAGCAATAAGCCAGCGTCTGTTTGCACCACTGGATGGTGTTTGATGGTGATTAAAATCTCGCCTTGTTCGGTGAATTTAATCGCATTCCCGACCAGATTGACCAGCACTTGTTGTACGCGGGTGACATCGCCCAGCACCGCAGGCGGCACTGCGGCGTCCATGAAATACAGCAAATCCAGGTTTTTTTCACGGGCACGCGGAGCCAGTAAGTCGAGGGTTTCTTCGATGCAGCTATGCAGTGCGAAGGGGTGCAGTTCCAGTTCTAAATGCCCGGCTTCGATTCTTGAAAAATCTAAAATATCGTTGATGATGGTGAGCAGACTTTCGCCGCTGCTGCGAATGGTTTCCACGTACTCGGCTTGCTCGTGGTTTAACTGGGTGCCTGCCAGCAGGCCGGTCATGCCGATGACGCCGTTCATGGGGGTGCGAATCTCGTGGCTCATGGTGGCCAGGAAAGCGGCTTTGGTCTGGGTAGCGGCTTCGGCAATTTCTTTGTCTTCGCGAATCCGCTGTTTTTCCTGTTCCAATTGCTTGATTTTGTCGGCCAATCCCAAGGACAGCACGATTACCCCGATCATCGAACCGATTTGCATCGACCACTGACTGACGAAAGTCAGGGGCATCCAGCCGAACTTGGTGATCGCAAACACCAGCATTCCGCTCAAAAACAACGACCAAGCTAACATGTAATAGCGGGCGGAACGATAACTCGCCACCAGGCACAACGCCCCGGCTATCAACAGCAGCAACGCGGTGACACCACCGCTGGCGATGATCAGGCGCGTGGCTACGCTGTATTCCAAACTCAAGCTGGCGACAGCCAGCAGTAGGGTATAACCCAGGTACAGGCGCAGCCCCCAATCCAAACGCGGGAGGTACAGGCGGGTGTGTAAAAAACTGCGCCCAAACTGGACAGCGGTCAACATCATCAAGGCGAAGAAAAACAAGGTGCTGCGATTCCCCCACCAAGTCGCCGTCGGCCACAAATATTGATAGGCCAAGCCGCTGATCGAGAGTTCTGCCAAGATCAGCACGCTGATAAACAGCACATAGTACCAGTAGCTCAGTTCACGCATCGCCACCGACAAAAATAGGTTATAAATCAGCATCCCCAGCATGATGCCGTAATAAATCCCATGCATTAACTGGAAGGTGTTGCGGTGTTCGAGAAAAGCCAGGGGCCGCCAAGCCGTCACTGGCAAATCCAGCGAACCGCTGGAAGTCACGCGCAAATAGTAATCCTGGCTGTGGTAGGCGGGCGTTCGTAAGGGGAAAACAAAGTGGGCGTCACGCACCAAGCGGTTGGCAAACGGCTGTAAATCGCCGTAGTGAATCACCTGATAGCGACCGTCTTGGGGATAATAAAGGTCTAGGGTGTCCAGCAACGGATAGGCGACTTGGATTAACCACTCGATAGGCTGCGCACTGTCATTGTCTGCCCGCAACCGCAGCCAGTAGGCCGCCGCAGACACGCCAAAGTTGAGATTGTCTTGTGTGCTGCGCTGAAAATTTTGGGCCAAGGGTGCGCTCATCACGGCGGACAAATCCCACTGTTGTTCAGGATCGGCCAACACCTCCACATAAGTACCCAGCGCAGTCTGCTGCAACGAAGTCAGCGCCAATCTAGGCGTTTGCGCCTCCGCCAACCCCGGCAAGCCGCATAAACAGCAGATTCCCCAAACCACCACCCACAGACTGCGCATCGTTTACCCCAAGTGAGTCTCAATAAATTCCCGCACCCAATGCAGAGGCCGGGCACTGCTGAACTGGGCTTTGATTTCGCCATCTCGAAACAGCAACACCGTCGGAAAGCCGCGTAACTTATAGCGTCCCGCCAGCCGCATGTTCTCATCGGCTTCGACCTTAGCCAGCCGCCAACGTCCCGCATCCTCCGTCACCAGCTTTTCCAGCACGGGGGTCAAGGCGCGGCAAGGTGTACACCAGTCGGCCCAGAAATCCACCAATACCGGAGTTTGGTGGGAAAATTCGATGACTTCTTGAAGAAAGCTGTGTTCCGTCACATCAACTATCCAAGGACTACCCGCATTATGCGAATGTGGCTGTTGCATGGTGTGATTTCCTGTTACCCAAATGATGACTGTTTGTAACCAAAAATAACTGAAGGCCGCGAGTATACAACAGGAAGGCGCATCCCGTTTAGCGGCATGTTACACTGCGCGGATGTCTTTTTCACGATACTGGCCCGGCCTGGGCCTCGTTTTGTTAAAGCTCTGGCTGGTGGCTGCCTTGCCGATCACCGTCTGGGGTTTAGCGGCGCATGACGATGCGCTGGGCGTGCGCTTGGCTGAAGCGCTGCTGGATGGCCGCTGGCTGGGTTCTTATGACCATTTGACCTTGAGCAAAGGCCCTTTTTATCCGCTGTGGTTGGCGGCGCAGCATTGGCTGGGAATGCCGCTGTTGGTCACTCAGCAGCTGCTGTATCTCGTCGCAGTCTGGCTATTGTTATTGGCGCTGCGGGCGTTGCCATTAGAGCGGCGTTGGTTGTGGACGCTGGGCGCGGTGTTGCTGTGTCATCCCCTCATCGAAACTCGGTTGCTACGCGATGGACTTTATCCCGCGCTCAGCTTGCTGGTGTTGGCGGGGTTTATCGGCTTGTACACGGAGCGCTTGGCTTCCTCTCGCCGCCAGTTGGCTTGGGCGCTGTTGAGCGGGGCGAGTCTGAGCGCGTTTTGGTTGACTCGCGAAGAAGGGCTGTGGCTACTGCCGGTGGTGCTGTGGCTGCTGGGCGGCACTGTGTACGCCAGTGGGCGACCACTGGGCTGGCACAGGTGGCTGACTCGACGACTGTGGCTGGCGTTGTTGCCGCTGGCGCTGCTGGGCGCGTCCCTGGCGGGAGTGACTGCGCTCAACCAGCATTATTACGGCACGGCTTTGCTGGTTGAATTGAAACAAGGCCAGTTTCCAGTCGCCCATGCCGCACTGACGCGGGTACAGCATCCCAACTGGCAGCCCTATTTGCCGGTACCAGCGGCGGTACGTCAGCAAATTTATGCGGTCAGCCCCGCCTTTGCTGAATTACAAGGCCCACTGGAAGACCAAGTAAAACAATGGGGTGCGCTGACCTGTTTGCTCTATCCTCACACCTGCGGCGACATCGGCGGCAGTTGGTTGATGTGGGCATTGCGCGAAGCAGTCAGCCTGCGTGGCTATTATCGCGACGCCGCCAGTGCCGAAGCCTATTACCAGCGCCTTGCCACCGAAATTCATCAAGCCTGTGCCAGCGGTCAACTGTCCTGCGATCCGCCGCGCAGTCCGAGTATTTTGGCGCAGTGGCGCTTAGCCCTCATTAAGCCGGTGTTGCGCAGCATCGGACGAGGCATCGGGATGTTATTACATTGGCAGGCACCCACGCTGCCGGTGTTTGCAGCGCGTGACAGTTTGACTTTTTACAGCTTAGGCACGCCCGACACCTTGCGCTTATTCAGCGATCTCAGCGGCAATCAGGTCGCGCCTTTACCGATGCCGATAGCCAACGCTGAGCAAGCGGTGTGGCCGATTTATCACCAAGACCTCAGCCAAAGCCATTTAACCCCCGCCCAACAAGCGTTTTTCAACACCGCGCAACAACAGCAGCGCTATATTCCGGTGGACGCCGCACTGACCAGCCCCCTGACGCTGTTGCGGCGCGGCCTGTTGGCAAGCCTGGATCAGGTGTATCGCAGTCTGCACCCAATTTTGGCCTATGCTGGGCTGCTGGCGTATTTATCTTGCCTGTGGCGCAGCGGGCGTGCCCGTCAGTTGGGATTTTTAACCGGATTGAATAGCGCCTTACTGGTAGCCGCCGGGATGCGTTTAGGACTGTTGGCGGTGTTTGACAGCACCTTATTTCCGGCGATGGAAGCTTGGTATTTGGCTCCGTTATATCCACTGCTCAGTCTATTTGCGGTGTTAGCGCTGGCGGATTGGGCACAAACTCGGGTGGCGCACTGACACATGCCGATTTACTCACGATTGACCTTATTGGCACTGACCCTGTTTAAGCTCTGGCTGGTGGCCGCGTTGCCCTTATTGGCGCTGGGCGATGCGCGCTATGACGAACTGGTGTTTTTGCAAGCCGCCGAGTCGCTGCTGCGGGGCGACTGGCTGGGCGATTATGACGCCCTCACCCTGAGCAAAGGGCCGGGCTATCCGCTGTGGCTGGCGCTCAATTACCTATTGGGCCTGCCGTTGCTGGTGTCGCAACAAGCGCTGTATTTGGCCGCAGGACTGTGGCTGGTCGCCGGATTACAGCGCTTGCATCCCCGGCTACACGGCGCTTGGCTGTTGCTGTACGCGGTTTATGCGCTGAATCCGATGCTCACCACCCAGCTGTTGCGCAATGGACTTTATCCCACCTTGACCATCGCGTTGTTGGCCGCGCTGCTGTGGCTGTATTGGCTGCGCGCTGCACCGTGGCAACGCTTGGCGCGCTGGAGTCTGTTCACTGGACTATTGCTGGGCCTATTCTGGCTGACTCGCGAAGAAGGCGTGTGGCTGGTGCCCGCGTTGGTTTGGCTGTGGGGCGGCATCCTCTGGGCCTTGTTTCGGCAATTTGGCCTGGATCGGCGCTGGCTGTACCGTAGCAGCCTTTTGCTGGGCTTGCCGCTACTGACCAGTCTGGCCTGCGTCCACAGCGTAGCCCTGCTCAACGCCTACCATTACGGCGTGTATCAAGTGGTCGAACTGAATAACGCCCCGTTTAATCAAGCCTATGCCGCCCTGTTGCGGGTACAAGGCACACAAGCCGCCGTGCGTTATTTGGACTTGCCCGCCAGCACCCGCGCCGAGATTTACGCGGTCAGCCCCACTTTTGCCGAATTGCGCGAAACCCTGGAAGGCCCCTTATTGGCGGCTTGGCAACAACCGCTGATTTGTCAGGCTTATCAAAGCAGTTGCAAAGACATCCCCAGCGCTTGGCTGATCTGGGCCTTGCGCGATGCCGTCGCCACCGCCGGTTATTATCGCAATGCCCCGACCGCCGCCGCCTATTATCAACGCCTGACTCGCGAAATCGAATCCGCCTGCACGCAGGGACAACTCACCTGCGCCCCGCCCGGAGTCAGCCTCTTGCCACCGTTGCGGGCCGAACATGTCCCCTTGATTATCCAAGCCTTTTGGGGCGGAATCCGTTTTTTAACCGGCTGGGCCAACGTGCCAGATTCCCTGGCGCTCCCCCTCACCCGCCTAGACACCGCCACTCGCCATTATTTCCTAGCCAGCCTCGCCGATCCCGGCGGTTATGCTCGCCCGATGCAAAGCAACGGCAATCCCGAACATCTGGCGCGCTTTGCCGCACTGACCCACATGCGCCTCGCCACCACCACCCCCAGCGACTTGCCTCGCCAACAACGCCTACAACAACAACGCCTAGCGCTGTTAGCGGTACTCAATCAGACCTACGCCCACGCGGTGCCGTGGCTAACCTTGTTAGCACTGGCGGCTTATCTGCTGAGCAGTTGGCGCAATTGGCAAGCGCGGCGCTTTTCCTGGCTGTGGCTGCTGAACAGCGCATTACTGGGTGCTATCGTGAGCCGACTGGTGTTGCTGGCCGTGATCGACGCCTGCTTTTTCCCAACCCTTTCCCCCCAATATCTCCTGCCCCTCTATCCACTGCTTTATCTCTGGCTGATTTTGCCGTGGATAGATTTTTTGAGTTTTGCTAAGGGGCGACGTGGTGAATAAGCATCGCCTCTGAAGCGGTGTCACGAGAGAAAACGCCGCGCGACCCTGGTCGGTCACGACTGCGTGCAGTCCCTGGTGGGGTTGTGCGAGGGCGCAGGGGAGAAATTTTCACTTGAAATCCGCCTCAAAAATGATACACTCGTTGCTGTATCGCTTTTGGTGCAATTTAAACGGAAAGGAGGTCTATGGAGAGCGAAAAGGTGTTAGAAGTAGTGTTTGTCCGTACTCAAGCTGGGGGTGAACCTGTTAAGGACTGGCTCAAGGAACTGCCTTCAGACGAAAGAAGAATGATTGGGTTTAAAATCAAGGAGGTTGAATTTGGGTGGCCGATAGGTATGCCACTGACGAAATCTCTCGGGGAAGGTCTGTGGGAGGTACGAGTCAGCCTGGGAGAGACTGAGAGAATTGCAAGGATTATCTTTGGACTTGATGGAAATAAGATGCTTCTTCTGCATGGCTTCATCAAAAAAGACCAGAAAATACCGCAGGCCGAGATAGCTATTGCACGTAATAGATTTAGAAATTACCGGCAAAGTATTTGATTATTGAAATGAGATAAATGCCTTGCAATGACCAATTGCAAGGTAATACACGCAAGGCATTTATCTCATTCCAATGTAGTTAAGGTATAACTTATGAATATAAATCAAGAAACTTATACTACTGGCTCCAGCTTTAATGACTTCCTTGAGGAAGAAGGTATCTTGTATGAAGCTGAAGCTGCTGCTATGAAAAAGGTTATTGCCTTTCAAATAGAAAAAGCGATGCAGGAGCAGCATATTTCTAAAACTGAAATGGCAAAACGGATGCACACGAGCAGGGCCGCCGTGGATCGTCTTATCGATCCGGCCTCCACCTCCGTTACCTTTATCACAGTGGCCAAGGCTGCTGCGGCACTTGGGATGCACTTCAATGTCATCCTAGCCCCCTGCATTCTCCATAAAAATCATCCAGCATTAGGGCCGCACGCAGCGGACTAAATAGCGGGCGGTTTTCAGCGCGCTGGTTTGGGTTGTGGCGCTGACCCACCAGGCATATTTTTGCTCGAAACTAGCGCCCATGCCGTATTCGTGCAACATCCGCACGAGATCGGGGTTTTGGCGGGTGTCTAAACCAGCGGTGCTTGACCAATAAGCCGCCGTCGTCGCGGGGTCTAAACGAAGCGCCTGTTGTAGTTCTTCCACGTTGGGCAAGCGCCAATCGGTTTGTCCTGCCAGTGCCAATGCCAAGCAATACGCCTCGGCTTCTGTCCAGTTGCGGGTTTGTCCATCATCTTGATGTGGTCTGGTCGGTGCGGTCTCGCTCGCTGTCACCACCACGCTGCCGGTCATTTGCGGGTGTGGCCCGCAATGGTAGGGAAAAGTGCCGAGGGTGTCGAAACGGCGTTCGTAAAATTCACCGGGGAAAAAATAGGGCGGTTCGGGTTCGCCCAGCGCTTCAAACCAGACATTGTGGTACTGGCGTTTTTCTGCGTTGATCCAGCGTACTTTGTCGCCGGGTTTGATCTGGATGTGGGCGGGTTGATAGAGGAAGGTTTTGATGTTGATCAAGACCGTGCCGTCCTCGGTGCGGGGCGGGTCTGTGATCAGCGTGGTGTCGGTCGGCGGGTGCGCCGCGCTGGTGTTATCGGCGAAACTTGGGAGACTCAGCATCAAGCAGACGGTGCTGAGCAAGAGGCGTCTAAACATACCGTGTCCTCGCGCTGAGACGGATAACATCGCGGGCAGCGGTGTTATCCGTCTGGTGTTTACTGCCCGATGGCGTTGATCTCGGCGTCTGGATTGTCCAGCCCCAGTTTGTAGCCGAGTGAGACATGATGCCAGCGAGCCATGCTGTGGTCGTCGTGGATGGCAAAGCCCAGGTTATAGAGCTTGCCGGTTTCCAGCGTGAGGTCGCCAGGCGTACCGGGAGCCAGTTTGCGGGTCAGTTCCACCACCCACACGCCGTTTTCCAGCTTGCCAGTCATTTGCGCGCCGCTGCCGCCTGTCATCACCCGGTCAGCCAGGACATGGCCGTTTTCGGTTGCACCGCTGCCGGATTTGAAGCGCAGCAAGTCCATGTAATGCCCAGCGGTCAGTTCTGCCAGTATCGCCGCGTCGTCTTTACGCTGATTGAAGCCACCGCGTTTTTTGCCGTCTTCTGCTTTCATTTGCAGCCCAGTACGGCTTTCGGTGAGATATTTGGTGGCATGGGCCTCAGCTTCATCTGGCATGGAATGGAGATCGTGGTGGCAAGTGCCCCAGCAGCCTGACAGCTTGGCATATTCCATTTCGTCGCTGGCGAACATCACCGCCAGTTTGATCGGATTTTCTGGGTCCATCTTGCCGCCGTCTATGAAAGGCACCGGTACATGGGCGGTGTCTGGCCACTCGAAGCGCAAATACAGGTTTTCCGCATCATGGCTGGCGCGTACTTTGACCGGCACGCTGCCGCGTTTACCAGCGATGGGTTGGGGTTCAAGCACGGCTTTTTCGCCAGTCACGATTTTGCGCCCGATGTCGGCAGTTTCTTTGTCATGACAGGTAAAGCAGCGGTCGCCCGCCTTGACCACGGCGCGGGCACCGCTGTGATCTTTGCCGGTGAGTACCCATTCCAATGATGCTTGTCCAGGGTAGAACAGCACCACCTGACGTTCGGAGGCTTTGCTCCAATCTATCGTCGCACCGGCAGTTGTGGCAGCGGCAGGGGTTACAGGGGCGGCAGCAGTTGTCAGCGGAACAGCCACGGCTGCGACAGATGTTGGTGCAGCGGCGGATGCGGCGGCTTTAGCCGCTTCAGCTTTGGCCTGTTCTTCTTTAACCAGTTGTTTTTGCTCGAAGGCTGTCCATTTCGCCGGAATAGGCCGGATGAATTGTGGATTCGGGGTTTCCAGACGCTCGACTTCCTCGTCGCTTAACTGGTCATGCACTTTCTTGTGGGCGATGCCTTTGTGGCAATCAATACAGGTGTTGCCTTTTTCCATCGCATTGCGGTGTTGCTGATAGGCGCGCGGTTTCTGTTTGTCCGGCTCCATCGCGGTGAAATCGTGGCAATTGCGACACTCGCGAGAATCGGTGGCTTTCATCGCCGCCCACACCCGCTTAGCCATCGTCATGCGGCGTTCATTGAATTTTTCCGGGGTTGAGACGGTGCCCATGACCTTGTGGAAGACTTCGTTGCTGGCTTGAATCTTACGCACGATCTTGTGTACCCAAGGCCGTGGTACATGGCAATCAGGGCAACCAGCGCGTACGCCGCTGCGGTTGCCGTCGTGGACGGTATTTTGGTATTCGCGGTACACATTTTCCTCCATTTCATGGCAGGAAATGCAGAAATCCATGGTGTTGGTGACTTCCATCGCGGTGTTGAAACCGCCCCAGAACATCACGCCGATCACCATGAATACCAGGGCTGCGCCCACAGTCGCCCCGAACACTGTCTTGCGGGACCACAGGCTGGGTCTTGCCGGAACGCTCATGTTGCGCACTCCTCAAAATGTAGGATGGGCAAAACGTCTGTTGTCTTGCCCACCATGAATTACCCAAAGGTGGGCAACGAAAAGAAGTTGCCCACCCTACACCAATCAATAAATATCGTGCTGGGTGTTGTACACGTTGAACTTGCCGGTGGGGGTGATGATGTCCGGGCCTTTGATCACCGCTTTCATCTTGCGGGTTTTGTCGTCGATCACCACGATAGCGCTGGGATCGGTTTTGCCAGCCCAAATGGAGAACCAGATTTCATCCCCCGCTTCGTTGTACTCGCCATGTACCACGCGCTTGATGGCTTTGGTTTCTGGCAAGCCAGCCATCGCGGCGACGTTGATGATCTCGGGTTTAACCCCTTCTTTACCTAAATCCGCGATGCTGTACACCGCCACTGCTTCGGCGATTTCCGGTTCTGGATTCAGCGGCGCATCCGCCCACAGGTTTTTGGACTTGGGATGGGTCTTGACAAACAGCGAGCCGGAACCGTGGATTTTCACGGTTTGCACGACTTTCCAGGCATTGTCTTTATGCTTTTCCGGGTCGGTGCCGATCAGGGTGATCACGTCCGCGCCCAAGTGACTGGTGGCCCACACTGGCCCAAAAGTGGGATGTACGAAGTTTGCGCCGCGCCCAGGATGCGGTTTGGCAGCGGTATCGACAATCGCGGCCAGTTTGCCTTCTTTGGTGTCTATCACCACCACTTGGTTAGACATATTGGCGGCTACGAGGAAATAGCGCTGCTGGCGTCAAAGCCGCCGTCATGCAAGAACTTAGAAGATTCGATGGTGATTTCTTTGAGGTTTTTAATGTCGGAATAATCGACCAGCTTGACCAGCCCGGTTTCCTTGATATTGATCACCCATTCTGGTTTGAACGGCGAGGCCACGATGGAGGCCACCCGAGGTTCTGGGTGATATTCGCCGTCTACCGTCATGCTGCGGGTAGAAACGATTTTCAGCGGCTTGAGGGTGTCGCCTTCGTAAATGGTGTACTGCGGCGGCCAATAAGTGCCGACCACGGCGTATTTGTCTTCAAAGCCCTTGAACTTAGAGGTTTCCACCGAACGGGCGTCCATCCCGGATTTGACCGTGGCGACCACTGCTGGTTTTTCCATCCACAGATCGATCAGGCTAGTCAGCCCGTCGCGACCTATGGTGTAAATATAACGGCCCGAGGCGGACAAACGGGAAATGTGTACCGCATAGCCTGCGTTGATCACATTCAGGATTTCTTTGGTGTCACCGTCGATCAGGGCGACTTTGCCGCTGTCGCGCATCGTCACAGAAAACACGTTATTGAGGTTGTACTTGTTCATCTGCTTAGTCGGGCGCTGATCGGGTGGCACGATCAGTTTCCAGCTCGCTGTCTGATCCTTCATGCCCCATTCTGGCGGCACTGGCGGTTCCATTTGGATGTAGGTGGCGATATTTTTAATTTCGTCTTTGCTCAGGATGTCGTCATAGTTGACCATGCCGCCTTCGGTGCCCAGCGCGATGATTTTTTCTAAGCGTTCCTGGCCCAGTTTGAGAGTGCCGCCTTCTTCAACGCTGCCATCCTCTTTTTTCTTGCTCCATTTTGGCTCCAGGTTTTTGCCAGTCGCGCCTTTGCGCAACACGCCGTGGCAACCGGCGCACCGTTCAAAATAAATCTGTTTACTGCTCTCGAAAGCTTCGGGCGACAGCGTGGGGTCTGCGGCGAATGCGGAGCCGCTCGTGCCCAGCGCGAGGCTAATTGCCAGGCCGAGCAGGGGGAAGGTGAATCGTTTCATCAGTCAATCTCCTGAATCCAAGGTGTTGTAGGGTCGCTATTACCAGCACGACGAAGTGTCGGTTATCCCCACGCTTGCAACCTTGACTTACATCAATCTCATTGAATTCATGCGGAAAATTGATCCAGGTCAAGTCACCTGTCTGCCGCATCCTGGATACTACGAAACAGCACATTCGGGCACAGTACAACGCGATAGGGGACGGCTCATGGGAAAAAATATCACCGTACTGGGATTGGCGATCTTGGGACTGGCTTTGCTGATTATTGCCGGGTTTGGGTTTATGGCTGGCCCCACTACTTATTGGGCGTGGATTGCCGTGATTTTGCTGGCCAGTATTCCCTGGCTGCACGGTCGGCTGGTGCAAAACGCCTACTTAACCTGGCAAGACAGTTACAGCGTGGGAATTCAAACGCTAGACGATGATCACAAGCGCCTGCTGCATCTGATCAATAACCTGTATACCGCCGCCCATTACCGCACCGACATGGCGTTCGAGCGTCAAGCCTTGAACGAGGTCATCGACTACACCAAGACCCATTTCGCCCGCGAAGAAGAATTGATGCGTGTCCACGCCTACCCGGATTTTGAGGCACACCAACGTCAACACCAGGCGATGATTGCCAAGGTCAACCAACTGGTGGGCCGTTACGAGCAGGATCGCGATGGCACTGTGGAAGATTTGCTCACCTATCTGCGTGAGTGGCTGATTCAGCACATTTTGGGCACCGATCAGCAATACCGTGCGCACCTGACCGCCAGTGGGGCGCATTAGCCCGTTTGAGCTTGGAGACTGCGCATGGACACTGCACACATGGACATCGAAAGAGACACTGAAGGCTATTTGCTGGAACCAGAGCAATGGACGGAAACGCTGGCCGAGAGTTTGGCTGCCGAGGAAAACCTCACCTTAAACCCCACCGCTTGGCTGGTGTTGCGCTTTGTCCGCCAGTATTACAGCGAACACAAGATTATTCCTGATATTCGTCATGTCGTTAAACACCTCGCCACCCAGCAAGGCTGGGACAAGCACCAGGCAAAACAGCAGTTGTTTACGCTGTTTCCCTACGGCTATGTGAAACAAACCTGCAAAATCGCCGGGATGAAACGGCCCCGCGCCTGGAGTACCGGCTAAACCATGAACCGCTATGCGCTCGCTGTGCTGTGTTTGCTCTCCTGCGCCGTGTCTGCGCAAGAGTTGTCCGCCACGCGCCAAGCTGAACTGACCTCTTTGCTGTATCAAGACTGCGGCTCTTGTCACGGCATGACCTTGCAGGGCGGGCTGGGGCCTGCTTTATTGCCCGCCAAGTTACAGCGCAAATCGGTGGATTTTCTCACCGCCGTCATTCTGCACGGTCGTCCAGGCACGCCCATGCCACCGTGGCAGGCGTTTTTAACTGAACAAGAAGCAGCTTGGTTGGCGGCCTATTTGAAACAAACGGAGCGGCAGCATGACACGCCTTGAAATCCCCCGTAACAGCGCAGCACCCGCAAAGCAAACGGGTTTTCTCCGCGCTTGGCTGGTGAAGATTTGCCTGCTGCTGTTGGCTCCACCACTCATCGCGGCTGAATTACGCGGCAGTGGCGATCTCGGCATCGTCGTCGAACGCGCCACGGGCAGCATCTTGGTGGTCGAAACCAGCCACAACACCGTGTTACACCGAGTGACCGGGCTGGGCGATTTGTCCCATGCGTCTGCCGTGTTTTCGCGTGACCAACGTTATGCTTATGTATTCGGACGCGATGGCGGCTTGAGCAAAATAGATATTTTGACCGGCATTCTGGATAAACGGGTAATTCAGGCGGGAAACAGCATCGGTGGAGCGATTTCGCAAGATGGGCAAATCCTGGCGGTGTCCAATTACCAACCCGGCGGGGTCAAACTGTTCGCTGCCGACAGCTTAAGCCAACTGGCTGAGATACCGGCTGTTTATGGCGATCAAGGCCAGCTTTCCAAGACCGTGGGCTTGGTCGATGCGCCGGGTCAGCAGTTCGTGTTCAGCCTGCTTGATGGCAATGAAATCTGGTTGTTAGATGCCCACAATCCGCGTCAACCCACGGTCAAAAAGTTCCAAAATATCGGTTTACAGCCTTATGATGCGCTGATGTCAGACAATGGGCGGTTTTATATCGCCGGGCTGTTCGGCGAAGACGGCATGGCTTTGCTGGATTTATGGCAGCCGGATCAGGGCGTGCAGCGGATTTTGGCCGATTACGGCAAAGGCACAGAGAAGCTGCCGGTGTACAAAATGCCGCATCTGGAAGGCTGGGCACTGACCGAGGATTACGCGCTGTTTCCGGCGGTGGGGCGCAATGAAGTGCTGGTGGCGGATCGCCGCACTTGGGCCTTGCGCGGCAAAATTCCAGTACAGGGCCAGCCGGTGTTTGTCATGGCACGGCCCGACGGACGCCAGGCTTGGGTCAATTTTGCCCTGCCGCACAACGACACCGTGCAAATCATCGACACCACCACCTTGACCGTGATCGCAACCAAGCAACCGGGTAAGGGCGTGTTACACCTGGAATTTACCCCGCGTGGTGAAGCCGTGTGGCTTTCGCTGCGCGATGAAGACAAGGTGCAGGTCTACGACACGGCAGATTTCAGCCTGCGTGCCGAATTAACCGCCCAAAAACCCAGTGGCATTTTTTTCAGCGCCAGGGCGCATAAGACGGGACTCTAGGAGGGTCTAGCCATGTTGGAACACACAGGCCAAGTGCGTCTGCTGCAAGCGCCGCCTTTGAGCGCCCTGCAACAAGCGTTGTTGGATGGTTTTCAACAGCATTTTCCGCTGTCTCCCACGCCTTATGCAGACATCGCGGCACAACTGGGCGTCAGCGAAGCAGCAGTGTTGGCGGCCTTGGCAGAACTGCATAAAAACCAGGTGATCAGCCGCATCGGCCCGGTGTTCAAACCCCACCGCATCGGCACCAGCACCTTGGCGGCGATGTCCGTGCCGCCGTCGCGTTTGGTCGAAGTCGCAGCGCAAATCAGCCGCCTGGCGGCAGTGAATCACAACTACGAACGCGAACACACTTTTAATCTGTGGTTTGTCCTCACCGCCACCGACGAGGCTCATTTGCAGCAGACCCTCAGCGACATTGAGCGCGTGACCGGGCTGCCGGTGATGGCTTTGCCGATGTTGCAAGAATTCCACATCGACTTGGGTTTTAAGTTGAATCATTGCTGTTAAGGAGGCCGTATGTACCAGCCTGACCCGATTGATTGGGGCATTATCGAACAGATTCAGGACGGGCTGCCGCTCACTCACCGCCCCTATGCGCTGATTGGGGCGCGGCTGGGCCTCAGCGAAAGCGACCTAATAGCGCGCATCCAGAACCTGCAAACCCAAGGAATTATCAAACGGTTTGGGATTGTCGTGCATCACCGCCGCTTGGGCTATACCGCCAATGGCATGGTGGTGTGGGATATACCCGATGCGCAGATCACCGACATCGCCGCCCAGTTCGTCAGCTACGATTGCGTGACGCTGTGCTATCAACGCCCGCGCCGTCTGCCAGATTGGCCTTATAACCTGTTTACCATGATTCACGGTCAGGATCGGGCACAGGTACAGGCGCATGTCCAGACACTCGCCGCGCTTTGTCCGCCAGTGGGCTATACCACCTTGTTCAGCCGCCGTTGTTTCAAACAATGCGGGGCACGTTATCACCGCAGTCCGCTGCCCAATGTTGCCAGCGCGGTCAGTGTATGAACCTGGATGCGCTGGATCGGGCGATTATCAACCGCTTGCAAACCGGTTTTCCGATTTGTGCCCGTCCCTATCAGGCCGTGGCCGAAGAATTGGGCACCGATGAAGCCGAATTGCTGCAACGTTTGGAAAAGCTGTTAGCGCAGCAAATCCTCAGCCGTTTTGGGCCGATGTATCACGCCGAAAAACTCGGCGGCGGTTTGACCCTGGCCGCGCTGGCGGTGCCCGCCGCCCAGTTTGCCGCAGTCGCTGCGCAGGTCAATGCCTTCCCGGAAGTGGCACACAATTATCGGCGCGATCACACATTGAACATGTGGTTTGTGTTAGCCACGGAAACCCCGGCCCGCATCGCCGAAGTGATTGCCGAGATTGAAAAACAAACCGGCTTGCCTGTGTACAACTTACCCAAAGAAACCGAATATTTCGTGGGCTTACAGTTGTCGGTTTGAAAGTTTAGGATTTTGTGGGAGCGCCTTGCCATGTCAGAAAGCCTTTCCTCCATCGACCGCGCCTTGATTGCCGCGACCCAATCCGGTTTGCCGCTGGTGCCCAAACCTTATCACGCGCTGGCCGCACAATTGGGCCTGACCGCCGAGGCAATCATGGCGCGCCTGAGCGCGATGCAGGCGCAGGGCATGATTCGCCGGATTGCCGCCGTGCCGAATCATTATGCGCTGGGTTATCAAGCCAACGGGATGAGCGTTTGGGATGTGGTTGATGCCGAGATTGACCGTTTGGGCGCACAAATCGGCGCTTTAAGCTTTGTCAGTCATTGTTACCGGCGACCGCGCCGCTTGCCGCAGTGGCCTTATAATTTGTTCGTGATGGTGCATGGCTTAGATCGCGACGAAGTGGCGCACAAAGTCGCACAGATTGCAGCGTTATTAGGCGAGGCAGGACGTGGACAGCAGCTTTTATACAGCAGCCAAATTTTGAAAAAAACCGGCTTGCGGCTGGTGTAGCTGTTGCGTAATTTCCGTCCAAAACGAGAGGATCAGGTTCGCCATGTTGCGTATTACCCAATACTTACAAATGCTTAAACAAGCCCCAAATGCCCCGCTACGCTTGCCCAAACCACCCAGCGGGCCGGTGGTGATTTGGAATCTAGTCCGGCGTTGTAATCTGACTTGCAAACACTGTTATTCGGTGTCGGCAGATAAAGATTTTCCAGGCGAATTATCCACCTCAGAAATATTCAAAGTGATGGATGATCTCAAAGCCTTTGGCGTGCCGGTGTTGATTTTATCGGGCGGTGAACCTTTATTACGCCCGGATATTTTTGAGATTTCACGGCGTGCTAAACAGATGGGTTTTTACGTGGGCTTATCTACTAATGGCACTTTAATTAATCCGCAAAATATCCAGGCGATTGCAGAGGCGGCCTATGATTATGTCGGGATTAGCTTGGACGGCATCGGAGCGACTCATGATCGTTTTCGCCGTAAAGTCGGGGCATTTGATGCCTCACTGCAAGCCGTGCGTTTGTGTAAACAGGCAGGCATTAAAGTCGGCATTCGCTTTACGTTAACTCAGGACAATCAAGACGAATTTCCGCATTTATTAGACCTTTTAAGCACGGAAGACATCGACAAGTTTTATTTATCCCATCTCAATTATGGCGGACGTGGCAACAAACATCGCCAGCATGACGTACATCACCAAATGACCCGCGCCGCCATGACCCGCCTGTTTGAAACCTGCTGGCAAATGATCGAAGCCGGACAGCCGCGTGAATTTGTCACCGGCAATAATGACGCAGACGGGGTGTTTTTATTGTGGTGGGTACGCGCACATTTCCCCGACCACGCCGCCGCAATCGAAACCAAATTGCGCGCCTGGGGCGGCAACGCCGCTGGGGTGAATATCGCCAACATCGACAACCTGGGCCAAGTACACCCGGATACCTTTTGGTCACATCACACCCTGGGCAACGTGCGCGAACGGCCTTTCTCAGAACTTTGGCAAGACTGTTCCGATCCCATCCTGGCGGGCCTGAAGCAACGCCCCCGACCACTCAAAGGCCGCTGCGGCAGTTGCCAACAACAAGCCATTTGTGGTGGCAACACCCGGGTACGCGCTTATCAACTCAGCGGCGACCTGTGGGCCGAAGACCCCGGCTGTTACCTAAGCGATGCGGAAATTGGTTTGACTGAGATGCCGGTTGCGGTGTCGGCTTAACTGGGCTGGGTGAGGGGAAATTATCTGAATTGTATAGTTTCGTAGGCGTTGGAACATCGAAATGGGGCAGGCAACGAAAAGAGGTTGCCCACACTACCAGGCTTTTAGCTTACGCAAACTTGGTACTTTGTAAGGGACATGAAGAGCCGGATGAGGCGAGAGTCTCACGTCCAGTTCTGTGAGAGGCTGAGGGGGAAGTTTCCTCGGCCTACTCGACCCGCGCTCAACAAAAATGGGGGGTTCCAGACGATTTTCAGCTCGTGGGTCGCATCAGCGAAGCGTCATGCAACATAAACGGCGGATGACGGCTGCGCCTTATTCGCCCTACGAATTCTCTAGCCTGCGGTTGGTGTTTTTCCAGGGTAAAATTCGCTCGTCAGCCAGGTAGGATACGTCCCACGCACCTTTGTAATATCCGGCATGGAATGGTGCGTAGGACGCACCCTACGGCTTACGGGCTACGCTGGCTGGCTCGTATTTTTCCGCTAACTGGCGAATCCCGGCGGTGTCGAAATTAGCCACCAGCGCGCCCAGTGTGGCGGCGAAACCGGGGCAGGTTCCCGCCGTCGTCAAGGTCTCGGCGAACTCGATCAAACCGGTGATGTCACCACTCTTAACCAAATGGGTGAAGTGCTGGAGTTGCGGCGCGGCCAGGGGTTCGGCCTCGGGGGCGACCTCGGCGGGCGATGGCTCGGCGAACAGCCATTGTAGCGGTAGTAACGCCCCCAGCGCTTCCAGCAGTTCGGCGCGCTGCACTGGTTTGCCCAGGTGCGCGTTGCAACCGGCGGCCTCGCTGGCGGCGCGGTCTTCGGCAAAATTGCTGGCGGACACTACCACCACCGGGGTCGTGCGGCATTCCGGGGTGACGCGCAGACGGCGGGCGGTCTCCAGGCCGTCCAGTCCGGGCATCCGCAAGTCCATTAAAATCAAATCGGGCCGCCAGACCGGGGCCAGTTCCAGGCAGCGCTCGCCGCTGTCGGCTTCCGTCACTATAAACCCCAGCGGCTCCAGCAGACCGCGCAACACTTGCCGGTTGTCGGCGAGGTCGTCGGTAATCAACAGGCGCAGCACTTCGCCTTCTCCCGCCGGGAGATAGCCGGTAATCGTGCCCAATGTCTCCGCCGGGGGGAGAACCGCGCTGCCCACCACTTCCACCGGAATCTCCACCCGGAACGTGCTGCCCTGGCCCGGGATGCTGTCCACGCTCAAGCTGCCGCCCATCGCTTCCACCAGACGGCGGCTGATCGCCAGCCCCAGGCCGGTGCCCTGGGTCTTGTAGCGGGAGTCGCCGGCCTGCTGGAACGGCTCGAAAATCTGCGCTAAGTCCGCCGCCGTCATGCCGATGCCGCTGTCCTCAATCGCCAGGCGCAGGCGTCCGTCGGCGTAATCCGTGCGCAAGCTGACGCTGCCGTGTTCGGTGAATTTCATCGCGTTGCCCAGCAGATTCAGCACCACTTGGCGCAGGCGTTTGTCGTCGCAGCGCAGGGCGCAAGGCAGGTCAGGGGCCGCTTTATATTGAAAATGAAGGTTTTTTTGCTCGGCGCGCAGCCGGAACATGTATTCCAATTCCTGGAAAAAGCTCGGCGTGTCCCAAATTTCCGCGAACAACTCAAAGCGCCCAGCCTCGATTTTTGCCAAGTCGAGAATATCGTTGATCAGGGTCAGCAGGTACTCGCCGCCGCGCTGGATGCTTAGAACTTGGTTGTGCCAGGTCTCGCCTAGGGTGGGGTCTTGCCGGAGAATTTGGGCGAAACCCAGCACCGCGTTCAACGGCGTGCGCAGTTCGTGGCTCATGTTAGCGAGAAACGCGGACTTGGCCTGATTGGCGGCGTCGGCGGCTTGGCGGGCGCGGATGAGTTCGGCTTCCGCCTGCTTGCGTTCGGTGATGTCTTGCACATGGGATATAAAATACAGCGGCTGTCCTTGCGCGTCGTGTACCAGCGAACTGGAGACCCAGCCCCACACCAGATGCCCCTGCTTGTGCTGATAGCGTTTCTCGAACAGAGCGTGGCCGTGATCCGGGTGGCTTATCGCGTTGGCGATGAAATTGGCGCTCAGCGCGGTGTCATCGGGATAGGCCAGATCATTGACCGTCATGCCTTCCAGCTCTTCCCTGGCATAGCCGAGCATTTCGCACAGCGCCGGATTCACTTTGGTCAAGCGTCCTTGCAGGCTGACCAGGCAGGTGCCGATAGTTGCGTTCTCGAAGGCGAGGCGGAACAGTTCATCGCTCTGCCGCCGCGCTTCTTCCGCTTGCTTGCGGGCGCTGATGTCCAACACCATGCCGATGAAATAATCAGGCCGCCCCTGCGCATCATAGATACAACTAGAGACTAGGTGGACATAGACAGTTTGACCGTCTTTGTGGATATAGCGTTTTTCCACCTGGTAACTGTCAATTTCACCGCGTAGCGCCTGTTCCTGATATTTTTGATTTTCCGCGATGTCGTCGGGATGGGTAATGGTACTCCAATCCAGGCTTTGCATTTCCTCCATGCTGTAGCCCACCATTTCGCAAAAACGCTGGTTGACGCGCAGCGTGCTTTTGTCATGCTTGGCGGTCAGCATCCCAACCAGCGGCTGGTCGAAATAATGCCGCAGTTCATCATGGCTTTGCCGTAACGCTTGTTCGGCGCGCTTGCGCTCGGTAATGTCCATCGCCGCGCCCAGCACAATATCGCGGTCGCCGAGGGTGAGCCGTTTTACGCTCACTTCTTCCCAGAACTCTTTGCCATTTTTGGTTTTGGTATACCATTCAAAATGCTGCGACTCGCCAGCAGCAGCGTTGCGGATATGGACGAGCGCGTCGGCTTCGGCGTAGGGCGGGTCTGACCACAGCGACATTTCCTGCAAGCCAGCCGGGTTTTGGCAGCCATAGCGGCGGAAAGTTTCCTGGTTGGTATCCAGCACTTCGCCGCTGACCGGGTCATGAATGAGGACAGATACCGGCATAAAATTGAACAGAGTCTTAAAACGTTGCTCGCTGACACGTAATTGTTGTTCCACTTGCTTGCGTCGTGCGATTTCCCGCGCCAGCTTGCGGTTCCAATACAGCATCAGCGCCAGGACAACAATCGCCACGCCCGCCACTTGCCAGAGCAGGCGATAATCGACGTTGTGGCGGAGGGTCATGGTCGTCCATTTGCGCTGAATTTCGTGATGCTCGGCGGGCGTCACCGAAGCTACCGCTTTGTTCATCAGCTCCAGCAATTGTGGCCAGTCGTTGCGCGTCGCCACTGATACCGGGTAGGGATAATCCAGCTTGCCGATGATTTTGTAATTGTGCATCCGTTCGTTCAGCCACACTGCGGCGTGATCTAACGACACAATAAAAGCATAGGCTTTGCCGCTGTCCAGGCTATCGGCGATTTTGTCGGTATCAATGGGAATCACTGTCATCTGTGGAAAATCCCGCTGCAAGCTAGTCTGTAGCGCTGAGCCAGGATGCACGGCGAGGGTTTTGTCCTTAATGATGTCGAGACTGGCGACAAACGGTTTATCGGACTTGGCGAGCAACACTTGGGTAATGTTGAAATAGGGCGCGGAGAAATTCAGATAAGTTTCCCGTTCCGCCGCGCGCACCGCGCCGGAAATCAAATCACAGCGCCGCTCTTTAGCAAACTCCAGGGCTTTCGCCCAGCCTTTGCCCATGTCATTTTCGACCAGTGTGGGCACGGCCTCCACCGTCACGCCGAGCTTGTGCGCGAACAAATCCAGATAATCCTTGAACATGCCTTGATGTTGGCCGTTCTCGAAATAATCGTAGGGTTTCCAGACTGGGCTGAAGCAATAGCGCAGAGCGGGATGTTCGGCGATCCAGGCGCGTTCCTGCTCGTTCAATACCGGCATGGCGTGAGTTTCCGGCACGACCTCCCCAGCACCCAGCCAGCGCAGGCGGATGCGCTCGTGTTCCTCCGCCGGGATGGCGTTCAGCGCTTTGTTTAAAATTCCCGGCAGAATGTCCCAATCCTTGCGAATCGCCATCACCACCGGCATTCGGCTTTGTTCAACAATACCGCTGAGTTTGAACGCTAAGTTAGTGTTGTGCCGCCGCCACCAGTCCAAATGCATACCGCTCACCAGCACATCCACGCGCCTTTCGAGCAAGCCCTTGACCATCGCCTCGATACTGTCGAAGGCAATCAGCGTGACGTTAGGGACGCCCTGCAACAGGGCTTCGATTTTTTTCATGCCGCCCAAATAACCCACGCGCCTGCCCGCTGCATCCTCAATGCGGGTGATGGGCGCATCGTCGGTACGCACATAAAAATTAAAATAGCTGTAATAAAACGGCTGCGCATAAACAAAATAGTGATCCCGCTCTGGAGTGGGCGTGGTTGCGGCGAGGCCGTCGATTTCGCCGCGCCGGGCTTGTTCTGTCACAGACGACCAATTGCTTTCGACGTGCAAGTGCAGCAATTCGCTACCCAATTGCTGATTGAGCAGTTTCAGGTAATCCACCACCGTACCGGAATAGCTGCCGTCCGGGTTGACAATCACTTCCGGCTGGAAGTGCCCGGTACCGCCCAGCACAATTTTCGGATGTTGCCGCAACCAAGCGCGTTCCGCATCGCTCAAGTCGAGCGTGGCGACGGTCGGCTGATAAATTGCCCCCCATTTTTCCAAAAGCGCTTGGCTTTCCGCCGGGCTGATGGTAGCCAGCGCCTTGTTAATAATGCTCAGCAGTTCTGGATGTTCCTTGCGGATTGAATAGCCCAAGCGGGTTTCGCTGTCGGGCACGGCAAAGATGAGTTGCAATTCGCCAATTGTTTCGCGTTGCAACGCGAGACGCAGGGTAATACTCGATACCACCGCATCAATTTCACCATTCAGGGATTTGACAATTAAATCTTGTAGCGAAGCTTGCGGCACTGCGCTGATGTCCGGCCAGCGCGCCAGGAGCTTTTGCTCGGCTAAATTGGCTTTGATAAAGCCGACTTTTTTGCCCGCCAGATCGTCCATCGTCCGGTACGCCGCGCCGCGTGCTGCGTAAATATAACGGGACGCGCTGTAGGGGCTGGCGCTGAACAAAAAATGCGCTTCCCGCTCTGGGTGCGCGGCAGAAACCGCCAGCCCGTGCAGTTCGCCGCGTTCAGCCTGGGTGACGATTTCCGCCCACTGCCCTACCACCAAGCGGATATTCGCGCCGCTCAAGGCATTGATTCGTGCCAGCAAATCCGCTTCAATACCGACCAAGCTGCCGTCCTCTTGGCGCTGCACATAAGGTATCCAGCTTTCATCGGTGCCCAGGCGAATGTCCGGGTGGGCGGCAAGCCAGGTGCGTTCTTGCGCGGTTAATTGCAAGGTCGCACTGCACACCATACCGGGCAGCAGGCAAAGGAAAAATAGACTGAGCAAATGGCGCATAGGCATTATTTTTTTATACAAGTCATTTATAAAGTTGGGGAATTTATAAAATAACCAGGTTAGCAGATTTCACTAGGATTTAGCACCAAACTGGCAAAACTGTCTGCGAATTTCCCTTGCGGCAAATCGCCTGCTGTTTCTACAACAGGCGCTTTTCATACAGCGAGACACGCATGAGTAGTGATACTTTCCCTCATTCCCATCGTCCCGATGGGAGAATGCGTACCGCGTTGCTCCAGCGGCGCGTGAAAAGCGCGGTAGGATGGGTAGAGGCGCGCCACGTTGCAGAATTCAGGCATGAACCACACCGCGCCGAAACCCATCATTCATCAAACACCGCAATGATGGGTTTCGCTCCGATCTACCCATCCTAGTGTGTCCTGAAGAAAGGCAACAGCCTTTCATGCTGTAGTAAAGATGAGAGTAGGTCTCTCGGTGTCGGTGGCCGAACACTGGCATCAAACCACCCTGTGCGGCTGGTGTTAAGAGCATTGGTCGTGAGCGACAAGGGAAAAGGCGGTGGGAAACCGTCAGGTAGGTATTGTGGAGATGCCTGTGCTGAGCCTGTCGAAGCAAACGCAAGTGAACCCTTGATGAAGTGTCGAAATAAAACTGATGTTGTCGAAACCTGGCTGCTAGGGTAAGTCAGGGATAAGCGCCGACGTGAATCGGATGACGGGCGGCGCGGCAACCGGCTGCGAGCGGGCATGAACGCAACCCTTCGACTGCGCTCAGGGCAAGTACAGGCTTTCACGGAACAGGAGAACCTGTCGTCCTGATGTGACTTGTGCTGAGCAAGTCGAAGCAAGGGAGAAGCTCAAGCGCAAACACGCGAGGCGAGAGTACCGATGCTCCGACAAGCTCAGCACAAGTGCAGGGCACAGGGGCGGATTAGCTCGTAGTAGTGATGAAGTTTCTGTAATGGAAATGGAGCGAAGGGGCTAACATGTCCAAAATAGGCTGAAAGTCAATCAGAAATGAGAGGAACTTTTAGTTTATGCAAACTTGGTACTTTGTAAGGGACATGAAGAGCCGGATGAGGCGAGAGTCTCACGTCCGGTTCTGTGAGAGGCTGAGGGGGAAGTTCCCTCGACCTACTCGACCCCGGCTAGCTACCAAGCCGTAGCAACCGGATAGGCCCGAATCAACGGGTCCGGCGTCAGCAAAACCAAATCCAGACTACGTGCCTGACAGACCAACATCCGGTCGAATGGGTCTTGGTGAACGCTGGGTAATTGTCCAAGCTCCAGCGCGGCGGCTTCACTGAGTGACAGCGAAGAAATACCGTGTTTTTCCCGTTCGCGTGGAATATAAACCGGTGGCGGATCGGCCAAGGGCAGACGCCACAGCGCGTGTTTTACCGCGATCTCCCAAACTGAAACCGCACTTAAAAACACATCATTTTCTGGATTCTCATTCTGGATTCTCAAATAAGTCGCGGGCAGTTGTGGAAAGGTCTGGCGTATCCCGCACAATCCAGAGAAACGTGCACGTATCAAGCAACAGTTTCACACGCTCTCACCCGAAAATGCCGCCACCATTTCAGCCGGTAGCGGGGCATAAAATTCAGTCGGCAGAGTCTGTCCGTTATCGGGAGCCAAGCCCAGTGGCCGTTTGCGCCGGGTGGGTAGCTTGGTAAGAAACGTAACAATGACCGGTGCTTCCGCCAAACCGGGCGGCAATTCGTCCAGTTCAATCACGCCGTGATGGTAACGGCCTTGTACAGTGGCTAACACGATTCATTTTCCTATGAAATACGTGGAGGCAGCGCGAGCGCGGGGGGATTCGGCAGTGCCCGCGTGTGGGCCGAGAAGAGGGCGCATCCTAGCCTGTCGAAATCCCCAACTCTGGTATAATATAGCTAAATTATATAATTTATAAGGTAACGTAACTTCTAATTTTATCAAATTTAAAGTATTCACCTGACAAACAATCTCTGAATATCTGAGTGGCTTCATCGAATATTTTAATAAATGCAAAATTTTTTCTTACCCATGTTT
>Ga0209575_10000335_pt1 | contig 37073 bp, 33 predicted proteins | sample Medcelwee11metaG_FD_187172 | JGI IMG/M metagenome (GOLD analysis project Ga0209575, IMG submission 187172) | Freshwater pond sediment microbial communities from the University of Edinburgh, under environmental carbon perturbations - Medium... | ecosystem: Environmental > Aquatic > Freshwater >...
ATTTTTCTTAGCTTCCAAGCACAAAAGTTTCATGTATGCCTCACCAATGATTAAAAAGTTGATTAGTTTTATATTTTAGAATAAATTTCCGATAAGGTCTAATACAGATTCATTTTACTGACCGCTGTTAGGAAAAGCTATCTTGTGTAAATGCTGCGGTTTTTTCTGCGCAGTTTGCGCTGCGGCGGCAGTGATTTGGCTTTATGGCTCAGTGGTTACGCAATAAAAAACCCGCTGTCGCGGGTTTTTTATTTCTGCAATTTTTGGTCTTAACGAGCTACACGAAAAAGCCCCGCATCGTGCGGGGCTAAAGGACAGATGCACTTGAAAAATTGACTTATTCGAGCTTAGCCAATTCTTTTTCGACGATGGCATTTGCCAGGGGGATGTAGCCGTCTTTGATCACCACTTGTTGACCTGCTTTAGACAGCACCAGTTTTACAAACTCACGTTCCAGCGGTGGTAACGGTTTGTTAGGCGCTTTGTTGACGTACACGTACAGGAAGCGGCCCAGCGGATATTTGCCAGAAGCGGCATTTTCTTCGGTGGCGGCAATGAAGGCTTCGCCTTCTTTCTTGGCAATAGCTAAGGCTTTGATACCAGAGGTTTTATAGCCGATACCAGAATAACCAATGCCGTTTAAGGAAGCGCTCACCGACTGTACCACGGAAGCAGAACCGGGTTGTTCGTTGACGTTGTTCTTGAAGTCACCTTTGCACAGGGCGTGGTCTTTAAAGTAACCGTAGGTGCCAGACACTGAGTTACGGCCAAACAGTTGGATGGGTTTGGCTTCCAGTTCGCCACTGACGCCGACTTGTCCCCATTTGGTCACGTCTTCGCTGTGGCCGCATTTGCGTGTTGAGGAAAAGATCGCGTCAACCTGGGGTAAGCTCAGTCCTTCCAGCGGGTTGTCTTTGTGGACGAACACGGCTAAAGCGTCGATAGCCACTTTGATTTCAGTGGGTTTGTAGCCGTATTTTTTCTCGAAAGCTTCGACTTCGCCGTCTTTCATTTTACGGCTCATCGGGCCGATGTTGCTGGTGCCTTCGGTCAGGGCGGGTGGGGCAGTGGAGGAACCGGCTGCTTGAATCTGGATGTTGACGCTGGGATATTGGCGCTTGAATTCTTCCGCCCACAGCGTCATTAAGTTGGCCAGGGTGTCGGAACCGACGCTGGACAGGTTGCCAGACACACCTTCGGTTTTCTGATAATCCGCCAGAGCGGGGTCTACTTCAGCAGCCAATGCGGGATTTGCCGCGAATAAGCTTGCTGTCAATAAGCTCACTGCACCGAGAATCTGTTTCATCATAATACCTTGCTGGTTTGAAACCTCCCCCTTTCAGGGGAAATTGTTGAATTAGACAACGGCGCGGTGGCGCTGTTATCCTTTCAGTAACCTCGCCCTTCAGGGCGGGAAGCAATGCGAAATGGCTCCCCTGCTCCCCTTACAGTGACGAAGTTGTCATAGAACAGTCCTCATTATGAGAAAAGAAGATGACAATTTCGTGACATGGCAGGTTTTCAGCGCTCTTGGCTCAAGCCGAGGCCGTTGATGGGCGGCTTGGTTGGGTCTGTGTATAATGTAGCGCGGCGTACTACCGCTAAGCTGTTGTGCAACTGCCCAGGTCTGTCGATGCTTAACGCACTGATTTATAGTGTTTATTGCTGATTCTGGCCTCTCTTGGTTGGGGGCGAATTTTGACAACGATACGCACGCATCGTTGTCCTTCACAATAACCTGCTTGTTCATTAGGAATAATCCACCGACCTCTATCCGTCGCTGGGTGTCACTTGATGGATGAGACCGGGTGTGGATTGGAACGAACAAACATGTTAAAAAAAAGCTTGGTGTTGCTGTTTTGTTGGGGGTTTAGCTTGGCAGCATTGGCAATCGATCAACCTCCCAGCACTTTCACCGATCCGGCTCAAGAAGCCTTGTACCAACATCTGATTGAGGAGCTGCGTTGTGTGGTTTGCCAAAATCAGAGCTTGGCGGATTCTAATGCTTCGCTGGCTCAAGACCTACGCAATGAGGTGCATGGCATGGTGCAGCAAGGTAAAAATAGCCAAGAAATCACCGATTTTCTGGTGCAGCGTTACGGGGATTTTGTGTTGTATCGTCCCCCGTTAAAATCCAGCACCTATGTGTTGTGGCTTGGGCCTGCTTTGCTGTTGTTTATCGCCTTGCTCACTCTGTTTTATTTCATTCGTCGCCACACTGCCGACACGGCTCATGCCGCACCCTTGAGCGAACAGGAACGGGCGCGTCTGAATACGGCTCTTCTTCATGAAAATCATCAGGATAAACCATGACTTTTTGGATAGTAGTCGGCGCATTGACGGTGTTCGCACTGGGTTTGGTGGTGTTCCCTTTGTGGCGTAAAACGGCCAATTCAGCGGAGAACGAAGTCGAGCGGAGTGAACTCAATATCGTGATTTACAGAGAGCGCTTGGCAGAGCTTGAGCAGGTTGAGCTGTCTCCCGAGCAGCGCGCTTTGGCTGAGGCTGAATTGGAAAAAACCCTACTTCAGGACTTGGAGGCCACGCCGCCGTCTGTGGCACGGCAAGGTGCGCGCTGGGTTGCTTTGCCAGTTATTTTATTGCTGCCCGCTTTGGCACTGGGCATGTATTGGCACTTTGGCAGTCCTTCCCTGTTGCAAGCGCCCGCCGCTCCCGACCAGCAGGCACAGCCCGCAATGCCGCCGATTGACGAGCTGGTGGCGCGCTTAGAAGCCAAAATGCAGGCACAACCCGATGATCCCAAAGGGTGGGAAATGTTGGGACGTTCTTATGTGGTGATGGAACGTTATCAGGAAGCGGCGGCGGCTTATGCCAAAGCGGTGGGATTAGTCGGCGAACAACGTGCTGATTTGCTGGCCGACTATGCCGAGGTGTTGGCTTTACAAAAAGAGGGACAACTCACCGGACAACCCGCCACCTTGGTGGCTAAGGCGCTAACTCTGGAGCCTGAACAACCGAAAATTCTGTGGTTAGCCGGGTTGGTTGCCGTGCAACAGCATGAGTACCCGCTTGCGATTCAGCACTGGGAAAAATTATTGACCAAACTCACGCCAGACTCGGAAAGCTGGCAAAGTGTGAGTATGCATCTCAAGGAACTCAAGTTGGAATCCGAGATGCCGGTTGCTGCCGCGACCAAGCCCGCCGAAGCCCCGGCTGAGACTGCGGCGACTGCGGTGAACAGCAATAAACGCTTGAGCATCCAGGTGGAAATAGACCCTGCGTTGCATGACAAACTCAAACCAGACGATACTCTGTTCATTTACGCCCGCGCCGCCACTGGCCCGCGTATGCCGCTGGCGATAGTGCGTAAACAGGCTAAAGACCTGCCAGTCACGGCGACCTTAGACGACACGATGGCGATGACGCCCGCGATGCGCTTATCGCAGTTTCCGCAAGTGATTGCCATGGCGAGAATTTCCAGCAGCGGCTCGGCCATGCCGCAAGCGGGGGATTTGTTGGGCGAAAGTGCGCCACTGTCGCTGAACGAAGCGCAAACAGCCGTACAGGTGCAGATCAATCAGGTGGTGCCTTAACGCCATTAAGTGAGGCGATTTCAGGACTGCCAGTCCTTGAAGAACTGGCAGTCCTCAGGAAGACTTTTAATAGCTCAGGGTTTTTTGAGTGATTTAACAATCCCATCCAGTTGTTCCGCGTAGGTTTTTTCAGCGTCTTCGGAACCCCAGTACATGAATACAAAAATATTTTTGTTATCTGGGGTTAAGAAACTCACTGTCACCTTGACTTCCTCGCCGTTTTCTTTGTCTTTACCAGCCCCGGCGATTTCATAAAAACTAATCCCGTTCAATTCACCGGTTTGTGGTTTATCTGCTTTGAAATCAGTCACCCACTGGTTAATAATGTCTGCGACTTCGACAGCCGTTTCTTCCAAGGTCGTTGCCGCATCGGCTTGCAGCGCTTTTCCGTCTAATACCCAGAAATTGATTTCTATTTCAGTATCAGCGGTGGTGGCAATCAGTCCTTTATCATCACTGGGATCTGCTTTGACTTTCCAATCATCGGGAAAAGTCACCGATAGCACCGGGTTTTTATGGGGATAATTATATTCAGCCGCCGAGGCTGAACCAGTGACCAGTAATAAGCCAGTGATGGTTAAAGCAATGAGGGTTTTATAGTTCACGGTAAACTCCTAATGAGAAATAAAAGAAAATCTGGCTATTCTATTCAAGAAAGAGGCCAACCATTTTTTGCTGACAGGGTGCGCACTAAGCGCGGGCGGTTTCAGCCTCAGTGGACGATACCCGTTGCACCTGGATGGCACCAAAAGCCTCGGGCTGATGGATTTCCAGCAGTTTTTCGCGGGTGAGTTCTAAGATCGCCAGCAAGGTGACCACCGCCCCAGCCCGGCCTTCTTCAAGTGTAAACAACGCTGGAAAGGGAATCACCCGCCTGTGTTGCAGCCTATCAAGAATCAAGGTCATGCGTTCGCGCACCGATAACGGCTCGCGGGTAATCTGATGGGCGGTGTGCAATTCAATGCGCAACAGGACATCTTGCATGGCCAACAATAATTCTTGTAAGGGAATTTTTGGCGGTACTTTCACCTGGGGCAGATCAGGCATATCGACATCGAGCAAGAAGGTGTCGCGGCCTAGCACCGGCAGTTGGGCCAACGCTTCTGCCGCTTGTTTAATCAGGGCGTATTCTTGTAGCTGTTGAATCAAGCGGCTACGCAGATCGCCCTCTTCATCGGCCTCTTCGGTTTCTGGACGCGGTAACAGCAGCCGCGATTTGATTTCCAGCAACAGCGCCGCCATCACCAGGTACTCCCCAGCCAAGTCCAATTGCAAGGTTTGCATCAGTTCGATGTAGCGCAGGTATTGGCGTGTGATCTGGGTGATCGGAATATTGAGTATGTCGAGATTTTGTTTTTGGATCAGGTAGAGTAGCAGATCCAAAGGCCCTTCAAAGGCATCCAAAAATACCCGGAGTGCATCGGGCGGGATGTAGAGATCCTTGGGCAACTCGGTGAGGGTCGTGCCGGCGATGATCGCCAGCGGCAATTCAAGTTGTGGCGCTGGGGCGAGGATTGCGCCAAGCTCAACGGCTGTATTCTCTGCTGAATTCATTTACAGTGACGAAGCTCCTGCCATAGAATGAAAAATCTCCTTGTAAGCGCCCATTTTCGCCGATACCCAGGATAATACTATGTATACCTTCACGCTGATCGGTGCCGCAGGCGGTACATCGACCTATTGCGACCTTGATATCCTCGCCTTATTAAAACAACCCCGCATTGATTTGGTGCATGGAGAAGCCTTTACTGGTCGTCCTGGCACCCGCATTCATGGCGATGATCATAACATTCTAAAAATCAGAGCGGAAATCCGTATCAACCAACGCGATGCCCTGAATTGGGCTAATCAAGCGCTAGAGAAGGATCGCAAATTAGGGGTTTACCATCCCGACAAAACCTGGTTTGTGGCTTTTCCTCGCGCAGAGGACGAGCTGCCTTTGATTGGCAACATCTGCCCAGTGTTAAAGCCTTTGCACAAGTTATTGGATGTGGACACGGCTGATGCGCAGTGTTTGGCACAGTTGGAAGCCATGTTTGACCTGTATTTACGGGTAGCCCGCGCCCATGCACTGCGTTTGGACGAAGGGCTGTCGAATTATGGGCTTAGCCCCAGCGGCACGCTGTATTATCTGGATGATGACACCTATAACTGGGATCGTTTCACCTCATGCGCCCACACCTTGGGCGTGCATCTGCGGGCGTTACGCTGGTTGACGCCAGACAGCGCTGCACAATTGGGCCAAGTGTTGCGCCAGCAGATCATCACGTATTTTACCGATCCCCAGTATTTGACCGTGTTGGCGGAGCAATTGCGTCATCTGTTCATTGCCCCAGCACGCCGTCCGTTGCTGGATGCGCTGTTGCTGACGCTCACCAGCAATACCCCAAAAACCCAGGTGCAACAGCCGCTTAAACAACGTTATATCGCCTTGTTGGCTGATGTACACGGTAATTTAGCCGCCTTGGATCGGGTATTGGCCTTTTTGGATCAAGAAGGGATTCGAGTGGGTTTGGTACTCGGTGATATTGTCGGCTACGGCCCTCACCCAGCAGCCTGTATTGAACGTCTGCAAGCCCGTGAATTCAGCGTGATTAAAGGCAATCATGATCAAGCGCTGGTCACTGGACAATACCAAAATGGCTTCTCCAAAACCGCGCAATGGGCTTTAGACTGGTCGGAATCGCGGATCAATCCGGCTCAGCGGCAATGGTTGGCCGATTTACCGCCAGTGCTGTCTGAGGAAAACTGGTTAGCCGTACATGGCGCACCGGTCGATCCGACTTTCTTTAATGCCTATATCTATGAGATGACTTATGAACGCAATCTGGATGCGTTGCGAGATCGCGAGATTGCCCTGTGTTTTCATGGACATACCCATTTACAAGGGGTTTATGCCCGGATGCAGGTGATTAAAGACGGCTATTTCAACACCGAGGAAGTGGATTTGAAGCGCTTTAGCCAAGCCTTAGTGTGTCCAGGTTCCATCGGACAACCGCGTAACCGTAAGCCAGGCGCACAATTTGCGATCTATGACCAGTTAGAACGCAAGGTGTATTTCAAAAATCTAGCCTATCCATTGGCCGATACTTTGGCGCTGATGCAGCGGGAAAATTTTTCCAGTTTATTGCTGGATATGCTCAACGGAGTTGGATTTGGCTAGGGTGCAACAGGCTGCACGTTATTGCTCAGCATAAATATCTGATGTGACGCAAACGGCTTTCACTTCCCCTTCCCTTGTTTGGCGTGTCGGTGTTAGCGCCCCTGTGTACGGCGTTGGCTGACCGATTCGCCGCCGATACCCCAATTATCGGTTTCTACTTCGGTGATAATGACCATCGTGGTGGCTGGATTCTTTCCAAGCACCTCTACCAAGACTTGGGTAATGCCCGCAATAACTTGGGCTTTTTGTGCGGGCGTGACGCCCTCGCGGGTGATCGAGACTTGCACTAACGGCATGGGTATCTTCCTGAATTGAAGTAAAAAATTAGACTGTCGCGTTGACCGTCTGGAGAGTGGATACCGGTTTGTGGCGCAGACTGCCCAGCGCCAGTGCCAGCGCTCCGGCGGCAACGCTGGCACTGGCCAGCAGCAGTGCAGCGGGTAAGCCGTTGCTGTGTTGCGATAACTGGGCGGTGAGCAAGGGGCCAATAATTTGACCAATCCCCAGTGCTAAAGTCAATTGGCCGATGATTTGGGTAGCGCGTTGCGGGGCCAGTTGCTTACCTAAACTGAGTGTCAATCCAACGATCCCCATGAAAGTGCCGCCAAACAACAGCGCACCTCCGTACACGCCCCAGAGTCCACTGTTGAGCAATGGCAGACACAGGCCAAAAGCTTGTAGCAGATGCGCCAACACCAGGGTTCTGACCAAGCCGCCGCGTTCTGCCAGCCAAGCCCAGAAAATAGAGGCGGGAATACCCGCCAAACCGACCACCATCCAGGCATCGCTGGGCTGTCCAGTGAATTCAGGCAGACGAGCAATCAGGACAACCAGGAAAGTGCCGCTGATGATGTAGCCAATGCCTTCCAGAAAATAAGCCACCAGCAGCCAAGGCAATAAGCTGTCGGGCGGCAGTGCGGCACGGCGGATGGGGGACGGTGCGTGATTGGCTGCCGGAGCGGGGGGTGGATAACGACTGAGTAGCCACAGACTTAAGATACCTAACGCCAAGCTGAATAAGCCAAAGCCCAACCAACCGCCGCGCCAGCCGCCTAAACTGTCTAACCAAGCACTACTGGCCCCCGTGATACTGATACCCAACCCGGTGCCTGCGTATAAATATCCCGACCAGCCCAAGCGATGAATCTGTGCTAAATGTAGCAGAACCCGACTGGAAGCCAGGATAAACAGCCAAGCGCCCGCTAAACCACCGATAAAGCGCAACAGCAACCATATCTCAAATTGGCTGGTGAGTCCCATGCCTAGTAAGCAGAAGCCATTGAGTACAAAGCCCCAGGTCAATAGCAGTTGATTATTGCCACTGTGGCGGCGGCTTAACCAAAGTGCGCCCAGCAAATATCCGGCGTAATTAGCGGTGGCGAGATATGCCGCTGCCGTGTCCGTTAATCCCAAATCACGTTGTAGCAGTGGCAACAGGGGCGTATAGGCAAAACGTCCGAGTCCGATGGCGAGCGCCAAAGCCAATGTGCCACCGAGCAGCGTTAAGAGCGCTTGGGTGCGTGTCGTCATGGGGTTTACTCCAAAATAAGTGAGGCACAGTATAGCAAGCGTTTGCCGCAGGCTGATAAACGCTGTCTCCATCCATTAGCAACGGCATTTGCCCAGGTATCCACGCAGTTTATTCGGTGACGTGGCAGTGACGAAAGCGGCGCATTACGCGCTTTTTTGCGTCTGCTACTACAAATAGCAACCGGCTGACGCCCTGAAAAATGACGCTTTGTCGCCGGGTTTAAAATATTTTGCATAAATAACTTGCAGTCCAATAGTGGCTATGACACAATTCAGTCCTGCCCGTAGACACGGGTCTTATTGATGTACTTGTAAATTTATTTTAGGAAATTGTTATGTCCAAGAAAACCGGCGTAGTTAAATTCTTCAACGAAAGCAAAGGTTTCGGCTTCCTCTCCCCGGAAGACGGCACCAAGGATGTGTTCGTACACTTCTCAGCAATCGTTGGCAGTGGCTTCAAAGTACTGGTTGAAGGCCAGCGCGTTGAATTTGACATACAGGACAGCCCTCGTGGGCCAAGCGCCGCAAATGTGGTAGTACTGTAAGTAACTGCTTTATTCGTTAGTTGTGCTGTGCGATAGTTTACCTCATTCCCAGTAACTGGGTATGAGTTGGATGTAGCCAGTGATAACGAAGTAAAAAACCTGCTTTCTAGCAGGTTTTTTATTGCCTATTTTTCAAGCCGCCGCCACACGATGCCTCTCCAAGTGCAGCCACCAGATGTTCGTGCCCAACTCACCGGAGCCATTCTCGCAGGCGGGCGAGGTAGTCGACTGGGCGGGCAAGACAAGGGATTATTTCCCTTGGCGGGGCAGCCGCTGATTCGCTATGTGCTGACCGCGTTAGCACCGCAAGTGGGTGCGCTGCTGATCAACGCCAATCGCCACCTGGATACTTACCGCACTTTCGGTTTTCCAGTTTGCCAGGATGATTTCGGTGACTATTATGGGCCGCTGGCAGGCTTATCGAGCCTGCTCAGCCATGCTCCCAGCCCTTATCTGCTCTGCGTGCCTTGTGATGCGCCCAAGTTGCCTCTGGATTTGGCGGCTCGTCTGTGGCAGAGCCTGCATCAGGCAAATGCTGAAATCAGCGTGGCACATGATGGCGTGGCGATGCAGCCAACCTTTGCGCTGTTACGCACCGAGTTGCAATTGGACTTAGCCGCCGCCTTGCAAGCTGGGGAACGCTCCCTAAAGCACTGGTACCAGAGCCGACACTGGGTCAGCGTGGATTTTTCCGATCAAGTCAACGCTTTCAGCAACCTGAATACGCCGCAAGACTGTGCCGCTTTTCTAGCCAGTGAGACTGGTAGCAGCCCTCTGGTTTTATCCCGGTTTTGTGCCCAGCCGTAACCGCATGGGCCTGCACATAAAACCGACGCCTGTCTGCAATAAAAATTAACTGTGATGACAAGCGGCTGTCCCTGGCATATGCTGTCCGTGACGATGTTTTCCGCTCACCGCTGAGCAATGACCAGACATTCCTAGGAAGGAGCATTACCATGACCACAAGCGATTATGCAGCCCTGAGCTTTAGTCCCCTGCAAGACACGGCGCAGTTTTATTTACTGGAACCTGGCGAACGTTTGCTGACCGAAGACAGCCCAGCCATTAAAGTCATGACCGATTTCAAATATGTGGTGCCTGTCACGATTGATCCTGATGCCAGTCTTGAATATGCCTTGAACAAAATGAAACTTGCAGGTGTGCGGATGTTGTTGGTCACCGCAGAAGATGAGCATATCCTCGGGATTATCAGTGCCGAAACGATTCTGGGCGAACGGCCTGTTAAGTTGGCTCAGGAAAACAAGCTGTCTTTCTCAAACTTGCGGGTCGAAATGTTAATGACCAAACAGTCTGCCATTAAGGCGATTAGTATGGTCAGCGTGCGCGATGCGTGTATTGGTCATATTCTGCAAACTATGCAAGTCATTGAACGCAAGCATTTATTGGTGTTGGACACCGATGACCGTAAGCGCCAAGTGGTGCGTGGCCTGTTTTCACGCGCCCAGATTCATCGTCAATTGGGTAAGCGCCCGGATGCTATTGTGACCCATGCGCATTCACTGGCTGAAATTCAGCACAAATTGCATGTTTGATGAGGTCTAGCTCGGTGTGCGTCTTAGGAGCGCACTGGGCGTTTTGGCGTGGGTGTAGTCAAGCTGTCAGCACCTTGAGAAGGCGCGTCGAGTGGTGGTGAGAGACACAGAGACCATGGACGCGGCCTGCGCCTGAAGCGCAGGCCGTGATCTACTTAATAACCGCCGGGGTGAGGGCCGTCATAAGGGCCGCCACCGTAACCCGGTGCCATTCCCCATCCCCCGCCTTGATAACCGCCATGACCCATGCCAGGGCCACCTAACGGTTGCGGTGCTGTGGGTGCGCCCGCATAGCCCATGCCGGGGCCACCAGGGCCTGCGCCCAGCATATTGCCAGGATAATCAGGGCCAGCCGGTCTGCCACCAGGCGGCATTCCACCGGGGGCACCATAATAACCTGGGCCGGGGCCACCAGGCCCCATCATGCCAGGGCCGCCGGGGCCAGGACCGTAACCGGGCGCATAGCCAGGCCCAGGCGCGCCGCCGTAACCGGGGCCACCATAACCAGGACCACCGTAACCAGGGCCATAATAGTCGCCGCCGTTGTATTGGTTATCACCGTAACCTCGACCATTGCCACTGCCCTGCATACTCCCGCTAAAGCTCATATTGCCATCGCCGTAGCCATTACCATTGCCGTAACCGTCTTGGTTACCCCAAGGCATCATGCCATCGGCGAGTACAGCACCGTTCAAAGAAAACGCCAGACACAGCGTACCCACGGATAGTTTTAAGATTTTTTGCATAGCCATCTCCTGTTTCTTTATTTCAAGTGCCGCCAGCCTAGCATGTTATCCGCAGTATAGATAGAAATTACCCTGGTTTTTATTAAATAAATTTTGACAGCCCGCAAGTCTTCTAAAAAAACGATGTTGCATTAATGATAATATCAATATATTTATGGGCGCAATATGATGCGCCATTTTTTAATAAATTGAATAGGCAGATTATTTTTTAACCCAATAGAGTTATCGTCAAAAAAAATCGAGGTAACTTTGTTTAAAGTAAACTTTTCTCCTATCTACCAGACAACTGTATTGATTAGCCCTTTAACCACATTTCTGCAATAAAAAATAAGATTTAAAACCAGTTTGCCCTCTAAAAATGGGGGTTTTTAAAAAGCCTCACTTTTTGAAGGCGCTAAACAGTCATCACGCACCCTCGCTCCGCTGGCTCACGGCGAGCCAGCGAACAGTGACGGAAATTCTCTGGCTTAACAAACTGGTGGACACACAAAGCCCAAGCCCTGTAATCGGGAGCGCCAGGACGCGGCACTCGCGGGCAACACCAGTTGCAACGTGCTAAATTCGCGACGTAGCGGATATTCTTTACGCAACCGGTCGAAATACACAGCCGGGTCAGTAGCCTGGGTGATACGCCGCAGTCTGGCATCATCGCCACGCACGTCATAACAAGCCAGCACCGCACAGGACAGTGCCCAGTCTTCACTCACCTCAGCCCCAAAATGCAGTTGAGTTAAAGGCGGCGGCGGCAATCGGGTTTCCATCTGCCACTGCGGGACTTGCTGGAAATGGGCGCAAGCGGCCTGATGAATCATCGCCGTGCCGCGCACTTTACCATCGAAGCTGTAACCGGCAATGTGCGGCGTGGCAATATCAACCCGGGCTAATAATTCTGGATCGATGCGCGGCTCATCGGCCCAAACATCCAGTACCGCACTGCATTCGGGATGATTGAGCAAATGGGCTTTGAGCGCTGCCTGATCCATCGCTTGCCCACGGGCGGTGTTGATGAAAATCGCGTCTTTGCGTAAAGCCGCAAAAAATGCCGCATCGGCCAGATGCCAAGTCGGATGGCGGCCTGCGGTTTCTAACGGCACATGCAGGCTGACAATATCCGCCTGTGCCAACACGGTGGTCAGCGGCACCAGATCGCGGCGTCCGGTACGTGCTTGCAAGGGTGGATCATTGAGCAAACAATGCACGCCCAAGGCTTCCAGCAGCGCTTGCAGCCGCGTACCGACATTGCCGCAGCCAATGATCCCGACCGTTTTATCCGCCAGTTGAAAACCGCGTCGTTGTGCCAGTACCAGTAAGGCGCTGAGGACGTATTCTGCGGCGGAAGTGGCGTTACTGCCCGGTGCGCGGGCAAAGCCGATGCCTTGTTGGCTGAGATAATCGACATCGACATGATCAAAACCAATGGTGGCCGAACCCACAAAACGCACCTGGCTACCAGCCAGCAAGTGCTGATCGACTGAAGTCACTGAACGCACTAGCAAAATCTCGGCATCACGCACTTGGGCGGCAGTCACGGTGCGCCCAACAAAAGTTTCTACGTCGCCCAGGGCGGCGAATGCTTCCCGTGCATAGGGCATGTTTTCATCGGCAAGAATTTTCATGGTGATAGTGATACCTGTGCTGTCCACGGTCATGCATTAAAAAGCGCAGGGCCATCCTGGCAAGAGGCCAACGAGTCATTGGCGTTTCCAGGGTGGCCCTGTGGTTTTGTGTGTGGGGTATTTTTACACGGTCGTCAGGAGGTTTGCTACTCTGTTTGGAAATGGCTGGGTTCAAATCCAGGAACAGAGTAAACTGAGTGCCTGTTTTTAGCGGTTCCTCAACAGGAGAGGGGTAATGCGGATTGGTATCCCTAAAGAAATCAAGACCCGCGAAGGCCGGGTGGGCCTGATCGCGCCTGCTTGCGCTGAACTGCGCGCCCGAGGCCATCAGGTATTTTTAGAACAAGGCGCGGGACTGGCTAGCGGTTATAGCGATGCCCAGTATTTAGCCTGTGGCGCGACGCTGGTGGCGGACGCTGCCACCTTGTATCAAGAAACCGAGCTGATCGTCAAAGTCAAAGAACCGCAGCCGGAAGAACTCCCTTATTTACGCCCAGATCATTTGCTGTTTAGTTATCTGCATTTGGCGGCAGCCCCGGCCTTGTGCGGTGCTTTGCTGGCGACTGGATTAACGGCAGTGGCCTTTGAAACTGTGGCCGACGCCCAGGGCAATTTGCCTTTGCTCGCGCCGATGAGCGTGATTGCAGGCCGTTTAGCCGTGCAGATCGGCAGCCATTTATTACATCAACCCGCAGGCGGCAAAGGCGTGTTGCTAGGCGGTTTATCGGGGACTGAACGCGGACGGGTGGTGATTATCGGTGCCGGTCATGCAGGCGGCGGCGCGGCGGCATTAGCGGCGGCACTCGGCGCACAAGTGACCGTGTTTGACACCCGCGCCGACCGTTTGGCGACTATGCAAGCGCTGGGTGCCAATGTCAGCAGTTTTTATCCCTACCCAGATCGGGTACACGAAGCAGTGCGTCAAGCCGACTTATTGATCGGCGCGGTGCTGATCACTGGCGCACGGGCACCTAAAGTAGTGTCCAAAACCAGCATTGAGGCGATGGAAGCGGGCAGCGTGGTGATGGACATCGCCATCGATCAGGGAGGGTGCATTGAAACTGCCAGACCCACTACCTATGCCGATCCCACTTATTTACATCATGGGATTATCCATTTTGGAGTGACCAATATACCGGGCGCAGTGCCGCGCACGGCTTCACAAGCGCTGTCGCTGGCGATTTTACCCTCGGTACTTGCCTTGGCTAACGGCGATTGGCAGCAAGACGCGATGCTGCGCGGCGGCATCAATGTACAGGGCGGCAAATTAATCCACCCCGCCTTGCGCAACCTCTGACCACTTGTAGGAGTATCAGCGTTTGGTAGAACAGTCCACGCGGTACGCCGCGACACGTCGCGTCACGGTGATCGGTGCCGTGCTAAATGTCATCCTGTCGGTTGCCAAAATCTTGGTGGGTTGGATCGGGCATTCGCAAGCCCTGATCGCCGATGGTTTACATTCGCTGTCTGATTTGCTCAGCGACGGCTTGGTGTTGGTGGCCGCCAAATATGGGGCAGACCAGGCAGACGACACCCATCCTTACGGCCATGCGCGGATTGAAACGGCGGCCACCGTGGCGATGGGCGTGTTGTTGTTGATGGTGGCGGCGGGGATTATTTGGGAGGGTTTGCATCGGCTGATGGAACCGCAGCGATTGTGGCAGCCTGGTTGGTTGGCTTTATCGATCACGGTGTTGTCGATTCTGACCAAGGAAGCCCTGTACCACTACACCCTGCGTGTGGCACAGCAACTTCGTTCACCATTGTTACGCGCCAATGCCTGGCATCACCGCAGCGATGCGATTTCTTCGGTGGTGGTGTTAGTCGGCATCACCGGCAGCCTGTTTGGGGTGATTTGGCTAGATGCGGTGAGCGCCATCGTGGTGGCGGTGATGATCGGACAGATGGGCTGGTCGCTGGGTTGGCAGAGTATGCAGGAACTCATCGACACCGGGGTCTCCCCAGAAAAGCTGACGGAAATTCGCGACAGCCTCAGTCATGCTGAAGGCGTCGAATCCTTGCACCAGTTGCGCACGCGGCGCATGGGCGGCACGGTGTTGGTGGACGTGCATATCCTGGTCAGTTCGCGCCTCACCGTGTCAGAAGGCCACCAAATCAGCGAAGCCGTGCGCCACAGGCTGATTCATGAACAGGAAGAAATCACCGACGTGACCGTTCACATCGACCCAGAAGACGACGAACAACACACCCCGAATGCCCGTTTACCGTTGCGCAGCACCGTGTTGCGTGATTTACAAGCGCAGTGGCAGAATATTCCCGCCGCCGCTCACATTGAGGGCGTCAACCTGCACTATTTGTCTGGGCAAATTAACGTAGACATCCAGTTACCCTTGCGGATTAACCAGAGCCTCGACGAAGCCGAAGCCTTGTCGCAGCGTTTTGCGGAATTAGCCAGCCAAGTGCCCTATGTGCGACGAGTACAAGTGTATTACCATTGACACCGGCAACGCACTGAAACAGTGCGTGAGGGTGATTTTTTGGATTAAAAAGGTGCGTATTTAGCGGATTTTTTTCTCATAAAAGGAATTTATCCTTTTAACTCAGATTCTTGTGATGCACAAGAAAATGGCATATTTTCTGCCATAACTGTGCCCAAATAACCGTCCATGCGGTTTTTTAGCACCCAAAACCTTTGCGATAACCCCTGCAAACACAGAAAAGGAGCAACCTATGTCTAGCGACAAAGTGCTGGCGACGATTAAAGAACAAGACGTTAAGTTTGTAGATTTCCGCTTTACCGACACCCGTGGTAAAGAGCAACACGTTACCGTCCCCTCGCACACCGTAGACGAAGACCTGTTTGAAGATGGCAAAATGTTCGATGGCTCTTCCATTGCTGGCTGGAAAGGCATCAACGAATCCGACATGATTTTACTGCCCGATCCCAGCACCGCCGTCATCGACCCGTTCTCCGAAGAACTCACGATGATTTTGCGTTGCGACGTGATCGAACCCGCCACCATGCAAGGCTACGAACGTGATCCGCGCTCGCTGGCGAAACGTGCCGAAGCCTATCTGAAATCCACCGGCATCGCAGACACCGCCTATTTCGGCCCGGAAAATGAATTTTTCGTGTTCGATGACGTGCGCTGGGGCGCAGACATGAGCGGCAGCTTTGTCAAAATCGACTCCCAAGAAGCTGGCTGGAACTCCGAGCGCGTCTACGCCGACGGCAACATGGGTCACCGTCCTGGAGTGAAAGGCGGTTACTTCCCCGTGCCACCGGTGGACTCCCTGCACGACCTGCGCTCTGCGATGTGCTTAACCCTCGAAGACATGGGTCTGCGCGTCGAAGTACATCACCACGAAGTCGCCACCGCAGGCCAATGCGAAATCGGCGTGGGTTTTGACACCCTGACCAAAAAAGCCGATGAAGTACAAATCCTGAAATATGCGATCTGGAACGTGGCCCACGGCTACGGCAAAACCGTGACCTTCATGCCCAAACCGATGGTGGGCGACAACGGCAGCGGGATGCACGTCCATCAATCACTGTCTAAAGACGGGGTTAACCTGTTTTCTGGTGACAAGTACGGCGGTTTGTCTGACACCGCGCTGTACTACATCGGCGGCATCATTAAACATGCTAAGGCATTGAATGCCTTCACCAATCCCTCCACCAACAGCTACAAGCGTCTGGTGCCACACTTTGAAGCCCCGGTGATGCTGGCCTACTCCGCTCGCAACCGTTCCGCCTCGATCCGCATTCCCTACGTCAGCAATCCTAAAGGCCGTCGTATCGAAGTGCGCTTCCCGGATTCCACCGCCAATCCTTACTTCGCCTTTGCAGCAATGATGATGGCCGGATTGGACGGCATCCAGAACAAGATTCATCCAGGCGAAGCGATGGATAAAGACCTCTACGACTTGCCGCCCGAAGAAGAAAAGAACATTCCACAAGTGTGCTTCTCCTTGGATCAAGCCTTAGACGCACTCGACAAAGATCGCGACTTTTTGACCGCTGGCGGCGTCTTCACCAACGATCTGATCGACGCTTACGTCAAACTGAAAAATGACGAAGTGACCCGTTTACGCATGACCACGCATCCCGTGGAATTCGACATGTATTACAGTCTCTAAGTAAGCCACTTAAAAGCCGCAACGTGTCTCACGTTGCGGCTTTTTTTTGGTTTTGAGTACATAACCCTCCCTGCGTTGACCGGGCTTCTGAATTATCCGGGAGTTGTCATCCTAATAAGGAACGCCAAAAGCAAAGCCTGATTTTATAAGGAAATCGAAAATCTATTTTATGGCACGGCTGTATGAATAGTCTGTTAGACACGCATATTTTGCTGTGGTTTTTAGCGGACACTAAAAAACTACCCCAATTTGCAAAAAAACGCTTTCGTACCACATAATGGTGGGCAACGAAAAGAGGTTGTCTGATATGGTGTTACGGCGCGCACTTCGACAGGCTCAGTACAAGAAAAGATGCGCCTAATGCCCCCATACCTGGCGGAGTGAGCCATGCTTGAAGGGAGACAAAACCATGCAAACCGTTTTAATTGACGACAGCTTATTGCAAGCCGTCCGCAAAATCAGCGGCATCGGTAATGAGCGGAAAATTATCGAATCCGCGTTGCTCGATTGGTTAAACAAACATACCAAACCCGCCATGCTGGATGAAGAGTCGGAATGGCAGGCGTTGCAACGGCAAAAAGCCCTGTATGCCGAAAGATTTCCGCCTTCCGTTATCGAATCGCCCGCCCTGCCTTCCGCTTACAAGGGCAAGCCGCTGAGTATTGAAGAAATGCAGGATAGCGCTAAACGTGCGGTTGCGGATCGTTTCAAGAATGGTTAGCGTAGATACCAATATCCTGGTGCGTTATGCAGTCAAGGATGATCCCCGCCAAACAGAACTTGCCACCGCGATTCTAGCGGAAAACCATTGCTTCATTTTGTGCAGCGTAGTGCTGGAAACCGCTTGGGTACTGGAAACCGCTTATGCGTATTCACCCGCGCAAGTGTTTGAACGACTCGCGCATATTTTCAGTTTGCCGACGATTGCCGTCGAAGCCTATCCCGCCGTCATCAGTGCGCTTGACCGCTATGCTGCCGGCTTGGATTTTGCCGATGCGTTGCATTTATCCTTGAGCGAATATCAAAACAAGGATGGGTTGCTGACGTTTGATAAGAAATTCGCCAATGCCGCCGGACGGCTTAATGTTCAACATTCCGTTAAATTGGTACGTTAGCGGGATACTGGTGTCCCGGATTCCGCCGCAATCAGTCGCCCAGATTCAGGAAAAAATATGCAATTATCCATACACGCACCAGACAACTTACCCTTGCCGCGTATTCAACAGCGCATTCGGGAGCTGGAACAGAGCTTATGCGAAGAAGCCCATTTGTTAGCGACGCAAATGCCCCCGAATCCAGCAAAAAATACAAATGCTATCAAAGCCTTATTGCTATCTATGCCGCCTGTAGGCGACGATAAAGATTTCGTCCGCCACCAAGATTTAGGCCGCACAGAGGCGTTATGGGATTCTTGATGGATACCAATGTCCTGTCGGAATTGCGCAAAGGCGAAAAAGCCGACCTTAACGTGCGCGAATGGTTCGCACAAGTGCATGGAGAGGAGATTTTTCTGTCGGTGCTGACGTTGGGTGAAATTCGCAACAATCTAAGCGTTTGATTGCGCGATAGGACAGCCACTGCCGATTTTTTTACTTTGCACAGGTGCGACCAGCCCTTGCCAAGCATTATCCAGGAACAATGCCATGAGTACGGTACAAATTTCTTTACCTGACAATGAGTTGGATTTTTTACAACGCTATGCCCAACAACAGGGCATGACGGTATCCGATTTGATTGCGGGCTGGGCGCGGCGTTTACACGCACGGCGGCAATTGCATCCACAACTGGCGGCGATTACCGGCATTTTGCCCGCAAATTTAGATGCACGGGATGATTATCACCGTCATGTGCTGGATAAACATCAATGAAAGTGATGCTGGACTTGAATGTCCTGCTCGACGTGCTGCAACGACACGAACCGCATTACCCCGATTCTGCCGCCGTGTTGAGCTTGGCTTTAGAACACAAAATCCAAGCCTATCCGCCAAGCCCGCGTAGGGCGGATAAGGCGCGTCTTTTTGCGCCGTCATCCGCCATGATGGAATCCCCAAATGTCGCATGACGCTATCGCTTATGCGACCTACGCGGGCTTTCTGTGGCGACTGAAGAAATTGCGGATGCCCGCGTAGGATGCGCTGGCGACAGGAAGCGCATAGTTTACCGCGACTTGCGCAAGTTGGACAGGCAAACGTAAAATGCGCTAGAGTGGCATCAATGGCTCGGACAGCCGGATAACCAAACATTGGTCGAAGAGCTAAAACAATGGCGTGAATCGCGTCAGGTTTGATTAGTGATAGCAAAAAATGGTGGGCAACGAAAAGAGGTTGTCCACCCTACCTGACTGGTCAATTGCGCCGGGATTACCAAAGACAGCACCTTGAAAAAGATGAAAAAAGAACAGTGGTATGACGTGCTGAACGTCAACCTCAACAGCGTCTTCAACGTCACCAAACACGTCGCCGACAGCATGGCTGAACGCGGCTGGGGACGGATCATCAACATTTCTTCCGTCAACGGTCAAAAAGGCCAGTTTGGCCAAGCCAACTACTCCGCCGCTAAAGCTGGGATGCACGGCTTCACCATGGCCGTGGCTCAAGAAGTGGCCCGCAAAGGCGTCACCGTCAACACCATTTCCCCCGGCTACATCGGCACCCAGATGGTGATGGCAATCCCAGATGACGTGCGCGCCAAAATCGTCGCCCAAGTGCCGGTGAACCGTCTGGCCGAACCCTCTGAAATCGCCCACGCCGTCGCCTTCCTGGCCGACGAACGTTCCGGCTTTATCACTGGTGCCAACCTCGCCATCAACGGCGGCCTGCACATGGGGCCGTAAGCACCACGCGGCTTAGGTTCTGAATGCTTTGATGTGTAAAAACGGCGGCAGCCTCCACTGCCGCCGTTTTTTTTTTGGAGTCTGGCGACGTGTGGGCGCTCCCACAAAACCGCGCAAAGCGGCGAAGTGTGCGTATAATTCACCCGCTGATTTATTCTAAGGAATGGGCATTAAATAAGTAGGTGACAAAAACTGTTTTAACATGGGTTCCTGATGTCACCCGCATGGTCTCGTGAGCATGAGGTTAAAGCACTGATTGTCGAGTACTTAATTGCTCTTTTCTGCGTCTCTGCGCGGGAATTATTGTAAGCGTTCACCTCTCCTCTTTGAAAAAGAGGCAATGGTAGCTACACAAGTTTGCAGGTGATGGGTTTTTTCAGCCCCAAAGGGGCGTCACATACCAGCCCAGGGCGACGCCCTGGGAGAGACGCCCCATAAAAAACCAGCCCTGAAAGGGCGTGACATCCTCGTTGAGGCGCATGATGTCGCGCCCCTTCAGGGCTTGATTGAAAATAATCGCCTAACCCAGGGCTTTGCCCTGGGCTAGTATGTAATGCCCCTTTGGGGCTAAAAGTTGTGTAGATAAGTAGGTGACACAAATTGTTTTAACATGGGTTCCTGATGCCACCCACATGGTCTCGTGAGCATGAGGTTAAAACACTTATTGTCGAGTACTTAATACCCGAAACTTCAGCCGTGAAGGACTGCCAGTCCTCAGAGGACTGGCAGTCCTGCGGATTTGTTGAATGCCCATTCCTAAACCCTTCCACCATGTGCAGCTTCCCGTTTATGCTCGACTCAAACGCAGTATTAGATGCCCTTAAACGCCTGCCGCCGCCGGTTTTTGCAGAGGTTTGTTTTCGCTTCAAAATCCCACCTGAATACCAACGCCCTGGCGCACAAGTTGAGCAAGCCATTGAATTAGTGCGCTATGCCGAAATGCAAAACCGCCTGCCCGAACTCGCCGCCTTAGTGCCGCAAAAAACCACACAAGCCAATGAAAAACCACAGTTTTTCCTGCTGCCCAGTGGGTTTAATCCCAAGCGTTTCACACAACGCGACGAAATGCTGGCGACGCTGGCACACCGGCTGCAAACTCAACGGCGCGTCGCCTTATGTGGCTTGGGCGGCATGGGAAAAACGCAAATTGCTTTATATTACGCGCACTTACATCGCACCGCATACCGTGCCGTGCTGTGGGTGTCGGCGGACAGCCCGCAACGCTTGCAGGCAGAATTAGCGGCGTTGGCTGAACCTTTGGGTTTGCCGACTGCGCAAGAACAGGCGTTGAATGTGCGGCAAGTGTTGAACTGGTTAAGTGCGGTAGGATGGGTAGAGGTGCGCCACGATACTTGATTTTGATGCGGACTTAACCGCGCCGAAACCCATCACCGGATGCTACTGTGGTTCTTGCAAAAAGACGCTTTTGTGTCATAGAATGGTGGGCGACGAAAAAAAGTTGTCCACGCTACCGAGCTATCATAAGCGGCGAATAAATGAGGTAGGATGCGGCGAGCGTTTTTTGCGAACCGCATCGTTCGTGGCATGGTACGCGATTGATGCGATTCGTACCTCAGCCCATCCTACGCGGGCTTCAGAAATTATAGCTCGCGTAGGCGGATAAGGCGGGCGCGTCTTTTTGCCTTGCTGGTCGCGATTTGCAACCCCGACCGTAACGTTTGAAGCCGTTCAAAACACTAAAAGCGTTGCGGTGCGGGTTGCGAACCCTCACCGAGCAGGCGGTATAAATGTGACCGTGAAGGATAAGGGCGCAAGCGCAGTAGGTATTTTCCATATAACAAAAGGGCAATAAGTGTCAAAATGATTAAAGCAGCTCTCACTCTTGTTAGTTTTCTTCTGCTACTTCCAATAGCCATTTTGGGAAAGGCATTGTATTTTTTATTAAATATATTTACAGAGACACTTAAAATACTTTTTCTTCCTCTATCAGTAGTGCTTATTATCGCTATTATTCAAGTTTTTTTGTTTGAAACTGGAAGTGTAATAGAACTAGGAAAAATTTTAATATGGTGCTTCATTTTTATAATGATTTTATTTCTTGTCCATTTTTATCTTAAAGATAAAAAAATTATTGCAAAGTTAAATAATGCTGTAGAAACACGTTATACTTTCTTAAAAAGACCATACTATTTAAGTAAAATATATATGGATTTTTTGCCTAGGTTTTTTCACTTAAAATTTATCATTAATATAATATTAAAAAAATGTAACTCATTTTTAATGCCTGAATTATTTTCAAAAATTCCGAATGAATTACTTTCTGAACAACTAATTACAGTAGCTTTAAATCGGTGTGACTTTGATAAGATACCCGAATTATTTTCAAAAATCCCAAAAGAATTACTTTCTGAACAACTAATTACACTGGCTTTAGAAAGATGTTATTCAGATAAAATACCTGAATTATTCTCAAGTATTCCAAATGAGCTACTTTCTGAAAAATTAATTAAGCTCTCAAAGCAATTAGTTGAAGCAGCTTTAGAAAAATGCAACTTATGGATGATGCCATACTTGTTTTTAAGAATTCCAAATGAATTTCTTTCTGAACAACCAATTACACTGGCTTTAAATCGGTGTGATTCAGGAGATATACTCAAATTGTTCTCAAAAATTTCGAATGAATTGGTTTCTGAACAACTAATTACACTGGCTTTAAATCGGTGTGATTCTGATAAGATACCCGAGTTACTCTCTAAAATTCCAAGTGAATCACTTTCTAAACAACTAATTACAGTAGCTTTAGAACAAAGTGTTTCAAATAAAATACCTGAATTATTCTCAAAAATTCCAAATGAATTACTTTCCGAACAACTAATTACACTGGCTTTAGAAAGATGTTATTCAGATAAAATACCTGAATTATTCTCAAAAATTCCAAATGAGCTACTTTCTGAACAACTAATTACACTGGCTTTAAATCGGTGTGATTCTGATAAGATACCCGAGTTACTCCCTAAAATTCCAAGTGAATCACTTTCTGAACAACTAATTACACTAACTTTACAACTAATTACAGTAGCTTTAGAACAAAGTGTTTCAAATAAAATACCTGAATTATTCTCAAATATTCCAAATGAATTACTTTCCGAACAACTAATTACACTGGCTTTAGAAAAATGTTATTCAGATAAAATACCAGAATTACTTTCAAAAATTCCTGATGAATTACTTTCTGAAAAATTGGTTAAAGTGGCGGAGCTAAATTCTGCTATTCCAAATATAGCAAAATCTCTGTTCTACAATACACCTAGGAGTGATAGAAAAACAGTATCCTTTTCAAGTAGTCATGATATATGTGTGAGTAGTGCTGAAGGACATTCCGAAGAAGTAGACATTGAGGGTATTTATCCGAATACATATAGCCGATATTCTATTTGGGTTGAAACTTCTCCTGCAATATATGACACGATAATTGAAACTCATGACGAAGAGATACTTGTTTATTCAAACCAAGATTATAAACAAGCTATGGATGAGTTAGATCGGTTGGGGCTAGAACTTAAGTATAAAAACAAAGCAATAGAAGAACTCAAGAAAATAGGAGGGGAAGATTTAGCGCAAGGCTTAAATGATTTATTAACTAAATAATGGATTGTTGTAATATGTATTATTCTAAAACACCAATACCAGAGGCATTACAACAATGTCTTTTTCTGATCAAGAGTGACGCTCTGTATAAACAATATCTTAGAGAGCTAAGTAATAAAATTTCAATCATTTCAACAGAAATCTACCAAAATATTCTGGAACACTTTGATCTTACTGGAGAAATAGTTATTGTTATTTGTGGGAGCATGGCACATAATAATTTAAGTTTATCTTCAGACATAGATTATTTTATTATTATTTCAAATAAAGATGATGAAAATTATATTATTCAGATTCACGAGTTAATAGAAAAATCATTGGTTTTTCTTTCTTGTGAAAATGTGTTGACTCATACAGAAATAAATCAGAACTATATTTTATATGATCAAATAGATCGAGTTTTTTTGGAAAATGAAGTGTTTAGAAATTCTTTGATAAGTGGCTTATTGTATTGTTCTGATGAATTTAAAAAAGAATTAGAAAAAAAGAGAGCGCTTTTAAAAAAGCAAGTATCACAAAGGACAGTTAGAGAATTATTTCCACACTATAGTGAAAAAATCCAAAACCACTGGAATTTAGCAGATAGCGAAGGAAGAATATATTTACCAAGCTTAGTGTGGAAGGTAAGAATGATTTATCTCCTATATGATTTAAAAAACTTAGGAGAAGAGCAATTACATATAGATTTTCCTGAAATTATTCACATTAAAACCTTATTTCATAAATTTCGTGATTATTTATATATAAGTTATGGTAAGAAACCGTGCATGATTTTAGAAAAATCATTAGATAAATATGAGCAAATCATTAATGCAAAAGAATTAGTTAAGAAATTTAATGAATATAATGATTATTTAAACAATTTTTTATTAAAAAATCATTTTCAATTTTTATAAAACACATAAGATAAATTAAAAACCGCATCATTTATTTGAAAATTTGACGTGGCCGGGTAGTGGAATAGGCGCGTCCACTGAATACGAATTTGTGATGAACTCTCACGCGTCATATTCCACACGAATATGGCGGTAATGGTGGATACGGCGCAATGCTTCGACTCTTCGACTGCGCTCAGCACAAGCCAGACGAACCTATTCCACCCTACATTTCTTCACATTTGCCTGGGGGAAGGATGAACCATTAAAAGCCACCACGGTATCGTGACGACAATCATCGAAAACAACTACGACCAACAGAGTGTCATAGCCAGAAAGTAATCACCAAAGCCGCAACGTGTCTTGTTGCGGCTTTTTTTGTTTTATCGCTGAGCCGCGCTGTATTCCACCACTTGTCCCACACTCAGCGCTGCATCGTTGGCCGGTAAACGCTGCGGTAAATAGGCACAAAACCCAGCGCTGCTGAGCGCAGTCAACGCCAGCTCGCTTAATACCCGATTTTGAAACACGCCACCGCATAAACCGACCGCCGCCACTGGCTGTTGGCTGTGGATTTGGCGGGTCAAATCGGCAATCAATCCCGCTAAACTTGCATGAAAACCCGCTGCCCGCGTTGCCAGACTGTGCTGTTCGTCTTGTAAAAACGGCAATAACGCCGCCCAGTCTCCTTCCCACAAACCCTGCTGTTCGCGAATTTTTAGACGCGGCCCTGTGGCGGGTGCGCAACAGGCTGCTTCCAAGTACATTGGCCCTTGGCCTTCAAAGCTTGTTTCTACCACCAAGCCCAACAAAGCCGCTGCCGCATCGCACAAGCGCCCTGCCGCGCTGCTGTACGGCGCATTCAGCCCGCGCTGCCAAGCGTGTTCCAGCAAAGCCCAATCGGTGATTGGCCAGTGGGCAGCTTGGGCGGGCGGCGCTTGTCCGCTTTCCCAACACAAGGCCAACGCGCTGCGCCAGGGTTCGCGCCCCGCCCGCTCGCCGCCAGGCAGCCGAAAAGGCCGTAACCGCGCCACTCGCCGCCAAGCGCCAGGATGCCCATACAAGGCTTCGCCGCCCCACAAGCTGCCGTCTTCGCCCAAGCCCACGCCGTCCCAGGTGAACACCAGCCACTCGCCCAACACCGCAGGATATTCGCCCACCAACGCCGAAGCGTGAGCCTGATGATGCCAGATTTTGTGGACTGGCAATCCCTGCCGCGCCGCCCAGCGGCTGCTGGCATAACCCGGATGGGCATCGCACAACAGCGTTTGCGCCGTGACTTGATACAAGGCTTGTAAGTCGGCACCGACCTGGGCAAACACCTGCAAACTGCGCGGACTGTCGAGATTGCCGATGTGTGGCGACAACACCAGCCGTTGTTCCCAGGCCAACGCCACGGTGTTTTTCATCTGCCCCCCGACCGCTAACACCGGCTGCGGCAACCGGTGCGCAAGCGTCAATTCCAGCGGCGCACTGCCGCGCCCTAAACGCAGCGGGCGATTTTTCCCAGCATTGGGGCGAAACACTGCGTCATCGGCGGGCCGTTGAATCGGGCGATTGTGGTGTAAAAAATAGGGGGTTAGTTGTGCCAGGCGTTGTTCCACCTCGGCGGCTTCGGTCAACACTGGTTCCCCGCTGAGATTGGCGGAAGTCGCCACCAGCGGTGCCGCAAAATCCTGACTCAGCAGCGCGTGCAACGGACTGTACGGCAACAAAGCGCCAATCTCACGCAAGCCTGGTGCAATCAGCGGCGAGAGGTCGTGATGCGCCAAGGTCGGCAACAACAGGATCGGACGTTGCGGGCTGGACAAGCAAGCGGCGGTGTCGGGTGTCAGTTGCAAGCGGGCACGCACTGCGCTCAAACCATCCGTTCCCAGCCAAGGAAACAGCACCGCCAGCGGTTTGTGAGGACGCGCTTTGCGGGCGCGCAAGCGGGCAATCGCGGCATCGTCGCGGGCATCACACAGCAGATGATAGCCACCGATGCCTTTCACTGCGACGATCTGCCCGTCGCGCAGGGCGGCCACACAGGCCGCCAGCGCGGCTGGCGTGTCGTGATGCGCTGGTTGAGTGGGACTGTGCCAGGACAATTGCGGGCCGCACACCGGGCAGGCCAAAGGTTGCGCGTGAAACCGCCGATCCAGCGGATTCGCATATTCTTGCGCACAGGCCGGGCACAGCGGAAATGCCGCCAGCGTGGTGTTAGGCCGGTCGTAAGGCAAGCGGGTAATCAGGGTGTAGCGCGGCCCGCATTGGGTACAGTTGATAAACGGATAACGGTAACGGCGGTCGGCGGGCTGATTCAGTTCGGCCAGACAATCGGCGCAGGTGAAATAATCGGGCGGCACATGGATTTCTGGCGCATCACCCGCCGCGCTGGGCAGAATCGTGAAACTGTGATAACTGTGGCTGAGCGGCCCGCTGCTCAGGGTTTCGACCACTGGCTGTGCCAAAGGCGGCGCACGCTCGCACAAAGCGGCGGCGAATGCCTGTAAAGCGGGCGCGGAACCCTGGGCCAGAATTTCGACTTGACCCAGTTGATTTTGCACCCAACCGGTCAGGCCGTATTCATGCGCCAAACGGTAGACAAAAGGCCGAAAACCCACGCCTTGCACTTGACCGCTGACCCGCCAGCGAAGTTCTAAAGCCATTGCATCGCGCCTGTGATTTTTTGAGTGACACTGCGTCGGTGGCTGGTCGGCTTAGTGAATGTTAAGATGCCGCTGCTGCGCCATCGACGCGGCTTTGCCAGACCGTCGCGCTGGCCTGCCAGCACAGCGTTTGTGCCCAGGCGAAGGCGGCCTGCAAATGGGCGGCGGCGTGTTCGCTCAACCCGGTTCCCAGTTCAAAAGCTTCCCCGCGCACCCCCAGCAAAAAGGCGGGCGGTGGCGGCTGTTTCAGGTGGGTGGCATACACTTGCAAGACGGCAGCCGGGTGCAGCGCATGGCTGGTGTAACTGCGATCTTGGGCGGGTTGTAGGCGGCTGAAACGATAAGGCGGCGCACAACTCAGGTCGGCATCCAGGAACAAAGCCAGATCACAGTGGACTAAATCCAGGGCGTGTTCGATTTGGAATTGGAAATCTTCAATCCAATTCACCGTCAAGCCGGGAATCGGCGTGTGGGCCAGCCACTCGCTGAGCAGCGCCAATAACGCAGGTCCCAGCGCGTCATCGCCGCGACTGGGATTGCCGCAAGCCAGCACCGTTAAACACAGCGGCGTGTGCATCCAGTAATACCTCAATAGGGAAGCGCCGAACCGACGCGGTGAATGATCGCGGCTTTAACCGCTCCTACACAAAGATTAAAGAAGGCATCGTCATGACTGAACCCGCCCAGGCTGCACCGCCCGCGCCCTTATTGAAACTGCGCGACGATTTGCGTTTCAGCTATCAAAGCTATGGCGACCGTCCTTGTTATCTGATCGAAGACCCGGTGAGTGGGCATTATTTTCAGATCGGCTTAACCGAGTATGCGTTTATCCGCGAATTCGACGGCCACACTACGCAGGCCGAGGCTTTGGCGCGGTTAAATTTTAATCAAGCCGCCGATGACTTATTGTTGGACGAAACCCAGGCTCGCCAGCTTAGCCATTGGCTGACCCATTCGCAACTGGCTTATGTGCAACATCCTGAGCGCAAAAGCTGGCATTTGCTCCCAGCGGCGGGTAAGCGTCTGCAACTGGTGATGAAATTTCTGAATCCGATTTTCATGAAAATTTCTTTGGGCAGCCCCGACCGCTGGTTACAGCGCAGTTTGCCCTGGTTTGGCTGGATGCTGATGCCCCGGTTTTTTGGCCTGTGGTTGTTCCTGGTCGGTAGCGGGCTGTATTTGCTGCTGGCACAACCGGCTCGCTTTGCAGCGGCGGCCAGTGGTTTGCTCACGCTGCACAACGCCTTGTGGTTAGGACTCGCCTGGGTTTTGATTAAAACCGTGCATGAAATCGCGCATGGTTGGGTATGTAAACACTATGGCGGACATGTGCATGAAGCGGGGATTTTTTTGATTTTATTCGCCCCGCTAGGCGGTTATGTCAACGCCAGTTCGATGTGGCGTTTTACTTCAAAATGGCAGCGGATTCATGTCTCTATCGCGGGCATGTACATCGAATTGTTGATCGCGGGTATCGCGGCTTGGGTGTGGACTTATACGGAAACCAGTCCGCTGAATTATTTGGCTTATAACCTGATTCTGATCGCGGGCATTGGCACTTTGGTGTTTAACGCCAATCCGCTGATGCGTTTCGATGGTTATTATATCCTCTCGGATTTATTGGATATTCCCAATTTATATGGGTCTGGACAGCGTTATATGCGCTGGTTATGGCGGTGGCTGTGGCAGGGACGGCGCGAAGCAATACCCAATTGGCCAGCAGCGCAAGTGCGGGTGATCAAAGTCTATGGCTTGGCCTCGTGGTTATGGCGTGTGTTGGTGATGGTGGGTTTATTGAGTGCGGCGACCCTGATGTTCCACCAGTTGGGCATGGTCATCGCCCTGTTGGGTCTGTTATCCTGGCTCGGTGTTCCGCTTTTTCAATTTATCACTCAAATGCGCCAAGACCCTGAAGCTAAACCGGTGTTACGTCGTCTCACGTTCCGTGTGGGCGTGTTTTTGTTGTTGGGATTGTTAGTGTGGCAACTGCCTTGGTCGCGCACTCTCAGCGTGCCAGCGGTGGTGGATTACGCAGGGGCCAACACGGTGCGGGTTGAAAGCCCCGGTTTTGTCAGCCAGATCGCGGTTAAACCCGGTGACACAGTGGCGGCGGGCGCATTATTGCTGGTATTGGACAACAAAGACCTGCAAGCCAGTTTACAAGACCTGAATTTACAAGTACAAATCAGCCAATTAAAACAACAGCAATCTGTGAAAGAAGGCGCGCTCAGCGCTTATCAAGTGGAACAAGAAAAATTGCGGGATTTGCTCAATAAGCAACGCGAAACCGCCAGCCGTGTGGCACAACTGACTCTGTACGCACCGATTGCTGGCACGGTGATCGCCGAGGATTTGCAAAAGCTGGACGGCGTGTATTTGCAGCAAGGACAGGAAATTTTAACCCTGGGCAATGTGACGCAAATGGAAATTCGCGCTTCCATTCCACAGCAGGAAATTGAGGAGTTTCGCGCCGCAGAAGGCGGGCCAGTCACCGTGTATGCCGACCGCCAGCCTTTGCGGTCCTTGTCAGGCGAATTGGTACGCCTCACGCCTGGTGCGACATCACGGATTTTACATCCCGCCTTAACCGCGCTGGGTGGCGGTGCTTTACCGGTGCGGCCTCGTCCGCCTGCTTCAACCGAGGAACCCCGCTCCGAAGAAGAGCAATATGAATATCTGACGCCGCGTTTTATCGCCACCGTCAAACTCACCGCCGGGGCCGACATCGGCAGCTTGCAAGCTGGCGAAACAGCAGCGGTTCTGTTACACACCCCGCCTCGCAAAATTGGCTATTGGTTATCCCAGTGGTTTACTCGGCATCTGCTGATTCTTCTTGATCCCACTCCGCCATTTGCGTAAACGGGCATGGTTGCTGGGTCACTTTAGACTAATTCTGGACAGCCATACCCCGGCATTGCTATGCTTGCGCGGGTTTTGGGTGACTGTTAGTCAGTGAGCAACGGCGCTTAAAACCCGCCGCAGCTCGACTCCCGTCGCTTTTCTGATAATAAGACAATCCACCGCTTCGCCTGCATTACCGCCATGACGGAACTGACAGACTCGCGGTGTTTTCAAATAAGCCGGTTTATTGCGTTGTGTCATACTCAAGGGAGAAATAAAGATGAATACACAATTAGTTGGTCAAACCTGGGATCATCTCGGCAATCGCCATCAAGAAATGATCGAGGTTTTTTATAAACGGTTTTTGGATACCTATCCCGAATATCGCCAGCATTTCCCCGCTTCTATGGATCACCAAATGAAAAAAATGGTGGACACGATGGCGTTGGTGGCACGGGTTTCTGAAGAAACCGAAATTATGCACCCACAGATGATGAAAATGGGTGGACGCCACGCCCAATATCGCTTAAGCAGTGAAGATTTGAAAAACTTTCAACGTGTATTTGTTGAAGTCTTATCAGAATTCTGTGGTGATCACTGGACAAGCGAGTGTGTTGACGCCTGGAATGATGTCTTTGCACAACATATCATTCCCTATATGAGCGAAGGCTTGTTGCAGTAATCCCCGCCGCCGTGCGCGACCGGTAACGCCAGACGATGCTGCGCATTGCCGGAAGGCAGGCGCATCGCTTATGCGCAGGTCTTGTCCTGTGGTTATTTGCCATCGCGAGGATGTGGTGTGGGTGTCTGCTGTTTTAGACACAAAATTTGATTTCAACGCCCTGTGATCGTAAAACAGCCCATGATGAAACGCGCCTTTCACCCCTTGTTGCGTCTGCAATGGTTACTCCCTTTGCTCCTCATGGCTTTCAGCATAGTGCTGGTGGTGGCGATTTTATTCTATGAATGGCATCGAGAAACCCAGTATTTAGAGCGCAATGCCGAAGAATTAGTCACGCTGCACATGGCGCACTTACAAGACACGTTGACGCGCTCCCTGTCCTCCGGTGATCAGTTGGCTGCACAACAGGCGGTGGTTTGGTTAGCTTCGGTGCCAGCGATTGCCAGCTTGTTGGCGGTGAACGAATCACAACGAGTCGTGGCGGCGATCCAGCCCGCTTGGAATGGTCGTCCCGTCGAGAGTTTAGCGGTGGACTACGATCCGTTACTGGCCACTCGCAGCCAGCAAGAAGCACGCGGTCTGCTGCTATTCAATCCGCAACGCACCGAACTGACCGCCTATTATCCCTTAGACATCGGCAGGCCAGCGCAGAACGCACGCCACGTCCCCCACGGTTGTTTGTTTATGCGTTACGATTTGACGCAGCGACAAGCTTTGCTGCGCAGCAATTTACTGACGACCAGCTTCTTGGCTATTTCGTTAATGATACTGGGCATTTTGGGGCTGGGTTTGTTTTTACACCTGCTGTTAAATCGCCGTATTTATCGTTTAGTGACTGCGGCGTGGCAACTTGCCACCGGTAACAGTAGAGCGCGTGTCAACTTGCCGGGCGCTGATGAATTAGCCGAATTAGGCAATGTGTTTAATCACATGGCGCAACGTCTGGAAGAAAACCATGCCCAATTGCTGCGCCGTAACCGTTTATATAATGCCCTCAGCGAAACCAATCAAACCATTATTCGTTTAAGAACACGCCATGAATTGTTTGAAGCTATTTGTCGGATTGTGGTTGAACAAGGCGGACTGGAGGTCGCTTGGATCGGACTGTTAGAACCCGCCGCAGACCCAGCCGCTCCCCGTTTGCAAGTTGAAGCGGTGTATGGAAAACTTTGTCAGCTCACGCCTGGTTTGCAATTAACCCTGAGTGTTGATCGCAGTCTATTTCAAACCGGTAAAGCGCAGTATTTCAAAATCTCAGCCGGTGAATCTGGCTTGTTGTGTGAGATGCCTGCGACTTGCCAGCATCAAATTCAAGCGGCGGCGGTGTTTCCTTTGTATGAAGAAGAGGTGCTGATCGGCACCTTTCATTTATGTGCCAAAGACGCCGATTTTTTCAGCCAGGATTTGCGCGAATTACTCGAAGAAATGGTCGGCGATATTGGTTATGCCTTGAATAACCTGATTCGTGAACAACGCCGCGATCAGGCAGAAACCGCTTTGCGTTATGAACGCCGTTTACTCAGTCGGATTCTCGACACTATTCCGGTGATGATCACGCGCTATGGGTCGAGTTGTGCCCTGCAATCAGTCAATAAAGAATTTGAACGCTTGGTGGGCTGGGGTAATGCCGATTTGTCCACACTGGATTTAATGGCAGCCTGTTATCCCGATACCGAGGTGCAAGCGCAGGTTTTGGCCCATATACGCGAGGCTGAATCAGGCTGGCAAGACTTCGCCCTGATGACGGTGACTGGCGCGCTCCTCGACAGCAGTTGGGCCAATATTCGTCTGGAAGATGGCAGCTATGTCGGAATAGGCATTGATTTAACCGAGCGCAAACAGGCAGAACATGCCCTGCGCACCAGTGAAGCCACCTTGCTGAGTATTCTCAAAGCGGCTCCAGTGGGGATTGGTCTGCTGGTGGGCGAGGTCTTCTGCTGGGTCAGTGAAGAAATGTCGGAAATGACCGGTTATAACGGCACCGAATTGATTCATGTGAATACGCGCTTTCTTTATGAAACTGATCAAGAATATCAACAAATTAGCCAAGCCTACCAACACTTACAGGGCACGGCGATGGCGGCTTTGGACACCCGCTGGCGTTGTAAAAATGGTCATATTATTGATGTACATCTGCGTTTTACCCCGTTAGACCCCGACGACAGTCAAGTCGGCATGACTTGCGCGGCGCTCGACATCAGCGAGCGCAAGCGTGCCGAGCTACATATACAACATTTGGCTTATTACGATGGGCTGACTGATTTACCTAATCGCCGTTTATTAGCCGAACATGCCAAAAAGAATCTGACTTATGCGCAACGTCACCAACGCCCGTTGGCACTGTTATATCTGGACTTGGATCGTTTCAAAGAAGTCAACGACACGCTGGGACACGATGTGGGCGATCTGCTGTTGATTGAGGTAGGCAAACGACTCAAAAACTGTTTGCGTGACAGCGACACGCTGGCCCGTCTGGGGGGCGATGAGTTCGCGTTTCTGTTGGTAGACAGTGACTTACAGCAAGCCAAACAGGTGGCTAAACGGGTACTCGACAGTTTGCGCCAGCCCTTTATCCTGGCTAATCAAACCCTACACATCGGCGGCAGCATCGGCATCACCGGCTATCCCAAAGACGGCCACGACCTGGAAGTCTTGTCGCGCCATGCCGATATTGCCATGTATCAGGCCAAATCACAGCGCTTGGGTTACGCCTTCTTCGAGCAATCCCAATCCTTGCAACTCGAAAGACAAGCCCAGCTTGAACGCAGTTTGCCAGAAGCACTCAAACAACAGCAATTAGTGCTGCATTATCAACCTATTGTGGCCTTAGACAGTGGCCAGATTCTCGCGGTTGAAGCCTTAGTACGTTGGCAACATCCGCAAGATGGGCTGATTCCCCCCGCCGTTTTTATCCCGATAGCCGAAAAAATGGGGCTGATTCGCCGCCTTGATCAATGGGTGCTAGACACAGCGCTGGCCCAAGCCCAGCACTGGCAGGCAGCGGGCGTGTCGATAAAGATAGCGGTGAATTTATCAGCGGGCGAACTGCAAGACAGTCGGCTGGTCAGCCAAATCAACGACGCACTCCAGAGTTCAGGCTTCGCCAGCCACCAACTGACCTTGGAAATGACTGAGGCAGCGGTCATGAACGTCGCTAATCGCAGCGCGCTCAATGCCCTTCACGCCTTGGGTCTAAACCTGTCCATCGACAATTTTGGCAACGGTCTCTCTTCACTGAGCTATTTGCCCGCCTTACCAGTGCGTCACTTGAAAATAGACGCACGTTTTGTACAGGCCATTCAACACAGCGATGACTTATTCTCACCTTCGGTTAGGGTCATTAAAACCCTGTTAACCTTGGCAGAAGCTTTGGATTTAACGGTGATTGCTGAAGGTGTGCAAACCCTCGCCCAACAACAAATGCTACTGAGTCTGGGTTGTACGCAGGCCCAAGGTTTTCTCTACAGCCACGCCTTGCCTGCGGAAAACTTAACGCCGTTGCTGTTAGGCGGCTACTTAGGAACTGTCCAAAAGCCACTTCCAGATTTCAACCCCGTAAAGATTAAATAACTTTTGGTGGGGAACCAGAGAAAACCTCACCGTTCAAATACCCCCAGAAACCTTCCAGGTCTTGAAGACTTGGCAGGTTTTCTTGTGCCATCCTCTCAGGCTTCGTTCCTCAGCCCAACCGACTTTAGTTAAGGTGCGAACCCAAAGACTGCCAGTCCTTTAAGGACTGGCAGTCTTACAATTCATCGTTCTCTCGTTCTCTCGTTCCCACGCTCCAGCGTGGGAATGCCTACCATGTCGCTCCAGCGGCACGAAACGGCATGACACGAATCATCCCCACTGCTGATAAATGTCAATCAAGCCTTCTCTTCCTGCATAATTTCTGGCACTGGAATAACGCCAGTCTTCAGGCTTATCTACATACCTTCGTTTGACAGGATTGAAATGTATATATAGCTAGATTATACTTTTCATATGGGTTGTAAACGTCAAAACCCTCATGGACAGGCGCTTTAGTATAATTAAACGATATAATACGGCTATAGTCTATTTTTTGCGTCAGCATTTCCATATTTTGTAACAGTTGCGGATGTGAGCCTTCTTCCCAAACTTGATGCTCGCGGTCTTGCTTGTGATTCTTTTTATAAAAATTAAACTGTTGCAGGATTTTTTGCACTCGGTGTTTCTCAAAATGACGCACAATCATTTTTGCAGTAAAGGACTTGAAGCTGCTGATTTCTTTTTGTAAATCGTCTGCTTGTGCTATCCAATGTAGATGATTTTCTAAAATAACATAGGCATAAAGTTTAAGATTTCTTTCTTGTTGCAAATAGGCAAAAGAATCGAGGATTATTTGGACGGTGACTGGACGTGTAAAAACGGGTATCCAATTGATAATGGTACAGGTTAAAAAATGTGGCGCGGCGGGTTCATAGATTTTATAACGACTACGTCCCATAAGTTCTCTCCTTTGGCAAAGTTGTCGGTACGTTATCATTTTACATGCCGCTGGAGCGACAAAGTAGGCATTCCCACGCTGGAGCGTGGGAACGTGGGAATATACATCTTTCCTGTTAAGTTGATGCGTATGGGCAACGAAAAGATGTTGCCCACCCTACACGGCTACAATTACAGGACTACCCATAGCTTATGTGGTCAACGAGAGGATTTTATATGTTCAAAAGCGCTATCTCTTGCCTCTTGAATTTTCTGTATTATATTTTTCCTTATCTGACCTTGGCTACTTTTCTCTATTCTGGAAAACCGTTCAATGCTAAAGTTAAACAATGTTCCTGAATAGTCAATGCCCTTTGACGACTTTCCTGAGAAGAAAAAATCGATACCGCACTCTCCTACATTTGCACCAAACTTGAATGCATAAGTGGCAGTCATCTTGATCAAAAAATAATACGAGTAATATTTATTCTCTTTAAGAAGAAATATTTTTCCAAGATCATTGCCGTTAATGGTTATTTTTGTAACCCTTCCTTCCATCCATTCAATTTTTGGGTCTTTAGGTAATACACCGGCCTCCTGGTCTCTAATAATTTCAAAATCTCCAATTTCTTTGAAGCTAAACTCCGGCGTATTAACTGAAGTTAGCCTAAGGAAGAAACGAATGCGCTCGCTGTTATCAAAATCATCAAAAATGATTGATTCAGGATTTTCGTCTTTAGTTATGTTTTTAGACTTATAAAATTTTCCAATGGCTTTAGTGATTATGTCATTCATCAAGTCTGTATCTTTTGATGTACGAAACCTATCAACTTCGACTTTCAAACCATTACCAGAGGACTTCAAAATAATCTCAGCCGGATAAATAAGTTCCTGTTCTATCCAATCTTGGCTGAAATCCAATACCCGCAAAGAGTATGTAACTCGTACACTGCCATCAGAATCAACCGATATATTCGGTTCAGAAGCAAATTCCCTGTTTTCTCCTAACTGGATACCTTCAATCACTGAATCGAAGCTATTTATAATCTCTGCCTTCCATTCCTCATTAGTAGATGTCAATACAAATTTGCAGGATGAATACTTTTTCCCAGATTCACGAACAAATGACTTTCCAACCAGTCTTGTAAACTCATCCGGGGTTAGCAGGCATCCACTCAGTAGTGGCACTGTATCTGATTTTTCTGTGCCGCCAACAAATATACCTTTTTCTTTCAAAGTTTCAGCAATCTCTCCATTACTGATGTGTTCACTATTAAGTAGTACACGTAAACGATCTCCCCACAGTATAGCTCGCTCGTAATCAAATTGCTTGGCAGGTATTCCCATGATTAATACTCCAGAAGATCGAGAATTGACTCTTTGTAGCAAAACACTTTGATACTAGCATTCCTTTCCTGATACGCCATCAGGACTGCATCTTTTTTTTGCTTATCATTCGCTGGATGGTAGCTCTCCAGGCCAATGAAGATGTCCTGCACCCAGCCATCGGCAAAATCAAAGGCAAGGCTGCAAATTTTTTTCAGTGTTTCCTCGGAAAATGCCTGCTTGGCATACAGACATAGGGAAGGCCGTTCTCCCACCATAAATCTTATGGGTATAAGGTCTGAGGCAATAAGTTCGATAGGCAGTAGATGACCAAATCGCTCATCATTGTTAGCGATAATATTTCCCAGCTTAGGGTAGTAGAAGTGATATTCCTTTCCCTGCTTGCTTGCTCTGAAATGGCTAATAGCCTCCTTGATAAAAGAGGCACGAGACATATCTACAAGATAAAGTGGACAATTAGATTTTAAATCTAACTGGATATGACTTAAAGCGGGCTTGATGTCTCTATCTAGGGTATTACTATCTCCGTGTAGCCACACAAGCAAGCCAACATGCTTTTTATGTTTACGACCCTGAATGTTTTGTATCGCTTGATTGATTGCCGAACTAATTTTTGAACAAGAAGCTATCTCATCAAGCTCTAATAAGTGCTTTTTGAAAGCAGTCCTTACACCCTGATCACCTTTTGGGTAGCCGTTCGTAGCATTTTTTGAAGATATATAAACAACATCGGTTCGATTGTCATGAAGGGGATTATTGTAGATGAAAATAAAGTCATTCCCATGCGTTGTTTCTTGGTTATGAAATTTGTTAACGCATGGAACACTTACACCTTTCAGCAGAGTATTCCAACCAATCAGCTTCAGACGCTGACCGCCATGGAGAGCGAAGCGAAGGCGGTTAGTCCCCGATAGCCAATGCCCGACCGTAGAGCCGTAGGTTGAAGCGAGAGCGCAAGCCGCAGGAGAGACGCAGCGGGTG
>Ga0209575_10000336_pt1 | contig 36994 bp, 35 predicted proteins | sample Medcelwee11metaG_FD_187172 | JGI IMG/M metagenome (GOLD analysis project Ga0209575, IMG submission 187172) | Freshwater pond sediment microbial communities from the University of Edinburgh, under environmental carbon perturbations - Medium... | ecosystem: Environmental > Aquatic > Freshwater >...
CCGCGGCGTTTCGTCCATGCAGACCACCGGATGGGCTGGATCATGGGGCCGGCTGTAGACATCGAGCACCTGTTCCATGGCCGCCACGAACTCCCCACTGGCCTTCGGCGGGATGACCCAGCCTACCACCAGGGCTTGAGTTCGTTTTTTTAGGGCGCGCCGCACCGTCTCCGACGACAGCGAGTCCACATACTCCAGCTCCACCGCACGCTCGGCCAGCAGCTTGAGTGTCCAGCGCGCATGGCCTTCGGGAGCAGGTCCGCAACTCAGGGCGATCAGGCGTGCCTCAAGTTCGCCGTCGATCTTGCGGGCGTATTCGCGCCGAGGTTTCTTTCTCACCAGCACCGACTCCAGACCTTCCTGTACGCAACGTCGCTTGAGGTTGTCGATCTTGCGCTGGCTCACGCCCAGCATCTGGGCGATCTGTGCACTGGTCTTGCGAGTGGTCGCAGGCCAGCAGGATCAGGGCGTTGATGACTTGGCTTGCCGCGGTCCTGCCTTTGCTTGTCAGCTCTTGCAGCCGCGCTCTTCCTTGAGGACTGAGGATGGAGCAGCGCCCCGAGTACCGCGACTGGGCCGAGGAAACCCTCGGACTGCTGGACGGCCGCTCGCCGCTGGCCGTCTGCCTGCCCCTGGAGCTGCTGCGCCGCGGCCACGCGCTGTCCCTCGCCGACTGCTTCGCCCTGGAGCTGCACCTGGACCGCCAGTGGTTCGCCAGCGGCGACATCATGGAGGACGTACGCGCCCTGCTGATCGACAGGGACAAGGCGCCGCGCAGGAACCCGCCCGGCTTTGCGGAAGTCACGCCGGAACGGGTCCAGACTTTCTTTGCCGGCTTCCGGCCGAGCGCCGGCAAGACCCGCCGCCAGGCCTGAGCGAACGAGAGGTGAGCGCGATGCACGATATCGAACTGAGCGAAGAGCAACGCATGATCCGCGACCTGGCCTGGGACTTCGCCCGCCGCGAGGTCGCCCCGCACGCCCGCGACTGGGAGAAGGCCGGCTGGATCGACGATGCCCTGGTGGCGCAGATGGGCGAACTGGGCCTGCTCGGCATGGTGGTGCCGGAGGAATGGGGCGGCAGCTACGTCGACTATGTCGCCTACGCCTTGGCGGTGGAGGAGATTTCCGCCGGCGACGGCGCCCTCGGCACGCTGATGAGCGTCCACAACTCGGTCGGCTGCGGCCCCCTCCTGCACTACGGCAGCCAGGCGCAGAAGGACGCCTGGCTGGCCGAGCTGGCCGCCGGCCGCGCCATCGGCTGCTTCTGCCTGACCGAGCCGCAGGCCGGCTCGGAGGCGCACAACCTGCGCACCCGCGCCGAACTCAGGGACGGCCGCTGGGTGCTCGACGGCGCCAAGCAGTTCGTCAGCAACGCCAGCCGCGCCCGGCTGGCCATCGTCTTCGCGGTGACCGACCCGGAACTCGGCAAGAAGGGCCTGTCGGCCTTCCTGGTGCCCACCGACACCCCAGGCTTCGTCGTCGAGCGCCGCGAGCACAAGATGGGCATCCGCGCCGCCGACACCTGCGCGGTGAGCCTCACCGGCTGCAGCATCCCCGCACAGAACCTGCTCGGCGAGCGCGGCAAGGGGCTGGCCATCGCCCTCTCGAATCTGGAGGGCGGGCGCATCGGCATCGCCGCCCAGGCGCTCGGCATCGCCCGCGCGGCGTTCGAGGCGGCGCTGGCCTATGCCCGCGAGCGCGTGCAGTTCGGCAAGCCGATCGCCGAGCACCAGAGCATCGCCAACCTGCTGGCCGACATGCACACCCAGCTCAACGCCGCGCGCCTCTTGACCCTGCACGCCGCGCGCCTGAAGAGCGCCGGCCTGCCCTGCCTGTCGGAAGCCTCGCAGGCCAAGCTATACGCCTCGGAGATGGCCGAGCGGGTCTGCTCCAAGGCCATCCAGATCCACGGCGGCTACGGCTACCTGGAGGACTATCCGGTGGAGCGCTACTACCGCGACGCGCGGATCACCCAGATCTACGAGGGCACCAGCGAGATCCAGCGCCTCCTGATCGCCCGCGAGCTGGCCGACTACCCGCTGTGAACCTTGGCAGCGGGCCCGCAGCGGCCCAGCATCAGGTCCTGCTGCTCCCGGGCCATCTCGCGCAAAAAATCCCAGGTCACGCGCATCCGCGCCAGGTCCTTGCTCTCCACCGGCATCAGCATCCAGAAGGTGCGGGTGAACTCCACCTGCTCGGCGAGCACCTCGACCAGCACCGGGTCCCTGCGCGCCGCGAAGCTGGGCAAGATGGCGATGCCGGCGCCGGCCTTCTGCTGGGCGAGGATGCTGGTGCTGCGCAGGGCGATCTGCCGCGGCCGGCCGATGTCGTCCAGGTAGTGCAGCTCCCTGCTGTAGAGCAGGTCCTCGATGTAGCTGACGAAGCTGTGCTGGCGGAGGTCGTCGCGGCTGCGGATCGGCGGATGCGCGGCGAGGTAGTCGGGCGAGGCGTAGAGGCGCAGCACGTAGTCGGTCAGCTTGGTGATGACGTAGGGACCGCGCTCGGGGCGCTCCAGGGTGATGACGATGTCCGCCTCGTGGCGGGTCAGGCGTACCATGCACGGCACGGCCAGCAGGTCGACGCCGAGGTGGGGCTGCGCCGGGTCAGGGCCGCCAGTTGGCCGGCGAGCAGCTCGACGCCATAGCCCTCGGTCGCGCCGATGCGCACCAGTTCCGACAGGGTGTCGGCGCTGCCCGAATCCTCCTGCTCAATGGCGCGAAAGGCGCTTTCCATCGCCTCCACCTGGACCAGCAGACAGCGCCCCGCCTCCGTCGGGGCGTAGCCCGAGCCGCTGCGGATGAACAGCGGCGGCCCGAGGCTCTTCTCCAGCGCCTGCACCTGCTGCGCCACCGTGTTGTGATCGACGCCGAGCCGGCGGGCCGCCACCGTCAGCTTTTTCGCCCGCGCCGGTTCGAGAAAGAAGCGCAGATTGTCCCAGTCCATGTCCGTGCCTCGGGAAAAATCACGGACTCGATCATCCAACTCCCAGGGACCTTTGCACATCTCGGACCTGCACGCTTGATACCTGTGCATAAATGCAGATCGGCTCTGCACCCGGTCGCCTTGCCAGGGGAGGCCGCACTGTTAGGCTCAGACAGGAGCCGCCGCAGCGGGCCGGGATGGCCAGCACGACAATGCCGTCCTACCGCGAACAGACGACGCCTCCGCCGGCCGCGCCCCGATGCGGCCATGCTTGCCGTGCATTCGCCGTTCTCTTCAATCAATAATAGAGAGCCGAAACGATGAACTATCAGCACTCCCATGAGCGCTCCATCGCCGATCCCGCCGGTTTCTGGGCCGAACAGGCACAGGCCGTGAGCTGGCTCCGCCCGCCGACGGCGATCCGCGCCATACGCAAGAACGTAGCCGGCCACCGCCTCTCCACGGGGGAGATGGAGGATCTGGTAGCCCGGCATCCGGCGGTGGCGGAGTGCGCGGTGATCGGCGTGCCCGATGCGATCAAGGGGCAGGTCCCGCTGGGGCTGATCCTCCTCAAGGACGGCTCGCGGATCGCCGAGCAGCAGTTGCAGCGGGAGCTGACGACCATGCTCCGTGAGCAGAGCGGCGCGCTGGCCTGTTTCCAGCGGATCGCCCGAATCAAGCGCCTGCCGAAGACCCGTTCGGGCAAGATCCTCAGGGCGGTGCTGCGCAAGCTCGCCAACGGAGAAGGCGTGGCTCCTCCCTCGACCATCGGCGATCCCGCAATCTTGGGGGAAATTATCGATACGCTGGCCGTATACGCGCGCGCAGGCTGAAGCCGGCTCTTCAGTGACGGTACGGTGGATGATCGGATCAGCTGCCCGACGGGCGCCACTGAGACGAGCGGTTTTCTCTTCTACCATATCTGCCAGCGAGCCCCAGGCTACCGGGAGGAAGGGACGCCGACCGGCTGTGGACCCCACACAAAGACAAGACTGATTCTCTTTTGTACCGTTTTTCTTGTTCTGGGGTTACGATAGCTACCTAGAAAATCATCAAGGTGATGGACCCGCCAGCGGCCCTGTCGACCAGGCCACGGCGCAGTCCCCCTTGCTCCGTCTGTCCCGGCAGTGCCAGCCCCGTCCTGCCCTCACTTAGATATCCGGTCCCATGCACCCTATCGTCTCCTGCGCCCAGCCAACCCGAACACTCCTACGCCACCTGCCAGCCAGCCTGCTGCTCTGCGGCCTGCTGCTGACGCCCGCCGTCCAGGCCGTCGAGCCGGCGCCGCCGGCAGCGCCCGCCGCCGCGGTAGCGGCGCCCACGGCACCGGCAGCGAGCCCCGCCACTCCGGCCGCCGCCACCGACAAGCCCGCCGATGCCGGAGCCACTGCGCAAGCCGGCGCCGCTCCGGCCGCAAGCCCTGCGGAGGACGCGCACGCCGATACCGGTCTGGCCCACGACCTGTCGCCCTGGGGCATGTACCAGAATGCCGACATCGTGGTGAAAGGCGTGATGATCGGCCTGCTGCTGGCCTCGATAGCCACCTGGACCATCTGGATGGCCAAGGGCCTGGAACTGCTCGGCGCCCGCCGCCGCCTGCGCGGCGAACTGGCCGACCTCAAGGGCATGCGGACCCTCGACCAGGCCTCCGGAATGGCGCACGCCAAGCACAGCTTCTGCGCCTCGCTGATCGAGGACGCCCAGCAGGAACTGCAGCTGTCGGCCGGCCTGGACAAGGACGGCATCAAGGAGCGCGTCAGCTTCCGTCTCGAGCGCCTGGTCGCCGCCAGCGGCCGCAAGATGAGCATGGGCACCGGCGTGCTCGCCACCATCGGCTCCACCTCGCCCTTCGTCGGCCTGTTCGGCACCGTCTGGGGGATCATGAACAGCTTCATCGGCATCGCCAAATCGCAGACCACCAACCTCGCGGTAGTCGCCCCCGGCATCGCCGAAGCCCTGCTGGCCACTGCCATCGGCCTGGTCGCGGCGATTCCGGCGGTGGTCATCTACAACGTTTTCGCCCGCTCCATTGCCGCCTACAAGGCGCAGGTCGCCGACATCTCGTCCCAGGTGCTGCTGCTGGTCAGCCGCGACCTCGACCAGCCGTCAACCGCCAGACAGCCCCAGGCCCAGGCGCCACACAAGGCGACAGTGGAGTAAGCAACCATGGGAATGCACATGAACGAGGGGGGTGACGACCTCCAGGAAGCCCACGACATCAACGTCACCCCCTTCATTGACGTCATGCTGGTGCTGCTGATCATCTTCATGGTCGCCGCCCCGCTGGCCACCGTGGACGTCAAGATCGACCTGCCGGCCTCGACCGCCCAGCCGACGCCGCGCCCGGACCAGCCGATCTACCTGAGCATCAAGAAGGACCACAGCCTCTACATCGGCAACGACCGGGTCGAGCCGGACCTGCTCGGCAGCACGCTCGACCAGCAGACCAAGGGCGACAAGGAGGAAACCATCTTCGTCCGCGGCGACGAGGACGTGGACTACGGGCAGTTGATGGAGGTCATGGATCTGCTGCGCTCGGCCGGCTACCTGAAGATCGGCCTGGTCGGCCTGGAGACAGTAGGCAAGCCATGAGCGAACAACTGCGTACCCTGCCGCGCTGGGGGCTGTGCCTGCTGCTGGTGCTCGGCCTGCACATCGGCGTGGCGCTCTGGGCGCTGTACTGGCGGCCGGAGAGCAAACCGATCGAGCTGGCGCCGCCACCGCCGGCCATGATGGTGGCACTGGCGCCCGCGGCCGCTGCCGCACCGGCAACGCCGCCACCGCCGCCGGAGCCGCCTGCACCGCCCAAGCCGCTGGTGCAGCCGAAACCGATCGAAGCGCCCAAGCCCAAGCTGGCCCTGCCGCCGCCCAAGCCCAAGGCCAAGCCGCAGCCGCCCAAGCCCGAAGCCAAGCCGGTACCGAAAACCGAGTCGCAGCCGGTCGCCCAGAGCCAGCCGCAGCCCCAGAACAGCGCGCCGGCCGCCTCGAACGCCCCGCGCAGCGACGCGAAGCCGGCCAGCCAGAGCGGCAGCCCGGAGTCGTCGAACGCGCTGCCCAGCTGGCAGGGCATCCTGCGCGCTCACCTGAGCCGCTACAAGCGCTATCCCCCGGAGTCCCGCCGACGCGGCGACGAAGGCACCGTCACGCTGCGCTTCAAGATCGACGGGCAGGGTCGGCTGCTCTCCTTCGAGCTGGTCAGCCGCTCCGGGCGCACCGCCCTGGACCAGGCCACCCTGCAGATGATCCGGCGTGCCGAACCGCTGCCGCCGCCACCGCCGGAGCTGCTGACCAACGGCACCTTGGAGGTGGTCGCACCTTTCGCCTACACCCTGCAGGATCGCTGATCGCCGACCGCCGCCCCACCGGGGCGGCGTGCCGGTCCGCGCCGCCGGTGATTTTTACCCCGTTTTTATTTCGCTCCGGCTAGGATGGCCTCTTCCCCAGCTGCCAGGGCGATGCGCCGTCACCGTGTCCGTTCGAAAATTCCTGCCCGCCCTGCTGGTCAGCGTCGGCCTCACCCTGCTCATGCTACCGCTGCAGGAGACCATCGACCTTTCCAACACCGCGCTGCTCTACGTGCTGGTCGTCGTGCTCATCGGCAGCCGCTACGGGCGCGGCCCGGCGATCGCCACCGCGCTGCTGAGCGCCCTGCTCTACGCCCATGTCTTCGTTCCCCCGCTATTTTCCCTGGCGATCACCGAGGTCCAGTACCTGCTGGCAGCGGTGGTCATGCTGGTGGTGGCCCTGCTGGTCGGGCACCTCACCGCCTCCCTGAAGAGCCAGGCCGAGCAGGTGCAGGCTCGGGAAACCCAGGCCCGCGCCCTCTACGACCTGGCCCGACACCTGAGTGCCGCCCAGACGCCGGTCGAGGTGGAGGAGATCGCCAGCCGCTTTCTCGGTACCGCGCTACAGGCCATCCATACCCGCATCCTCCCGGAAAGCGCCTTCGCCGCACCGCCGCCCCCGCTCACCGCGGCCCTGCTGCAGTCGGCCCTCGCCGGCCGCCATCCCCTGCTCAGCGCCGGCGGCGACCCGCGCCATACGCTGGCCCTGGTTCCGCTGATCGCCGCCGGCCCGCCGCGCGTACTGGCCTGCGAGCTGCCCGCCACCCAAGCGGGTGACACCGCGACCCGCGAGCTGCTGGAAACCGCCTCGTCGGTGCTGACGGTCGCCCTGGAGCGCACCCATTTCGCCGAAGTCGCCCGGGAAACCGAGCTGCGCCGCGCCGCCGAGTCCCTGCGCAGCTCGATCCTTTCCGCGCTGTCCCACGACCTGCGTACCCCCCTGACGGTGATGGTCGGCCTGGCCGACACCCTGGCCCTCGGCAAGGCCTCGCCGGAGCGCCAGAAAAGCATGCTCGGCGCCCTGCGCAACCAGGCCCTGTCAATCAACCAACTGGTCACCAACCTGCTCGACATGGCCCGCCTGCGCTCCGGCAACCTCGAGCTGAACGAGGCCTGGCAACCGATCGACGAGGTCATCGGCGCCACCCTGCAACAGGTCCGCACCCACTGGAAGGACCGCGAAATCACCCTGGACATTCCCTCGGGCCTGCCGCCACTGCGCTTCGATGCGGTACTGGTCGAGCGGGTGCTGTGGAACCTGCTGGAAAACGCCATCAAGTATTCGCCGGCCGACACCCCGGTGGAGCTGGTGGTGCGCCGCTTCGGCGAGTGGCTGGACGTGATGATCTGCGACTGGGGCCCCGGGCTGCCGGCGGACGGCGGCGAGGAACTGTTCGGCCTGTTCCGCCGCGGCCAGGCAGAGTCCAGCATCCCCGGCGTCGGCCTCGGCCTAGCCATCGCCCGCAGCATCGCCGAGGCCCACGGCGGCCAGGTGCTGGCGGAAAACCGCATGGGCGGCGGGGCCTGCTTCCGCCTGCGCCTGCCGCTGGGCAGCGCGCCCACCCTGAGCGATCTGGAGGACGAAACATGAGCGAGACCCCAACCATCCTGCTGGTGGAAGACGACCCGCAGATCCGCGAGCTGGTGGCCGCCACCCTGGAGGGCGAGGGCTATGCCATCGTCGAGGCCGGCACCGCCGCCCAGGGCGCGGTGGAGGCCGGCGCCTGCAAGCCGGACCTCTTGATCCTCGATCTGGGCCTGCCGGACCGCAACGGCATCAACTTCATCCGCGACTACCGGATCTGGTCCGCAGTCCCGATCCTGGTGCTCTCCGCGCGCTCCCAGGAGATCAGCAAGGTCACCGCCCTAGATGCCGGCGCCGACGACTACCTGACCAAGCCCTTCGGGGTTTCCGAGCTGCTCGCGCGGGTCCGCGCCCTGCTGCGGCGCCCCGCCGCGGAACGCGAGCAGTTGGAGCCGACCATCGAATTCGGCGACTGCCGGATCGACTGCGTGCGCCGCCAAGTCACCCGCGCCGGCGAACCCCTGCACCTGACCGATATCCAGTACCGGCTGCTGATCCTGCTGGCCTCGAACCCCGGCCGGGTCCTCACCCACCGCCAGTTGCTGCTGCAGATCTGGGGCGGACGGGCAGTGGAGAACAACCAGTACCTGCGGGTCTACGTGGGCCACCTGCGGCAGAAGATCGAGCGCATCCCGGCCCAGCCGCAGCATATCCTCACCGAGATCGGCGTCGGCTACCGCTTCCAGCCCTGAGGTGCCGGCGCACCCACCCGGCGGCCCCCTGAAAAAGCTTGCAACGGCTTGCCCCTTGAGCGCCCCGTGCTGGATCACTAGCCTGAATGGGTGACGCCGGGCCCCTCTGACGGTCGCTGCCGCCATGTCGGAGTCACAGTTTGTACAACTTCGACTGCAAGGAGGGGCTCATGGAAGCTCTCATGGCGTTTGCCACAACCACCTTTCTCGGTACCGCCACCTGGCTGTGGCTGCTGTTCATCGGAATCGTCGTCGCGCTGCTGGTCTTCGACCTCGGCGTGCTGCACCGCGACCATCATGAAATCGGCGTGAAGGAAAGCCTGCTGCTGTCGGCCGGCTACATCAGCGTCGGCCTGCTGTTCGGCCTGCTGGTCTGGCACTGGAAGGGCGGCGATGCCAGCCTGGAGTACTACACCGGCTTTCTGATCGAGAAGTCGCTGTCGATGGACAACGTCTTCGTCATGGCGATGATCTTCGGTTACCTGGCAATTCCCCGCAAATACCAGCATGAAGTGCTGTTCTGGGGCATTATCGGGGTGATCGTGCTGCGCGCGCTGATGATCGGCCTGGGCGCCGCGCTGATCGCCGAGTTCCAGTGGATTCTCTACGTCTTCGGCCTGTTCCTGCTGCTGACCGGCCTGAAGATGCTGTTTTCCAAGGTCGACGACGAGCAGAACCTGGAAAACAACAAGTTCGTCGCGTTCCTGCGCCGCCACCTGCGGGTAACCGACCAGCTGCACGAGGGACGCTTCCTCGTCCGCCAGAACGACGCCAGCGGCAAGACCGTGCTCTGGGCCACCCCGCTGCTGCTCGCGCTGCTCCTGATCGAATGCGCCGACGTGGTCTTCGCGGTGGACAGCGTGCCGGCGATCTTCGCCATCACCCTCGACCCCTTCATCGTCTACACCTCGAACATCTTCGCCGTGCTCGGCCTGCGCGCGCTGTACTTCGCCCTGGCGGCGCTGATCCATCGCTTCGCCTACCTGAAGTACGCCCTGGCCCTGGTGCTGGTGTTCATCGGCTGCAAGATCTTCCTGGTCAACCTCATCGGCAAGATCCCGGCCAGCCTCTCGCTCGGCGTGACCTTCGGCCTGTTGCTCGGCGGTGTCCTGGTCTCCCTGTGGAAAACCCGCAACTCGCCGGCGCTCGACGAAGCCGGGAAACAGCTCGACTGAAGCCCGCCGGCTGGCGAGCACGGCGACAAGCCGTGCTCGCCAGCCGGGGCAAAGCGGATCGACCTCAGCCCTTGGCCAGACCGTTCAGCCAGGCTTCCAGCTGGGCCACGTGCTCGCCCTCTTCCTCGGCGAACGCCTCGGCCATGCGCTTCACCTCCGGATCCTGGGCCGCTTCGGCGATCATCAGGTAGTAATCCCGGCTGCGCTGCTCCCCGTCCAAGGCCAGAGACAAGGCGCCGGGAACGTCCATAAAGCCGTCCACGCCGGCCCAGGCCGCGGCTTCCGGGCTGGTGCCCTCGGGCCACTCGTAGGCGTCGGGGGCCAGCTCCGGCAGGTCGTGGAAACCGCCGCGCTGCATGGCCTCCTTCAGGTGCAGGCGGGAATAGTGCGCCATCTGCCGGAAGAACTCGGCCACCTCCATGCTGCCGAGGCTCTGCATGGCCTCGGCCAGCTCCTCGTAGCGGCGCGCCGACTCCTTCTCCAACTGGATGGCATGGGCCAGGAAACGCTGGATATCGTCCATGCCCACCCCTCAACCGAACTTGAACAGGATGCCGAACCCGCCCCGCGGCCATTCCCAGGCCACGTTGCGGTGTTCGTCGCAGATGATCCGGCAGGTCCCGCACTCCAGGCAGCCGTCGGTGGCCAGCGCCACCGTGCCGTCGGCCTCGCGGCTGTAGCAGCCGGCGGGGCAGCAGACGGTGCACTGCTGGTTGCGGCACTTGGCGCAGACCTCGGCATCCTTGATCTGGATGTGCGGGCGGTCGGCATCGACCCGGTAGCGGTCCTGGAACAGCTTCTCTTCGATCTTCGACATGCTCTTCTCCTTACTCGACGGCGCGCCAGAACTTGAAGGCGTCAGCGATCAGCCCGAACAGCGAGCGGGATTCGACGAAGCTCTTCTTGATTTCCTTCTCCTTGGTCTTCTTGTCCACCCCGTCCACGCGGATCAGGGTCTGGGCAGCCTTGGAGAGAAGGTCCGGGTAGGTGGTGAAGAACTGCTTGTTCTTGTGGAAGATATCCGGCATGCGCCGGTACTTCTTCAGGTCCTTCATGACGAAGCTGTCGTCCAGCTTCTGCTTGTAGCCGGCCAGGTTGGCGGCGCTGAACGGTTTTCCGGCGGCCTTCAGCTCGACCAGGGTCTGCGCCGCCAGCATGCCGGTGGTCATCGCCAGGTTGGAACCTTCGCGGTGGATGCCGTTGACGAACTGGCCGGCGTCCCCGGCGATCATCCAGCCGTCGCCGTAGACCTGGGGGATGGCGTTGTAGCCGCCCTCGGGGATCAGGTGCGCGGCGTATTCCTTCATTTCGCTGCCGGCAATCAGCGGCGCGATGGAGGGATGGGCCTTCATCCGGTCGAGCAGCTCGTAGGGGGTGACCTTCTGCTCCTTGAAGTCGGAGAGCATGCAGCCGACGCCCAGGGTGATCGACTCCTTGTTGGTGTAGAGGAAACCCGTGCCCATCATCCCGGCGCTGATCTTGCCGGCCATCTCGATGACCACGCCTTCCTCTTCGCCGATGTTGAAGCGCGCCTCGATGGTTTCCTGGGGCAGGAAATGGATCTCCTTCACCGCCAGGGCCACGTTCTCGGGCTTGATCTCCGGCTGGAAGCCGGCCTTCACCGCCAGGCGGGAGTTCGCCCCGTCGGCGAGGATCACCGCGTCGGCGCGGATCTCGCCGCCCTGGCGGTCGGTGCGCACGCCCACCACCTTGCCGCCCTCGATCAACAGGTCGGTCACCGTGGTTTCGCAGATGGTCAGCACGCCGGCCTCGCGGGCCTTCTTGTTGAACCACTGGTCGAAGTGCACGCGGATGATCGTGTAGCGGTTGTACGGCGGCTTGTTGAAGTCCTCGGAACGGTAATGCGTGCCGATGTAGGACGCGTCGTCCATCACCCAGACGCGCTGCTCGATCAGGTGGCGCTCCAGCGGGGCGTCGTCGCGGAAGTCGGGAATGATCTTCTCGATGGCGTCCGCGTAAAGGATCGCGCCCTGCACGTTCTTCGAGCCGGGGGTTTCGCCCCGCTCGATTTGCAGCACCTTGAGTCCGCCCTTGGCCAGGGTATAAGCGGCCGCGTTGCCGGCCATGCCGGCACCGACCACGATCACGTCGAATCTTTCAGCCATGCTGTGTCTCCTTTAGCCGGTCTTTTTCGCTTGGGCCAGATGGGCCTTGAAGGCTTCGGTCAGCGCCGGGAGGACAGTCGTGGCATTGCCGACGATGCCGTAGTGGGCGAAATCGAAGATGGGCGCGCTGGGATCGGTATTGATGGCGATGATCAGGTCCGCGCCGTCCATGCCGACGCGGTGCTGGATGGCCCCGGAGATGCCGGCGGCGATGTACAGCTTGGGCCGCACGGTCTTGCCGGACTGCCCGACCTGGCGGTCCAGCTCGGCCCAGCCGGCCTGGACCACCGGACGCGAAGCGCCCACTTCGGCGCCGAGCACCTTGGCCAGGTCCCAGACATGCCGGAAGTTCTCCTGGTTCTTCAGGCCCCGGCCGCCGGAGACGATGATGTCGGCGAACGGCAGGTTGGGCTTGTCGCGGGTATCGTCGGGGATGAACTCCAGCACCTTGGTGATGATCGAGGTCTCGATCATCGAGAACGGCACCTCGACGATCTCGCCGCTGCGGGTGGCGTCGGGTTCCGGCATGGCCATCACCCGCGGGCGCACGGTAGCCATCTGCGGCCGGTGGCGCTGGGTCATGATGGTGCAGAGCAGCGAGCCGCCGAAGGTCGGACGGGTGGATGCCAGGTTGCGCGTGTCGGTGTCGATGAGCAGCTCGGTGCAGTCGGCCACCAGGCCGGTGCCCAGGGTGGTCGCCACCGAGCCGGCCAGGTCGCGGCCCAGGGTGGTGGCGCCGAGCATGAGGATTTCCGGCTGGTAGGTGTTCACCAGGTCGGTGAGCGCCTTGGTGTAGGGCTCGTTGCGATAATCCTGGAGCACCTCGTCCTGGAGCAGGTAGCACTTGTCGGCGCCGAAGTGGAAGGCCTCGCCGCAGATGCTCTTGCCGCGCTCGCCGGGACCGCAGATGACCACGCCGCAGAGGTCCACGCCCAGCGCGTTGGCCAGCTTGCGGCCTTCGCCCAGGAGTTCCCAGGACACCGGATGCACCTCGCCGCGCTCGCTCTCGATGCAGACCCAGACGTGACGGTAATCGACGAAGCGGGGGTCCAGCTCGACCTTCTTCTTCGCCGGCTTTTTCGGTTGTTCGCTCATTTCGTTGTCCTCATACCGCCCGCTTGGCGATTTCCTGTTCCAGCTTGGGATGCTGGGTGAACAGCTTGGCCAGCAGGGTCACGGCCAGATTCTTCGGATCGCTGTCGTGGACTTCGATCATCTCGGCCCGCTTGCTGCGCGGCTTGGGGGCGAAGACCTTGCTGACCACGGTGGGGCTGCCCTTGAGGCCGATCATTTCCACGGCGTCGATGCCGGCGGCCTCGCGGTCCCAGACCTTGAGTTCGTGGCGAGCGGCGCGGAACAGGTCGTCCAGGTCGCCGAAGCGCATCTCGTTGGTGCCTTCGAGCATGGTGATCAGGCACGGGGTGGAGGTCTTGAGCAGCTGCACGCCGCCCTCGGCACGGCGCTCCACCTGGATCTCGCGCTTCTCCATGTCCACGTCGACGATCTTCGACACGTAGGTGAGCAGCTGGAAGTCCAGGCGCTTGGCGATCCCCGGCCCGACCTGGGCGGTATCGCCGTCGATGGTCTGCTTGCCGGTGAAGATCAGGTCGACCGGCATGTCCTGCATGATCTTGCGGATGGTGGCGCTGAGCGCATAGGACGTGGCCAGGGTGTCGGAACCGGCGAAGGCCCGGTCCGAGACCAGGATGGCGTCGTCGGCACCGAAGGACAGGCACTTGCGCAGCGCCGCCTCGGCCATGGGCGGGCCCATGGTGATCACGGTGACCGTGCCGCCGAACTTGTCCTTGAGGCGCAGCGCCTCTTCCAGGGCGAACAGGTCGTAGGGGTTGATGATCGCCGGGACACCCTGGCGCATGATGGTGTTGGTGACCGGGTGTACCCGGATCTGGGCCGAGTCCGGCACCTGTTTGATACAGACGACGCTATGCATGCGTGGCGCTCCGAAGAGTGAGACGAATCAGACGGCCTGGTAGCGCGGGACGCTCTTGTCGATGCGGATGCAGTCGACCGGGCAGTTCGACGCACACTGGGCTTCGTCGTGATCGCCCACGCACTCGGTGCACAGTTCGGTCTTGATGGCGTAGACGCCGTTCTTTTCATAGATGGCGTCGTTCGGGCACTCGGATTCGCAGGCGGCGCAGGCGGTGCACTCGGAACCGTTGATCTTGTAGGGCATGGGAATTCTCCTGATGAGTATCGGCTAATGGGCTAACCGTGAAATTGCAACTGCCATGCCATGCCTCTCCCATAGGGTTTTTATATAAAAACAATATAAAATTTCTTATAAATCAATAAATTGAAATTTGTAGCCTTTATGCACGAATAACTCGACGCCTGTTTTTTTCGGTCGCCTTTGCTGCAAATAAAGATTCGCCCAAGAGGCCGGTCGATAAATCGGGACACATAAAGATCGCCCGAAAAGGCAAGCAACTTCCGTAGACTCCATTAGGGTCTGTTGACGTTTTGGCGTAAGCCGCGACGGAGGCCCGTTTGGCGCAGAACCAGGAACGAGGAGAGAAGTTTGGTCATTCCAAATGAACGACGAGCGACGCCGTGCTGCGCCAAACGGGCCCCGTCCCTTCGGGTTGCGCGTCAAATGCCGCCATGCGGCGTTGCGGGTCTTGGCAAGGGAATGACCATTGCCGGCGACCCGCGCCTTGCCTGGCGGCATTTGACGCGGCAACGCGGCTTACGCCAAAACGTCAACAGACCCTAAAGTGTCGCCAAACTTATCGATTGCCTATTCAAGGAGTCCGCATGCTCGGCCATTCCCCCGTCGCTGTCGGAAAGGGGCGTTTCCATGCCGCATAGCCTTCCCCTGATCACCACCCTGGCCACCGCGTTCGGCCTGGCCCTGGTGCTGGGCGTTCTCGCCGCCCGACTCAAGCTGCCGGCGCTGGTCGGTTACCTGCTGGCCGGCATCATGCTCGGCCCCTTCACCCCGGGCTTCGTCGCCGATGCCCATCTCGGCCATGAACTCGCCGAGATCGGCGTGATGCTGCTGATGTTCGGCGTCGGCCTGCATTTCTCCCTCGACGACCTGCTGGCGGTGCGCAAGATCGCCCTGCCGGGGGCCATACTGCAGATCGCCGTGGCCACCGCCCTGGGCGCCGGCATCGCCGCCGCCTGGGGCTGGAACCTCGGCGGCGCGCTGGTGTTCGGCCTGGCCCTCTCGGTGGCGAGCACCGTCGTACTGCTCAGAACCCTGGAAGCGCACGGCATCCTGGACTCCATGAACGGGCGCATCGCAGTCGGCTGGCTGGTGGTCGAGGACCTCGCCATGGTGCTGGTGCTGGTGCTGCTGCCGCCCCTGGCCGGCGCGCTGGGCGGCGATACGCCGGACGCCGGGGCGGGCAGCCTGTGGGGCACCCTCGCCCTCACCCTGCTCAAGGTGTCGGCCTTCATCGCCCTGATGCTGGTGGGCGGCCGCCGGCTGCTTCCCAAGCTGCTCTGGCTGGTCGCCGGTACCGGCTCGCGGGAACTCTTCACCCTCTGCGTGGTGGCCGCCGCGGTGAGCATCGCCTACGGGGCGGCCGAACTGTTCGGCGTGTCCTTCGCCCTGGGGGCCTTCTTCGCCGGCATGGTGCTGCGCGAATCCGAGTTCAGCCACCGCGCCGCCGAGGAATCGCTGCCGCTGCGCGAGGCCTTCGCCGTGCTGTTCTTCGTCTCGGTGGGCATGCTCTTCGACCCGCGGGTGCTGGTCGAGCAGCCGCTGCAGGTGCTCGCCGTGGTCGGCATCATCGTGGTCGGCAAGTCGCTCGCCGCCGCCGCCCTGGTCCTGCTCCTGCGCTACCCGCTGAACACCGCGCTGATCGTCTCGGCGAGCCTGGCGCAGATCGGCGAGTTCTCCTTCATCCTCGCCGGACTCGGAGTGAGCCTGGGCCTGCTGCCGGTGGAAGGCCAGAGCCTGATCCTCGCCGGCGCGCTGATCTCGATCGCCCTCAACCCAGTGGTGTTCAAGGCCGCCGAGCCGCTGCTGGCCTGGCTGGACGCGCACTCGAAGCTGGCGCGCCGGCTGGAGCATCCCGCCGACCCGCTGGCCGAGCTGCCGATGAGCACCCACGAGCGCTACCTGTCCGGGCAGGTCGTGCTGGTCGGCTACGGCCGCGTCGGCCGGCGCATCGCCCAGGCCCTGGCCGAGCGCGACATTCCCTACGTCGTGGCCGAGCAGAACCGCGAGCTGGTCGAACGCCTGCGCGCCGAGGGCGCCGCCGCCGTGTCGGGCGACGCCGCGGACCCGGCGGTGCTGATCCAGGCGCACATCGCCCGCGCCAGCATGCTGGTGGTGGCGATTCCCGACACCTTCAACGTGCGGCAGATGATCGCCACCGCCCGCACCCTCAACCCGGCGATCGAGACGGTGCTGCGCACCCACAACGAGGAAGAGGCCGAGCTGCTGGAGCGGGAGGCTGCCGGGAAAATCTTCCTCGGCGAGAACGAGCTGGCCCACGGCATGAGCCGGCATGTGCTGGAGCGCTACGGGAAAGCCTGTTGAGCGGCCGACAGCCGGTAATCCGACGGAGCGTGGCTACCCGGGACAGATGATAAGAATTATCATCTGTCCCCGCCCTTGCCGACCCGCGTCGTTCCCCCGCCGATGTCCGATCACGACTCCCCTGCCGACCTCGACCCGCCGGACGCCCCGGCACCGGGCGAAGTGCCGGAGCAGGACTTCCTGCGGGTCTTCCTGGCCCAGCGCGAACGGATGGAGGCCCTGGTCAGCCGGCGGGTCGGCTGCCGCGCCACGGCAGCGGATCTCATCCAGGACCTGTTCCTGCGCTTCTGGAAACGGCCGATCAAGCCGCTCGACGAGCCCGGCACCTACCTGCTGCGCAGCGCGCACAACCTGGCCATCGACCATCTGCGCGGCGAAGGCAAGCGCAACCGCTCGCTGGACAGCCTGGCGCCGGAGCACGACAGCGAAAGCCCCTCGCTCGAGGCGGCGCTGCAGGCCGGCGACGACCTGCGCCGGGTCGAGGCCGCGCTGCGCGGCCTGCCGGAGCGTACCCGCCACATCTTCCTGCTCAACCGCATCCACGGGCGCACCTACGGCGAGATTGCCAAGGCCATGGCGCTGTCCCAAAGCGCCGTGGAAAAACATATGATGCGCGCCCTCGACACCTGCAAGGCGAGCCTGGATCATGCGCCCCAGCGCCGCGACGCCACGCCAGGGAACGACCGCCGATGACCCCGCCGCCTTTCATGTCTACCGCCCGGGAACGGGAAGCCTGGCGCTGGCTGCTGCAACGCCAGGCGCCGGACGGGCTGCACGACGAGCCGGCCTTCGAGCGCTGGCTGGCCGCCGACCCCCGGCATCCGCAGGTCTATGCCCAGGCCGAGGCGGTGTGGACGCTCAGCGCCGCGCCGGCGGCCCGGCTGGCGCAGGAGGAATCGGCCGCCCTTGCCGAGTATCTGGCACGCATGGACGCCCCCCGGCGCACACCGCGGCGGCGCCGCGGCCCGGCCTGGTCGCTGGCCACGGCCGCCTGCCTGCTGCTGGCGCTGTGGACTGGCGGCTGGTGGCAGCCGGAGCACTGGCTCGGCGATCTGCGCGCCGACTACGTTTCGGCGCCCGGCGAAGTCCGCGAACTGACCCTGGCCGATGGCTCGCAGCTGGTACTGGACGGCGACAGCGCCCTGGCGGTGCATTTCGATGCGCAGCAGCGGCAGATCGAACTGCTGCGCGGCGCCGCCTCGTTCAAGGTGGTGCGCAACGGCCTGCCCTTCGTGGTCCGCGCCGAGGCGGGCGAGGCGCGGGTGCTGGGCACCGAGTTCGAGGTCCGCCGCCTGCCCCGGGAAACCTACGTCACCGTCGCCTCCGGACAGGTGGCGGTCCGCGCCGGCGAGGGCGCGGACCTGCCGCAGGCGGTCCTCCACGCCGGGCAGCGGGTGGCCTTCGAAGGCGGCCGCCTGGGCACTCCCGAGGCGGTCGACAGCAACGCCGCCCTGGCCTGGCGCCAGGGCTGGCTGGCCTTCTACCAGGCCCCGCTGGGCGAGGTGCTGGAACGCCTCGGCGACTACTATCCGGGGCGCATCCTGCTGCTCGACGCCGAGCTGGCGGCGCGCCGGGTGACCGTCTCCTTCCCCAGCACCGACCCGCACGCGGCCCTGAACTCACTGCAGGCGGTGCTCGGCTTCCAGCAGCGCGAGCTGTTCGGCCGCCTGATCGTCGTCCACTGAAAATATTTTCGTTTTTCTGTTGAGGTACATCGGCGCGAACTCCGTGTAGTAGCTGAATTGCGATTCATTTGCATCAGCATTCCACGCTCATGAGAAGACCCCGATGACCCATCGCCCCCCCCTGCTGTCCCGTTCCTCCCGGCGGCTTCTGGCAACCGCCCTGCTGGGGCTCGGCCTGAACGGCCTGCCGGCGACCTCGGCCCTGGCCGATGCGGCGCAGGCTGCCTGGCAGGACCGGCAGTACACCTTCGCCATCGCCGGCAGCCCGTTGCCGCGGGCGCTCGGCGAGTTCAGCCGGATCACCGGACTCAGCCTGGTCTACACCGACGAAGCGCCCTATGACGTGCAGGCCCCGGCGCTGGAAGGGCACCTGAGCGCCGCCGCCGCCCTCGAACGGCTGCTGGCAGGCTCCGGCTACACCTACCGGCAACTCGACGAGCGCACCCTGACCCTGCAGCGGCTGGGCGGCGCCGACAGCGGCCCGATGAGCCTGCCGAGCACCCTGGTCAGCGCCGACAGCGATCCGGAAACCAGCTACCAGCCGGAGCCGACCGCCTCGATCATGCGCAGCGACACGCCGGTGCTGGAGATCCCCCAGACGATCAACGTGGTTTCCGCCCAGGTGCTCAAGGACCAGCGCCCGCGCAACCTGGACGACGCGCTGAACAACATCAGCGGCATCACCCAGGCCAACACCCTCGGCGGTACCCAGGACGCGGTGACCAAGCGCGGTTTCGGCGACAACCGCGACGGCTCGATCATGCGCGACGGCGTCCCCTCGATCCTCAGCCGCAACTTCACCGCCAGCGTCGACCATGTCGAAGTGCTCAAGGGGCCGGCGAGCCTTCTCTACGGCATCCAGGACCCCGGCGGCGTGGTCAACCTGGTGAGCAAGAAGCCCGAGCTGAGCGCCCACCACTCCATCAAGGGGAGCGCCAAGACCTATGCCCATGGGCGCAACGGCAGCGGCGGCCAGTTCGACAGCACCGGACCGCTGGGCACGCTGGGCGACTTCGGGCTGGCCTACCGACTCATCGTCGACTACGAGGACGAGGACTACTGGCGCAACTTCGGCACCAACCGCCAGACGACGGTCGCGCCCTCGCTGGCCTGGTACGGCGCGGACACCACCGTGCTGATGAGCTACGAGCACCGCGAATACACCTACCCCTCCGACCGCGGCACGGCCATCGACCCGAACACCAAGCGGCCGCTGGACATTCCCCGCCGGCGCCGGCTGGACGAACGGTTCAACATCACCGAGGGCCGCTCCGACCTGAGCCGCTTCAGCATCGACCATACCTTCGACGAGCACTGGAAAGGCCATCTCGCCTACGGCTGGACCCGCGAGACCTACGACAGCGACCAGGCGCAGGTGACCGCGGTCAACACCGCCAAGCAGACCGTGACCCGCCGCGTCGACGGCACCCACGGCGCGGTCAGCACCGACAGCTTCGCCCGGCTCGGCCTGAACGGCGACTTCGAGCTGTTCGGCCTGCGCCACGAGCTGATGACCGGCATCGACAGCGAGAAGCGCAAGATCTTCCGCGCCGACCTGATCCGCGGCGCCACCTCGGCCCTCAGCTACACCGACCCGGCCTACGGCCGGGTCGATCCGTCGGACAACGTCGATCCGGCGAGCAGCGACCAGACCGACAAGCTGCGCACCGACTCCGCCTACGTGCAGGACTCCATCCACCTGACCGACCACTGGGTCCTGGTGCTCGGCACGCGCTACCAGCGCTACGACCAGTGGGCCGGGCGCGGCCGGCCGTTCAAGGCCAACACCGACGTCCAGAGCCACAAGTGGACGCCGCGCGCCGGCCTGGTCTATCGCCTCAGCGACGAAGCCTCGCTGTACGGCAGCTACACCTACTCCTTCAAGCCCAACTCGACCATCGCGCCGCTGGCCAACAACCAGGTCCTCGACGGCGCGACCCCGCCGGAAGAGGCGCGCTCCTGGGAGATCGGCGGCAAGCTGGACATCCCCGGGCGGATCACCGCCAACCTCGCGCTGTTCGACATCCACAAACGCAACGTGCTGATCAGCCAGCTCGACGCCAACGGCGACAGCTACAGCCGCGCCGCCGGCAAGGTCCGCTCCTACGGCCTGGAGCTGGACATGAGCGGCCAGCTCAGCGAGCGCTGGAGCCTGATCGGCAGCTATGCCTGGCTGCACGCCGAGGTGACCGAAGACCCGGAGCTGAAGGGCAACCGCCTACAGAACGTGGCCAAGACCACCGCCTCGGCCTCGCTGGTCTATGACGTAGGCTCGCTGTTCGGCGGCGACAAGCTGCGCCTCGGCGGCGGCACCCGCTACGTGGCCAAGCGCTCCGGGGATGCGGCCAACTCCTTCACCCTGCCCTCCTACACAGTGACCGACGCCTTCGCCACCTACGACACCCGGCTCGGCGAGCACAAACTCGGCCTCCAGCTCAACGTGAAGAACCTGTTCGACAAGACCTACTACTCGTCCAGCGCCAGCAAGTACTTCGTGTCGATCGGCGAACCCCGGCAGCTCCAGCTCTCCAGCACGCTGGAGTTCTGAGTGCCCGCGCGCGATCCTTTCGACAAGCCTGGCCGGAAGATACCGGCCGGCCAAACCGGATCTGGCGGTCAGCGACCGCTGGCCGCCCTGGCGCGCACGACCAGAATACGTCCGAGAACGAGGCCGATCGCTCCGGCCAGACCCGAAGCGAGCAGCACCCCCAGCTTCGCGGCACTCAGCAGGCGTTCACCGTCGAACGCCAGCGTGGCGATGAAAATCGACATGGTGAAGCCGATCCCGGCCAGACAGCCGATCAGCCACATCCACGACCAGCTCATGCCCTCCGGAAGCCGGCACCAGCCCAGGCGAACCAGGGTCCAGCTGCTGAGCATGATCCCCAGCGGCTTGCCGACGACCAGGGCCAGCGAGACCCCGAGCATCACGGTCAACGAACCGCCATTCGCCAGATCGACGCCATCGAGGCCCACCCCGGCATTGGCCAGCGCGAACAGCGGCATGACGCCATAAGCGACCCAGGGATGCAGCGCCATCTGCACGCGGACGACCGGCGGCAGCAGTTCGCGCTGTGCGTGGCGCAGCCGCTTCACCGGCTGCATCAAGCGCTGCGCATCCTCGGCGCCCTGCCGTACGCGCTCGACGAAGTCCTCGATGGCACCGGTTGCCGTTTCGACGGGGCGCTCGAGGCTTGGCGAAGAGAAGACCGGCGTCATCAGTCCGAGGATCACGCCGGCCAGCGTCGGATGCGCTCCGGTCTGCAGCAGGCCGAACCAGAGCAGGGCTCCGGGGACGACGTAGGCCCAGGCCGAGCCGATGCCGATCCGCTGAAAGCCCAACACCAGCAGGATTCCGACTCCGGCGATCGGGAAGCCCGACGGATCGAGTCCGCCGGAAAAGAACAGCGCAATGATCAGCACCGCAACGATGTCGTCGATGATCGCCAGGGCCAGCAGAAAGACCCGCACGGAGCCGGGAATCGACTTGCCCAGCAAGGCCAGCACACCGACGGCGAAGGCGATGTCGGTTGCCGTCGGCACGGCCCAGCCCTGGCGAAGCCCCTCGCTGCCGTTGACGGAAAGGTACAGCAGCGCCGGCACCGCCACGCCGCCCAGGGCCACCGCCATCGGCAAGGCAGCCTGCTCGAGGCTGGCCAGGGCTCCGTCATGGATTTCCCTGCGGATCTCCATGCCGACGACCAGGAAAAACACGGTCATCAGCGCGTCGTTGATCCAGAAATGCAGGGAGCGCGAGACGACATGCTCGCCGATCCCGACGCTGAGCGGCATGTGCCAAAGGTGTTCGTAGCTCGCTGCGGCCGGCGAGTTGGCCCAGATCAGCGCAATGGCGGCGAACATCAGCAGGACGATGCCGCTCACCGCTTCGATGTGCAGGAAACGCTCGAGCGCGTCGAACGCTTTGTCGGCCAGGCGTTGCGCAGACGGCAACGCCCCTTGGGAAGGGTTTCGGTTCATGGGGTCGCTCGCTCTCGGCTGTGCGGCGGCCCGACCGACACAAGAAACCTGTCCGGCTGCACCCGCAGACCCGACACCCGTTGCCGACCCTACACAAAGGGATCGGCAACGGGAAGGCCGGCGATCGTGTCGGGAAGTGTCTCGTCAACGAGACGCGGCTTGTCCGTTCGAGGACTCCTCAGCTCGATCGGGCATCTTCGTCGTCCGGAACCTCGTCCAGCGATTCCGCTTGTCCCGGCAACTCGGTGATCACGCTGAAGTCGCTGACCTCGATGGCCCCCAGCCCGTGGCCGAGCAGATGGAAGGAGAACGCCTTGCGCGATTCCGGGTTGTCGAAACCGAAATCCATCACCAGCGGCTGTTCGGCAGTGACCCGCACTTCCGCGGGCAGGCCCAGGGGCACGTCCTGCTCGAACTCCTTGGCCTTGAGCAAGATGTAAGCGTCCTGCTGCGGGTCCACGGAGCGTACCGTCAGGCGCACGCGGGTGTGCGATCCCTTGGGCATCTCCAGATACTGGGCGCCGATGAGGTTGTCCGCCCAGTCGTCCGGAACCTGCGCCCGAAGCGGGATATGGGCCGGACTGCCGAACTGGTAGCGCCGGTTCAGCGCTGTCCGCAGCAGGGTGCGATCCAGCGCGCCGGCTCGCGAGGCGATCTGGCGCGCCCGCTTGCCGCCATACTGGCCGAGAAAGGTCGCCCGCTCGGCGATGAAGCCTTCGCTGGCGTAATACCGGCAGTGCTGCTGGAAATCGCATTCGGTCAAGGTTCCCCGACCGTCGTGATAGCGCAGCTTGCCGTTGGTGAACGACATGATCTCCCGGCCCGTTCGATAGTCCCGGAACAGCGAACGACCGCTCAGGGTGGCCGGCACCGGGAAACCGAAGTAGTCGAGTACCGAGGCGCTCAGATCGACATGTCCGTAAACCCCGGACTTCACCCGGGGCAATTGCTCCCGCTCCGGCGCCAGCACCAGGTTGAAGCCCCAGGACGAGGCCAGGCGCACGCCGTCGATGCCATGGGATTCGTCCGAGGTGACGATGACCAGCGTATCCTTCAATACGCCCCGGCGCTCCAGCTCGGCCAGGAATCGTCCGAGCGCGTCGTCCAGATAGCCCACCGCGGCCTGCTTGGGCGTGTCGTGGCGCTGCAGGTAGTCCTCGGGCGCCGAATAGGGCTGGTGAGTGCCGACGGTCAGCAGGGTGAGCATCCAGGGCCGGTTCTTCTGCCGCAACTGTCCGACGTAGTCCAGCGCCCCCTCGAAGAAGGCCCGGTCGTCCATGCCCCAGGGGAAATCCAGGTACGACGGATTGGCGAACCACTCCCGGCCCCGGGTGGCGTCGAAACCGATGTGCGGCATGATCTGGTCCTTGGCCATGAACCTGAGACCCGCGGCCTGCAGGTAGTGCGTGGCGAACCCGTTCTGGCGCAGTTGGGCCGGCAGGCAGTCCCGGTTGCGCCGGGTCAGGGTCAGCATCTCGACGCCCTTGGGCGTGCCGTTGTCGAGCTTGTCGTAATCGCCGCAGAGCATCGCGTAGAGGCCGCGAATGGTCTGGTGGCTGTGCAGCACATAGTCGGGCGTGTTCATGCCGCGCTCGGCCCATGCGCTCAGCTGCGGCATCGGGTTTTCCCGGTAGCTGCTGTGCAAGGCCTGCCGGTTGACCCCCACGTAGGCGCCCGGAATGCCTTCCAGCACCACCATCAGTACGTTGCGTGCGCGGCCGGGGGCCGGCAGCAGTTTTCGCCCCTTCAGGTCGAGCCGGGTGAGGCCCGCCATCTGCGGCGGAAGGTCGACGCGGTCGCCCTCCAGCCAGGCCTCCAGCCGGGCCTGCCCTTCCCCGATGCCCGCCGTCAGCAGTTGATGCGGCAGGTTGAACAGCCGCCACTGATCCTCCTCGCCGGGGTGCAGGTACTGCACGCCGCCGTGGGCCAGCAGAAGCAGCGGCGGCACTATCCAGGCACGCCGGGGCAGGCCTGGAGCAGATCTCGAACGGCCGGCCCATCGACCAACCAGCCAGATCGCCAGGCCGAGCACCAGGGTGGCGGCCAGCCAGGGCTGGGCAAAACCGCCGCCGCTGGAGTTTTCCAGAAACTGCGGGTCGAGCAGGTAGTGGAGATCCGCCACGTCCGGCAGCCTGCCGACCGCGCTGACCAGCTCGGCCGTAGCCAAGGTCATCAGGCTCCACACCGACAGCACCGGCAATCCCAGCCACCACGGACGGCGGTGCAGAAGCACGATCAGCGCACAGGCAATACCCAGGTCCGACAGGTATCCGAGCGGACTGGACCAGCCCAGGGCAAGGCGCAGGCCCAGCGGAACGACCAGTACCAGGCCGGTCAGGGCGACGAGGGAGAAAAGGGGATGCACTAACCCGCGACGAATGAAGTTCACAAAAACCTGTCCGCAGTAAATCGTCATGGAGGTGTGGGGAGCCGAGGCGTCGGGAACCTGCACCGGGTCGTCGCCCGGCTCATGCAACGGCCGAGGCATCCCACCTGCGAGCGCTTGGCATCGCGAAGGACCGGCCCGGCGTTCGAGGCTCGGGATCGGCGGCCGGCGCCGAGCGGCGACCTCTGCCCGCAACGGGGGAGCGGCGCCCTCGGGCAACGGATCTCCCGCGACGGGTCATTATCGCGATGTGAAAAGATCGTGAACAGACGCCGAAACACCCGGAAAAGCAAAAGCCGGACGACGCATTGCGCTTCGCCCGGCCTTGGGGAGCATCGGCGGGCCGGTTCCGGACGGACTCCGGCCCCGGCGGACGACTCAGTTGACGGCCGTCAGCTTCGCCAGGTTGGCCTGCCAGACTTCCAGCTGGACCACGTGCTCGGCCTCCTCGTCGGCGAACTCGGTGGCCATCGCCCTCACCTCCGGATCGGCGGTTTCGTCGGCGATCGTCTGGTAGTACTCGTGGCTGCGCTGTTCGCCGTGCATGGCCAGCGACATCGCGCCGAGGACGTCGATGCCGGGGTTCACATGGCCCCAGGCGGCTTCCGGGCTGGAACCGTTGGGCCAGTGGTATTCGTCGGCAGCCAGGTTCGGCAGGTCGTGGAAACCGCCGCGCTCCATGGCTTCCTTCTGATGCAGGCGGGAGTAGTGCGACATTTGCCTGAAGAATTCCGCCACCTCGGCATTGCCGAGGGTGTCCATGGCTTCGGCCAGCTCCGCGTAGCGGCGGGCCGATTCCTTTTCCAACTGAATGGCATGGGCCAGGAAACGCTGGATATCGTTCACGCCTTCTCCTTGATTGACTGAAGGTGAATGAAAGCCGAAGCCGCCGCGGCCCTGTCGAACGACCGGGTGGCCTCACCGAAAGTAAGGATAATGCGGCAGGTTTCACATCCCCGGCAACCGGCGATTTGCCGCGGCAGGCAGTGCATGGCCGGTGCGGCACTCGGTAGACTCGACGCGGTGACCGCAGAGACCGCCGCTGAAGGTGGCCTCTCCCCTATCCTGAGGCATCGACGACCATGCAGATCGACGAAGAACTGACCTTCAGGAAGCTGGAAATCTTCCTGGCCTTCATGCGCAGCGGCAACCTGTCGCGCGCCGCCGCCGAGCTGGAAACCAGCACGGTCAGCGTGCACCGCGCCCTCCACTCGCTGGAAAGCGCCCTGCGCTGCCCGCTGTTCAGACGCGAGGGGCGCAAGCTGAGCCCGCTGGAAAGCGCCCATGTGCTGGAGGACCGCGCGCAGAAACTGGTCGCCGACGTGCTCGACACCGTGCGCCTGACCCGCGAGGCCGCCGGCTTCTCCGCCGAGCGCTTCAAGCTCGGCGCGCTCTACTCGCTGACGGTGAAGACCGTGCCGCAGCTGATCATGGGCCTCAAGCTGCGGCGCAGCACGCTGAACATCGACCTGATCCTCGGCTCCAATGTAGACCTGCTGTACAAGCTGAAGAACCTCGAGCTGGACGCCATCCTGGTCTCGCTCAACGACAGCGTGGCCGATCCGGACTGCGACTCGCTGCCGCTGTTTCGCGACGACATCTTCCTCGCCGTGCCGGTCGACTCGCCCTTCGCCGGCCAGCCGGACGTGGACCTGGCCGAGCTGCGCGAAGCCACCTTCATCACCCTGACCCAGGGCTTCGCCACCCATCAGGACGCCCTGCGGGTGTTCCGGCAGGCCGGCTTCGCGCCCAAGGTGGCGATGCAGGTCAACGACATCTTCACCCTGCTCAGCATGGTCAGCTCCGGGGTCGGCTACGCGCTGCTGCCGGGGCGCATCGCCGCGGTATACGAGAACCGCGTGCGGCTGATCCCCCTGCAGCTGCGCTACCGGATGCAGCAGCAGATCGGCGTGGTGTTTCTCAAAAGCCGCGAGCGCGACCCCAACCTGCTCGCCCTGCTCGCCGAGTGCCGGATGTACGCCAAGCGCCACGAGATCTGAAAACGAAAGGCTCCGCACGGGGCGGAGCGTTTCGCCAGCCAGGGGCTCAGAAGAAGAACAGCGTCAGCAGCACGAACCAGGGCAGCAGGATCGCGCACGACCAGGCCATGTAGCCGAAGAAGCTCGGCATCGGCACGCCGCGCTGATCGGCGATGGCCTTGACCATGAAGTTCGGCGCGTTGCCGATATAGCTCAGCGCGCCCATGAACACCGAGCCCATCGACACCGCCAGCAGGGTCTGCGGCAGGTCGTTCATCATCACCTGCGCATCGCCGGAGGCCAGGTTGAAGAACACCAGGTAGGTCGGCGCGTTGTCGAGAAACCCCGACAGCAGGCCGGACATCCAGAAGTACATGCCGTTGAGCGGCGAGCCGTCGGGATGGGTCACCGCCGCCACCAGCCCGGCCATGCTGCCCTCGCTGCCGGCGCGCAGGATGGCGAGCACCGGCACGATGGTCAGGAAGATCCCGGCGAACAGCTTGGCGACCTCCAGAATCGGCCCCCAGTCGAAGTCGTTGCCGGCCCGCACCGGCGCCGGGGTGATCTTCAGGGATGCCAGGGCCAGACCGAGCAGCAGCAGGTCGCGCATCAGGTTCTGCAGCTCGATCGGCGTGCCCATCACCGTGAAGGCGACGCCCGGCCTCCAGACCCCCGACAGCAGCACGGCGCCGACCACCCCGCCGAGCAGCAGGAAGTTGACCGTGCCATAGAGCTTGAGCGGCGAGTCCGGCGACGGATCGCTCGGCAGCAGTTCGTCTTCCCGGGCGTAGAAATAGCGGTCGACGAAATAGAAGACGGTCAGCAGCGCCAGCGTCGACAGCAGCACCGGCAGCAGCATGTGCTCGACCGTCCAGAAGAAGCCCACCCCCTTGAGGAAGCCGAGGAACAGCGGCGGATCGCCCAGCGGGGTCAGCCCACCGCCGATGTTGGCGACCAGGAAGATGAAGAACACCACCACGTGCACGCGGTGCCTGCGGTTGTCGTTGGCACGCAGCAGCGGACGGATCATCAGCATCGCCGCGCCGGTGGTGCCCATTAGCGAGGCCAGCACCACGCCGATGGCCAGCAACGCGGTGTTCAGGCGCGGCGAGCCGTGCAGGTTGCCGCCGACCAGAATGCCGCCGGAGATGGTGTAGAGCGAGAACAGCAGGACGATGAACGGCAGGTACTCGGCGAACAGCGCATGCACGATCACCGCGACGGTGTCGTGCAGACCGAAGGCGACGGCGAACGGGATCAGGAACAGCAGCGTCCAGAGCGCGGTGATCTTGCCGAAATGGTGGTGCCAGATAGGGGCCGCGAACAGGGGAAACAGGGCAATCGACAACAGGATTCCCACGAAGGGAATGCTCCAGGCCAGACTCAGACTGGAGCCATTGACTTCCGCCGCAAACAAGAGTCCGGGCGACAGAAGCAGTACATATAAAAACCGGCTCAGGAACGACTTCATCAACTGACTCTCCCAATGAAAGGTGATTACAGATATCCGAACTCTTGCGAACGGCGATTAACCCGGAGCAGCAGTCCATCAACCAGAACAGGCTTTATCCATGAAGGCATTAATTGCGCCAGATCAACATAGGAATATTCATTTCCCATGAAAATTCGTCACCGACTATTCGGTCCTTCGTCGGCGGGCTCTCCCGCCAGACGCCCCGGACAGTGCCAGTCAGCCGCGACATAACAGGGGGCCAAACCGCGCCAAAGCCCGCTGTTCCTGACAGCTGGCGCTACAGGGACTTGCCGCGATGCCGCAAACCCCTGCAGGTTCCACGGGGAAAGCCATACTCGAAATTGTGTGCTGCTCTATCTCATGGCACACGAGCACAGTCTCGAAGAGCAACCCAGTCCTGTATTGAAAGCGCCACGCATTAATTGATGCGGCGTAAAAAAATGGCTGAAATGCTACACACCAATATTCACCCACTATTTAAGTGGATAATATTTCAGAAACAACTCCTGTTACTCATATGCGCTCGCCATATGAGCCGAGCAAACGTCTGTTCGAAGACTTCTCCGAACGCAAAAAAATGGCCGCCTCGCGGCGGCCAAAGGTTTCGACGGTAACTGCGGAACGGGCGCTCAGCCGAACAGGCTGCGCATCATGAAGTACAACCGTGGCGCCCTATTGGATGTAGCGGCAGTAAGAAAACCGCCAGAGAACAGCCTGTATGCTGAAATCCTGATTCCCGTGAGAGCGAAAATACGACTTCGCCGGATCAGGAAAATAGTTGAACGAATTTGCCGACGTATGTCGGCCATGTCGGAATATCCGACATGGCCGATTATCGGTGGTCAGCCAATCAGTCCGCGCACGCAAAAGAAAAACAGCGAAGGAGCAAGCAGGCAACCTAGCCCGGTATGGAACGTGGCAGTAAGGGCGCCATAGGGGACGAGTCGGCGATCGGTCGCTGCGAGGCCAGCCGTCACGCCGCTGACCGTGCCGGCCAGGCCGCCAAAGACCATCGCCGAGCGTGGATTGTCGAGCCCCATCAAGCGGGACGCTGCCGGGGTAAAGACCATAACCATAATCGCCTTGATCAGCCCGGTAGCAATGGAAAGTGCTACTACATCCGAGGTCGCTCCGATTGCGGCACCGGTCACCGGTCCGACGATATAAGTCACCGCACCGGCACCGATGGTGGTTACGCTCACGGCATCGCGATAACCGAATGCCCAAGCCACTGCAGCACCGACGATAAAAGGCAGAACAGTGCCCAGTAACAGCGCCACGGCTCCGATCATGCCGGCTTTGCGTGCTTCGGTCGCTTGCACTTCGAAGGCCGTGGCAACGATAGCGAAGTCGCGCAGCATGGCCCCACCCATCAGGCCAATACCAGAAAACAGCGTCAGATCCGCCAGCCCCTTTTGTCCGCCGCTTAGCGTGCCACCGACCCAGGCCAGGACCAAGCCGATGACAATCGCAATTGCCGAGCCATGGACGCGACCCCGAGTAAGACGCTTGGACAGGATGGCCGATATCCACATGATCACCCCAACCAGGGCGAAAGCAGTGACTAGGCTGTTGTGCTCCAAACCGTGTTTGATGACGTCCCACATATCAGCGACCTCCTACCGGAGCAGCGGTAATATTCAGCTCAATCGACTTTTCCGGCAGTGGCTCTATCGGCTCGGCGGGAAGCGGCTCGCCCTTGTGGCTACGACTGATTACCGTGATGGCAAAGCCACAGACCAAGACGGAGCCGATTGCACCAATCAGTGCGACCGGGCCGCCGTGTAGCGCGGTCACGACGTTCTGCTGAGCCGCCATGGCTACGACTATCGGAATATACATGCACCCCCAGAAACTGACGCCAAGCTCAGTCTCCTTGGTCGTGTGGCTCATGCTTCCGTGCTTGTGCATATACAAGCGAGCGCAGATCAAGAAAATCATGGCGATGCCGACACCGCCCACGTTGGATTGAACACCCAGTAGAACACCCAGAAAGTCACCGATGATGACGCCAGCCAGGGTGCAGATGGCCAGCAGAGCCACGCCGTAAACAATCATTGTTATTATCCTGTGTTGTATTGAAATCGTTGTTCTGGTGCTTCGCAAGGTCAGCGGTTCGAGCAACCCTCCTCGCGCAACAGCGCGTCCAGCGTGTCGAGACGGGCGCCCTGGAAGGCGACCACGATTCCTTGTTTCATTATCCGCCGCGCCAGTCCGCTGAGTACGCTACCGGGCGACAGTTCGACGTGCAGGCGCACGCCGCGCTCGTAGGCGTTGCGCAGGGTGCCCCGCCAGTCGACCACACGGCACATGTTGAAGGTCAGGTCGTCGCGCAGCGCTTCGGGGTCGAGCACCAGGCGCGCCGAGCTGCCGCTCAGGTAGCGCAGCGCCGGACGGCGCAGTTTCACGCCAGCGAAGGCCTCGGCCAGTTGTGCCGCCGGCTCGGCCAGCAGCGCGCAGTGCGAGGGCACGCTGACCGCCAGGCGCCGCGCCGCGCCGGCGCCGATGCCGCGGGCCAGCTCGCCGACCGCCGCCATCGCCGCCTCGCTGCCGGCGATCACCAGCTGGTTGTCGGCGTTGATATTGGCCAGGAACACCGGACTGCCGGGGCCGTTGACCCGCGCCAGCAACGGCTCCAGCTCGGCGATGCCGAGGCCCATGATCGCGGTCATGCCGTAGCCGCCCGGCCAGGCCCGCTCCATCAGCTCGCCGCGCAGGGCCACCAGACGTGCGGCATCGGCCAGCTCCAGCGCGCCGCCGACCACCGCCGCCGGGTAGGCGCCGATCGACAGCCCGGCGACGTAATCCGGCCGCGCCCCGCGCGCCATCAACAGCCGCGCGCTGGCGACCCCGGCGAGCAGCAGGCAGAGCTGCACGGCGCGGGTGGAAGCCAGGGCCTCGGCGCTGTCCAGCGCCCGCACGTCCTCGCCCAGCGCGTCGCCGGCCTCCTCCAGGCAAGCTCGCACCAGCGGCTCGTCCGGCAGCTGGTGAAGCATGCCTGGCTGCTGGGCGCCCTGGCCGGGGAAGGCGAACAGGCTGCTCATGCCGCCACCTCCCGCCAGGGATCGCCGACCAGCCGCGCGCCGCTGCAGGCCTTGAGCAGCACCCGCGACGCGGAGCCCGCCCACTCGCGCAAGGCGACGGCACCGGCCGGGGTTTCCAGTTGCAGGTCGACCCGACAGGGCAACTGCTCCAGCCGCTCCACGAGGGCCTGCGCCTGCCGGCGCTCCAGCGGCCGAGGCACGCGCAGCAGCAGGTCGAGATCGCTGTCCTCGCGCAGCACCGCCACGCCGGTGGCCAACTGGTAACCGGCGCCGCCGGTCACCCCCCAGGCCAGCCCGTGCATCCGGCACAGCGCATCCAGTTGCGGCTGCAGCAGGGCCAGGGCACGCAGCGGCGCACAGGCGTCCTGCTTGTCCCCGCCGCCGCTCAGTTGCTCCGGTTGCACGCGCCGGCGGATCGCCGCCCACGGCATCCAGGCGGCGTGGCGCTGCTCGCGTCCGTGCCCGCGCACCCCGACGGCAATCCAGCCGTCCCGCGCCGGCGCGCGGCGCACCACCACCGGCCGGCCGGCAGCGAGCACCTCGGCCGCCCAGGCCGGCGCGGCGGCGTCGAGCCGGTCGGCCGTCAGTCCCCAGAGCAGGTCGTGGGGCTGCGGCAGCAGGCGAATTTCGTGCATCGGCGTCTCCTCCACCCGGCCGGTTACCACTGCGCCCGCAGCAGCTCGCGCACCCGGCGCGAGGCGGCGCGGTTGGCGGCGCCGAGGCGGCCGCGCAGGTCAGTGCCAGCAGCGCGGATGTCGGCCTCGGCCTGCTCCAGGCAGGCCTGTACCCGCGCCAGGTCGTCGCCCTGCGGCGCCTCGATGGCATCCACCGAGAGGGTTTCCCAAAGCAGGCCGAGCGAGGCGTAGCTGTCGAGGTCGTAGGCCATCGGCGGCACCTTGGCGGCCAGCGCTTCCAGTTCGTCGACCGTGCGTAGGGTGACCCGCGCGGCGGACTCCTTGCCCATCGCGTGGACCATCACCCCCGGATCGCGCAGGGCGACGATGCGGTTGGCCTGGTAGCCGTGGGCGAGGAAGGCGCCGGACATCGCCTTGCCGACCAGCAGGGCGATCACCGGATGACCGGCCAGACGGGCGCGGGCGTAGCCGTCCACCGCGCCGGCCAGCGCCTGATGGATGCCGAGGGCCTCCTCGCGGCGGCCGTAGGCCTGGCTGGGCACGTCGACCACCGCGACCACCGCGCGCTTCACCGGCGCGTCGCGGTCGGCGGCGATCACCTCGTCCAGCGCGCGGCCGAGGCTCCAGCCTTCGAGCAAACCGACCTCGCCGCTGCGGGCGCGCGGGAAGCGGTTGTCGGCATCCGGCACCACCGCGATGTAGCGGGCCGGCTGGCCGCCGAGGCTGGCGTCGACCACCCGGACCGAGGCCGGGTAGCCCGGCTGCGCGGCGGCGTTGGCGGTGAGGGCGCGCAGCCAGTTGAGGCCGCGTTGCGAAAGGACGGTGCTCATGCCTGATCTCCTTGGTAGAGGGCGCGCACGGCGGCGGCGTCGGCCTGCGGTTCGGCGTCGTAGCGGCCGAGCAGGTCGAGGAAGCGGGCGTACCGGCGGCTGCGCGGCAGCGCCTCGCCGGGTTGTTCGAGAATCGCCAGCAGCCGGTCGTGGATGGCGACCACGTCGTCGGCGACGTAGGCGTCGACCAGGCCGCAGGCGAAACGCTGCTCGCCGCCGGTGAGGCTCCAGATGAACGGCCGGTCGCGGGAGTCGTACTCGTCGAGGCCGGCCTCCTGCTCGATCACCTGCGGGCCGTTGAGGCCCAGGCGGGCCTCGCGGGTGACCAGCAGATGGCTGCACAGCGCGGCGGCAATCGACATGCCGCCGAAGCAGCCCACGGGACCGGCGACCACGCCGATCACCGGCTGGTACTGGCGCAGCTCGACGATGGCCGCCTGCACCTCGGCAATCGCGGCGAGGCCCAGGTTGGCCTCCTGCAGACGCACGCCGCCGGTTTCCAGCAGCAGCACCGCGCAGGTCGGGATGCCGTTGCGGTTGTCTTCGGCGGCCAGCTCCAGGGCGCCAGCGATCTTCGCGCCGCCCACTTCGCCGAGGCTGCCGCCCTGGAAGCCGCCCTCGATGGCGGCGACCACCGCCGGGCGACCGCCGAGGGTGCCCTTGGCTACCACCACGCCGTCGTCGGCCTGGGCGACGATGCCCTGGGCCTCCAGCCACGGCGACTTGATCCGGGCGAAGGGGTCGAGCAGCTCGCGCAGGCTGCCCCGATCAAGCAGTGCGGCGGCGCGCTGGCGGGCGCCCAGTTCGACGAAGCTGCGGCTGTGCAGCAGTGCATTCAGATCAGACATCGCTCACCTCCTCCAGCGCCTGTTCCAGACGCAGCCGCACCACACCGGGGGTGGCGCCGAAATCGTGGATATCGACGTTCAGGGCCGGCGGGTTGGCGCCGGCGAACATGCGCTCGAACAGGTGGCGCCAGCGCTCGGCGCTGCCGTTCACCGAGGTGACCACCTGGATGCTCAGACGACCGGCCGGGCCGGGCTCGAGCAGCACCTCCAGGTCGCCGGAGCCGACGCAACCCACTTGGGCGCGCTGGCGGGCCGGCTGGCCGGCGGGAAATTCGAAGGACAGGGTTTCCATGTTTACAGGCTCCCAATCGGCGCCCCGAGCATCGGCTCCAGGCGGTCGAGGAATAAGGTCACGGCGAGCAGATCGGCTGCTCCGCCGGGCGAGGCGTTCAACTCCAGCAAACCGAGCTCCAGCTCCCTGAGGCTCCGGCGCCCGGCCAGGGTGGCGCTGCCGCCGGCCACCAGCACCGCGTGGGCGCCGTCCTGCATGCAGCGCAGCCCCTCCAGGCCGGCGCGGTGCAGCACGCAGGTGTCCTCCAGCTGGGCCATGATCGCCAGCAGCGCATCCAGCTGCGCGTGGTTCTCCTCGACGCCGGCTGCGCGGCTGCGCCGCAGCTGCGGCAGGCCGTGGGCCAGCGCGCCGGGGAAACCGGCCTGGGCCTCGGCGCGGGCGCCGCGCATGCCGTAGCGCCGGCGCACCCGCTCGCCGTTGCTCGGCGGCTGTGCCGGGGCCTGGCGGTCCTCCAGCCGGGCCAGTCGGGCGGCCTGCAGCGCGACGAGCGAGACCCGAGCCCGCGGCGGCGCCAGCGCGGCGGCGCTGACCAGCAGACCGAGCGCCCAGATCGCGCCGCGGTGGGTATTGACCCCGCCGGTGACCGCGAGCATCTGTGCCTCGCCCTCGCGGCCGAGGCGGCCGAGGGTTTCGCGCAGGGCGACATCGACCTGCCCGGCCGCCTGACCGGCGGCGGCCATGTCGTGGAAGGTCGGCCACAGCGACCAGGCCGAGGCGTGCATCAGCTCCAGGCTGAGGTCCAGGTGGGCACCGCTGCCGCGGCGGTCGACCAGCGCCGGCTTGGGCGACAGCTCGGCCTCGTCGATCAGCGCCTCGACGGCGAGGTCGGCGAGTTGCTCGGCCAGGCTCAGACGCGGGAGAACGGCAATCTGTGCGTTCATCACCAGCTCCTGAACTTGGCGGGCGGGTTGTAGAGGCCGCCGGACCAGTCGACCAGCTCGGCGATGCTCTTGGCGGCGAGCAGCTCGCGGCTGGCGTCGGTGCGGCGGATGCCGAGGTCTTCCGGCAGGGCGATCAGCCCCTCGCGGCGCATGCGCTCGGTGTCCCTGGGATCGTGGCGCAGGCCGATGCTGGTGACGCCGGCCACCGCGGCGATCATCGCCTGGCGCTCCTCCAGCGAGCGGGCCTTGTACAGGTAGGCGATGCCCTCCTCGGTGAGCAGGTGGGTGACGTCGTCGCCGTAGATCATCACCGGCGCCAGCGGCATACCGACCTTCTTGGCCACCTCCACCGCGTCGAGCTGCTCGACGAAGGTGGGTTTGCCGCCTTCCTGGTAGGTTTCGACCATCTGCACGACCAGCTTCTTGCCGCGCTCGAGCAGGGTGACCGGCTCGGTCATGTCGAGCCAGGCCGGGGTGGCGTGGCGGCGGCCGCGCGGGTCGTGGCCCATGTTCGGCGCGCCGCCGAAGCCGGCCAGGCGGCCGCGGGTGACGGTGGAGGAATGGCCGTCGCCGTCGACCTGCAGGGTCGCGCCGATGAACAGGTCGACCGCGTACTGGCCGGCCAGCTGGCACATCAGGCGGTTGGAGCGCAGCGAGCCGTCGCGGCCGGTGAAGAACACGTCCGGGCGCGCCGCCACGTAGTTCTCCATGCCCAGCTCGGTGCCGAAGCAGTGCACGCTCTCGACCCAGCCGGTCTCGATCGCCGGAATCAGGGTCGGGTGCGGGTTGAGCGTCCAGTTGCGGCAGATCTTGCCCTTGAGGCCGAGGCGCTCGCCGTAGGTCGGCAGAATCAGCTCGATGGCGGCGGTATTGAAGCCGATGCCGTGGTTGAGCGACTGGACCTTGTGCTTCTCGTAGATGCCGCGGATCGCCATCATCGCCATCAGCACGTGCACCGGCTTGATGTGGCGCGGGTCGCGGGTGAACAGCGGCTCGATGTAGAACGGCTTGTCGGCCACCACCACGAAGTCGACCCAGGAAGCCGGGATGTCCACGCGGGGCAGATCGGTAGTCTCCTCCACCAGCTCGTTGACCTGCACAATCACCACCGCATCGCAGAACGCGGCGGCTTCGATGATCGCCGGGGTATCCTCGGTACTCGGCCCGGTATAGATGTTGCCGTGGCGGTCGGCCTTGAAACCGGCCAGCAACGCAACGTTGGGGATCAGGTCCACGACCAGCCGCGAATACAGCTCGATATAGGTATGGATCGCCCCGACTTCGAGCAGGCCGTCCTCCAGCAACTGGCCGATGCGCAGGCTCTGCGGCCCGGCGAAGGAGAAGTCCAGCTTGCGGGCGATGCCGCGTTCGAACAGATCCAGATGCTCGGCGCGACTGACGCTGGGCATGATCATGTGCAGGTCGTGCAACTTGCCCGGATCGGCCTTGGCCAGCGAGCGGGAAAGAAAGTCCGCCTGCTTCTGGTTGTTGCCTTCCAGCACCACGCGATCGCCGGGGGCGATCAGCGCCTCCAGGGCGGCGACGATCCGCTCGGTCGGCAGGACCACGCCATCGGCGAGGCTGCGCACCTGGTCGAGACGACGCTGCTTCTCGCTGCGCCGGCGCGCCCACTGCGGCGGGGGGGAAATTGTTGTTGTCATGGTTACTCCACGGGTTCCGCTGTCGTGGTCTCACGGTAGGGGGCGGCCGGGGAGCGTTCAATCAAGCAGGGCGGTCGATCGTTACTCTGAAGTTAACGATTGCTTGCCGACGAGCGGCACGTTATCCCGTCATACCTTCGTCTGGAGGAGTAAACGGGCACGGTTGTACAAAGTCGGACACTGCTATAAGTTCCCTCTAGGTTCGGTGGCGCAGCGTCCCTACTGGTCAGGTACCCGGACGCTGCGCCGCTGGACCTATTCCATCGGTTGTGCGAGTCCCCCTTGACTGCTCCCCGCCCTAAAGGACGGGGATTCCCAATTCAACGAGAACAGGACAGCGGTACTGGACCGATGCCACTTACATTCTCTCCAAGGGCTAACACCGCCAGCCCGGCGGCTTTGATGTTGAGCGCGGCGTTCACGTCGCGATCATGCTCGGCTCCGCACTCCGGGCAGGTCCAGGAGCGGACCGGCAGGGGCATGGACGCGACTGTGTACCCGCAACACGAGCAGCGCTTGGAACTGGGATACCAGCGGTCGATCCCGACCACCTGCCTCCCGGCCCAGCCGCCCTTGTATTCCAGCTGGCGAACGAGTTCGCCCCAGCCGGCATCGGCGATGGCTTTGCTCAGCGTCGGGTTGCGGATCAGGTTCTTCACGGCGAGGGATTCGACGCAGACCACTTGGTTCTCGTTGATCAGTCTGCGGGACAGCTTGTGGAGTCTGTCCATCCGGCAATCGGCGATCTTGGCGTGAATATGGGCCACCTTCAGCCGGGCCTTGGCGCGGTTCTTCGAGCCGAGCGTCTTCCTGCTCAGCCGGCGCTGTGCCAGGGCCAGACGGGCGGCGTATTGGGCCGTGTGGCGGGGATTGCCGATTCGTTCGCCCTCGCTGGTGACGAACAGGTCTTTCAGGCCCAGGTCGATGCCGATCGTTTTC
>Ga0209575_10000337_pt1 | contig 36912 bp, 25 predicted proteins | sample Medcelwee11metaG_FD_187172 | JGI IMG/M metagenome (GOLD analysis project Ga0209575, IMG submission 187172) | Freshwater pond sediment microbial communities from the University of Edinburgh, under environmental carbon perturbations - Medium... | ecosystem: Environmental > Aquatic > Freshwater >...
GGCTTCGGCACACTCCTTCCCCCATGACTCTACGCCAATCACACCCGCTGCGTCTCCCCTCCGGCTTGCGCTTTCGCTTCAACCTACGGCTCTACGGTCGGGCATTGGCTATCGCGGACTAACCGCCTTCGCTTCGCTCTCCTTGGCGGTCAGCGTTCGTATGGAATCGGCAGAAGGCAAAAACTAATGTGCATAAACATGGTGTTTTATTTGAACAAGCCGCTGAAGCCTTTTTTGACCCCTTTCTACGAGTGATGGAATCTGGCACGACGGAAGAACATCGTGATGCTTTGCTTGGTCTGGATACATCAGGACGTTTATTGTTTGTTGTGCATATCGAGCAAGACGAAGACACCTTTCGGATTATTTCCGCTCGTAAGGCAACTACTACAGAGAAAAGCTATTATGAAAATGCACAGACGATATATCGCTGCTGCAACCGGAATTGCTTAACGGCTACGCCTCGGCGGTGATTCTGGCGGCGCGCAAACACCGCGACGAGCGGCTGCGTCAGCGAGGCAGCGGTGTTTGGCGGCGACTGCGATTTCAGCAACGTGGCGCGGTGCCTCGCGCCGACGAGGGCTTGCTGCTGCGGGCGATGGTGCAAACCTTTCTCGACAGAGCTTTGTGCATCGCCGAAGACACGCCGGACGGCAGGCAGTTGATTTTTCCCTCGTGCCAGCGTTCTACGCGGCATGAGCAGCGGGCGCTCTGCGCCCATTTTGGAGATTCTTTTACCCCCTCACCCTGGTGGGAGTTGGTAGCGGCGTGCCTTGCGTCGTGTGTTTGCTGACGTGATTATGGGTTTAATGACGCTGGCGCATCAGCACTTGCTTCCACGCGGGGCGCGTGGGAGCAAGCTAAAATCACCTCATTCAACTACGTTGAAATCAAGCAATTCAAACAATAAATGCCCCTGCTCACTGGTATTTTTATAAACACCGAGCAAAACCCATAAATTAACCGGATCGCCAATGATGGGTTGATAGACCAAGTAGGGGATTTGCAGGTTCAAATTGGAGCTAACGGTTGCCACTGTGGTCATGTCGGGATTGCCCGTAGCCGTTGTGACTTGAATGCCGCAAGAGCCCGGATTTTGTTTACATTGCTCAACGCCTTGCTGCGTCGAGCCGTCCGTATTGGCGTTGACTTGAATACCGCAAGCGACTGGATTTTGTTTGCATTGCTCAATGCCCTGCTGAGTCGAACCATCTGTATTGGCATTCACTTGAATACCGCAAGCGGTTGGATTTTGTTTACATTGCTCAATACCTTGCTGCGTCGAGCCGTCCGTATTGGCATTGACTTGAATACCGCAAGAAACTGGATTTTGTTTACATTGCTCAATGCCCTGCTGAGTCGAGCCGTCCGTGTTGTCACCCACGCTCATGCCACATGAAACTGGATTTGTTTGGCATTTCAAAATGCCAGTGGAAAATCCCATCTCATAGGTCGAAATAGCAGGATCAATAGTGCCGCTTACCGTGACCGTGACACTTGTTTGCTGGTTGGATAAAGGTTTTAAGATATAACTATCCGGGAATAATTCCACTCTGTCGCCGCCATGATAACTGGTATAACTTAATATCTCTCCAATATTTTTATAGAGAAGATAGGTTTCAGTGGCAGTTCCGGGAAATGTGAGGATACCGGCGGCAACCTCTGCTCTTTGCCCGGCAGTGACAATTCCTATTTTCCAGGTTCCGTTCAGTCCTAGTTTATAACCGCCGGGAAATAACTCAACTTCTTTATTGGTACGAAAACTTGAATAGGTTAATATATTTTCCCCTAATTCGTCATAAACGGTAAATGAATCCAAGCCAATTCCAGTGACGGTCAAGCGTCCGGCATTGACTGTTGTTTTAGCGCCGGCCTGCACATTCGCCGGAATTTCTGAACCATTCAGATTCACCAGATAACGCCCGGCCAGCAATTCCCTTTCCTTATTTGTATAAAGAGAACTTCCTCTTGTATCTCGGCCAAACTCGTCATAGACCAAAAAAGAATCATATCCCGTTCCCGCCACGCTCAGGCGTCCGGCGTCCAGAGTCGCGGTTTTGCCCGTTTCCACGCTAACCGGCGCGGTGGAATTATTCAAATTCACCACGTAAGCGCTGGGAAACAGCACGATCTCCTGGTTGGTATAGAGAGAGCTGCCACGACCTTCCCTGGCATATTGGTCATACATCCGGTAAGAATCGTAGCCTGTTCCGTTCAAGCGGAATTTACCGGTTGGCAGACTGAGGTTTTGTCCGGCAACAAGCGTAACCGTTTGCGCTTCGCCATTCAGTTTGACCAAATAGGTCGCTGGCACAAGCGTGATGAATTCATTGGTATATTTGCTGCCCAGGGATTTATTCCCGGTTTGATCGTAAACAGTATAGGTTTCCTTGCCGGTTCCCAGCACCGTCAGCATTTCCGCCCAACTAGGTGCGGCGCAGAGGCAACCGCAAACAAAAAAGAACACTTTGATGTACCGCATGAAAATATATCCTAATGAAATAGATTAACGTAACTCCGAAAATTGTGCAGCTATCCACCAAACAGCCGCAGGGTATTATTCCATCGGTGGGTAGTAATTGTCACCCAAAACCTGTGGTTGTGAGCAAGGGCAGGAGGCTGGGAAAGCCGGGTGGCCGAGTAGGGTGTGCAACCTCTTTTTGTTGCACACCATTTTCATCAATTACACCATCAGCACTTGCGCATCGGCGCGGCGCAAATCCTCGGCAATGGATTTTATTAACCAATCGTGCAACTGGCGGGCAGGTTTTTGATGTTGTTTGCGTGGGTAGCATCATGGCTCCAGCAGCGGCTTCAACACGACCAGCAGTGCGGGAATATCACGGCGGGCGGTATTCCAGACTTCATCAAAATCCGTGTTGTGATATTCATGAATCAGATTGTCACGTATTCCCGCAATTAACGGCCAGGGAATTTCAGCGTGGCGATCACGCAAATCCCTGGACAAGCGTTTGACCGCTTCGCCCATGAGCAACAACTGATAAATCACCGCCGATTGGGTTTTTTCATCTTTCAGAAATGCCGTTTTATCCATATCCGCCGTAAACAGACATACCCGTTCGGCGGCTTGGGCAATATCCAGCAAATAAGCGCGATCCCTGTCAAGCGGCATAAATCACCTGCGCGGTGCTTAAAATGTGCTGCTTGCGGATGGGATTGCCGCTACGCTCCAGGGCGGCGCGGCTGACAATATCCACAGGCCGACAGGCCATTGCGGCCAATTCCTGCTGCATCCTCACCCGGTCGAACAAGCTCCAATCCGCCTCCGGCGCGAAACTCACCAGAAAATCTATATCGCTGTCCGGCCTGAAATCGTCGCGCAAGGCCGATCCGAACAAAGCGACTTCGCGGATTTTCCAGCGCCGACAGAATTCCGGTAGTTGCGGGAAAGATAAAGTGTTCATGGGCGGCTTCTCATGACGGCTTGTTTAGGCATGGGCGGAACCTTCGCTTGTGTGACGCTGGATTGGCTGGATTTTTTCTCGTGCCGCCCCGCCGGGGGCGGCACGCAGTCGTAACCCACCAGGGTCACGCAGCATTTACAAGACAGGACGCTGGCGCGCCCTGACTGGGTGCATCCCCTGGCGGGGATGCGCCAGAAAAAAATCAATCTTAGCCTTAATCCCAGGCAATTGTCTATTCAGGTGTCCGTTGTGCGGCTTGCAAGAGTTTCTCTGCATTCACTGGATTATTCAGTAAATACAAGGTTTCGATTAAACCGCGATAATTTTCCTTTGCCAGCAAAACCGCTTTACCGCTTTTCGATGAGGCAATGCACAGAGGCTCATGATTCTCTGTGACTCGCGTAATCAGAAAGCCTAATTGTTTTTGTGCAAAAGCCTATTTCCCTGGGGTTTGAAACTGCCATGCGAGGCGATATACACCACGCCCCGTCACCTATTTCCGCACACCGGGCAGTCTCACTCTGTTCGCAAAGGCCTGATAACAGACAGTATATACTGGCTAAGCCGTAACATACATTTCACTATAAAGACACAGAACAAATTATTTGCTGCATAAGGAATGTGTTATTAAAGCGATAAGCAATTTCTAATCTGTTAGAGTTTATTATGTTCTAATCTGAACTGTGTCAGCACGCTGCGTGATAAAGCGACCAGGTTTGACTGCTGGCAGTCTTTTTCGTGACACTGCGTCACAATGACGGAGTTGATTTCAGGTACAATTTTACAAAATGTGGGTTTAGCTGATGATTAGCAAATTGACTCCATTCAACTCGGTTCAGCGCGGATAAAGACTGGACACCACGCGAGGTAAAGACTGGTATGCCTGGGACTGAACTGATAGCGGTAGTGATGGGATTGGGCTTGGTGGTTGCGTGGTGGTGGAACCGGCGTTTGCGCTGTGAAATCGCCCGTAGTGCGGCGTTGCGCGAAGCTTTGACGGCAGACAGTCAAGCGCGTCAAGCGGCGGAAGCGCAGTTGCGTGACAGTCAAGCCCGTTTGTTGCTGCTGTCTGAGGCGGCGTTTGAAGGCTTGGTGATTATCGAAAACGAGCGTATCCAGGCGGTTAATCAACCCTTTTGCCAGTTAGTTGGCTATAACAGCGAGGAGGTGCTAGAAGTTTCTTTGCTGGCGTTTATTGCGCCCGCTTGGCACTCGCGTTTTCTGGCGCATTTGGCTGAAGGACGCAACGAGAGCTTTGAGGTGCAGGGTTTTTCCCGAGGCGGAAAAAACCTGTTACTCGAATTTCGCAGCCGTAGTCTGGCGCAGCTTAACCGCTGCCTGCGGGTGTGTAGCGTGCGTGATGTCAGCGAACGGCGCTCCCAACAGGCGGCCCAGCTTTATCGTTTGTCGCAAGCGCTGGAACAAAGCTATAACACGCTGATGCTCACCAATTTGCACGGCGTGATCGAATACGTCAATCCGGCTTTTTCTCGGGTCACCGGTTATTCTTACGAGGAGGCGCTAGGCCAAACCCCGCGTTTGCTCAATTCAGGTCTGCAATCAGCAGATTTTTACCGGCAGCTCTGGTCTACCTTGCGCGCTGGCGCAGTCTGGCAGGGCGAATTTATCAATCGGCGTAAAAATGGCGAGTTGTACCACGAACTCACCACTATTTCGCCGATTCGTGACGCGCAAGGCCAGCTTACCCATTATCTGGCGGTGCGCGAGGATGTCACGCGGCATCGGCAGATTGAACAGGCGTTGCGCGACAGTGAAGCGCGGTTTCGTGCCGCGTTTAAGGCCGCTGCCCACGGTATGGTGCTGATTGCGCTGGATGGCGAACTGCTGAAAGTCAATCGCGCCCTGTGTAGCCTGACCGGTTATGCCAAGAAAGAACTGGTGGGGCGTCTTCTGTGTGACTTGAGTCATCCTGATGATAAAGCAATAGTCAGTTCACAAATCGCCGCTTTATTGACTGGTGATCCGCGTTTTAATCAAATTGAGACGCGCTATTTGCATAAGTCGGGACAGATTATCTGGGTGTTATCAAGCATTTCTTTAGTGCGCGATTCTGAACAAGTGCCTTTGTATTTTGTGGGTCAAATTTTAGATTTTACTGCTCGCAAAGAAGCCGAAGACAGATTGAAGCAGTCTGAAGAGAAATTCGCTAAAGTTTTTCGCCAAGCACCCTTACTATTGGCTATTTGTACCCTCGCCGAGGGTATTTATCTGGATGTGAATGAAACTTTCGAGCGGGTAACCGGATATAGTCGGGCTGAAGCACTGGGACATAGCGTCACAGAATTAGCGTTATTTGCACCCGAGCAGTGGCGCGCTTTGCAACACAGCCTAGTAAAACATGGGCGTGTGCATGGCCGTGAAAGTGGGATACGCGCAAAAAATGGGACTATTATCTCTTGTTTACTCTTTGCGGATGTCTTCCAATTTAGTGGCGAGACTTGCCTATTGTTATTGGCTGAAGACATAAGCACCCGCAAACACACAGAATTAGCACTACGTGCCAGTGAAGCTAAATTCCGCACTATTGTTGAACAAGCGACCAGCATTATTTATATGCTTGATATTAATGATAATATCACCTTTATTTCACCTGCGATTCAGCACTGGCTAGGCTATGATCCTGTGGAATTATTGGGCCAGCCTTTTTCCAGTATTGTTTATCCACCGGATTTGCCACAGCTACAAGCTTTGTTTATCAATGCCTTCACTGCCAATAATCAAGCCACAGAGGTTGAGTTTCGGGTCTTACACAAAAACGGCGATATTTGCTGGCATGCTAGCAATGCCGGTTTAGTGGTCGATGATCAGGCGCAACCTTTATATTTAGTTGGCGTGTCGCAAGACATCAGTGAACGTAAACAAAAAGAAGCCATTATTTTACGACGCCAAGAAAGCCTGACTTCACTGAATGAAATTGCTGCTTTGCCACCTTTAGAAATTGCCGAACAATTACGTCAGGCTTTAACTTTGGGAGCGCGTCATCTGGGTTTAGAGATCGGTATTCTGAGTCGTATTGAAGCGGATACTTACACCGTGATGTACCATTATGCAGCACAAGAGGGCTTAGAAGATGGGGAAACTTTTTTACTCAAAGACACGTGTTGCAGCCTGACCTTAGCACAGGGCGACGTGTTTAGTGTGGTTGATATGCCCCACTCGGCCTATGCCGATCATCCCAGTTATGCGCTGTTTGGATTCAATACTTACATCGGCGTACCGGTATGGATGGCGGGCAGTTGTTATGGCACGCTGTGTTTTTTAGCCAAGCAAAGTTATCTGCGGGCTTTTGATGAAGGTGACATTGAGTTTATGCGTTTGTTGGCCCGTTGGGCGGGTTCTGCTTTAGAACGTCATGTGGCCGCCCGTGAATTGATTATGGCTAAAGAAGCGGCTGAACAAGCTAATCGGGCAAAAAGCAGTTTTCTGGCCAATATGAGTCATGAAATCCGCACACCGATGAATGCGATTTTGGGATTTTCTAATTTGTTATACCGCAATTGCCAAGAAGAACGCTATAAAAGCTATTTAGCAGCAGTTTGTAGCAGTGGCAAGAATTTATTGACTTTAATCGACGATATTTTAGATTTATCTCGCATTGAAGCGGGGCATTTGGAAATCTTTTCAAGTCCCACTCAGGTTCGCGCCCTGTTTCAAGAAGTTGAACACATTTTCTCATTAAAAATTGCAGAAAAACAACTGAATTTTCAGCTCACTATTGCCGCTGAAGTCCCTGAACAACTGGGCTTAGACGCCACGCGCTTGCGGCAAGTCTTGGTGAATTTAGTGGGTAATGCGGTGAAATTTACCCAACAAGGTTATGTGCGCGTCACCGTGACCGCCGTCGCGGCGACACCAGCCCCAGTTGAGCAAGTCGAATTACGGATTGAGATCGCAGACAGCGGTAAGGGAATCGCGGTCGAAGCCCAGCAGCGGGTATTTGAAGCCTTTCGCCAGCAAGATGAAGAAGACAGTCGTCTCTATGGCGGCACGGGCTTAGGGCTGTCTATTTCCAAGCGTTTGGTCGAAATGATGAACGGTGAAATCGTGCTGCATAGCCGTTCCGGTACCGGCAGTCAGTTTACCGTGCTGCTGCACCAAGTGCCGGTGATCACTGGCCTGTGTGACCCTGCACCGCTGGTCATGCCGACGCAAAGTCTGGTGTTTGCACCCGCCAAGGTGTTGATTGTCGATGATGTGGAAAGCAACCGCCGCCTGATCAGCGCCTATCTCAGCAACACCGCTTTGCATCTGGAAGAAGCCAGTAATGGGGCGCAAGCCTTGGCTTTGGCGGCGGCTTGGCAACCCGATTTGATTTTGCTGGATTTGCGGATGCCGGGCCTGGATGGTCATCAGGTGGCGCAACGCTTGAAGGCCGATCCCGCGCTGTGCCACATTCCCTTGGTGGCGATCACCGCTTCGCTATTGCCCAGCAACGACGAGGATGTCCAGTCTTTTGCCGCTAGGCTTGGCAAGCCCGTGGACGAGGCGGCCTTATTCAAGGTCTTACAGCACTTACTTAAACATCAGTACGTTGAAGGAGATCGGTCAGTTTCATTGCCAGCCGAAGCAGTGGATCGCGAGCAATTGGTGCGCTTATTGGTCGAGTTGGACGGGGTGTACAGGCAACGCTGGGAAAGCGTGAATCGCAACCATTTGTTTCATGAAATCGATGCCTTTGCCCAAGATTTGATCGCATTGGGTCAGTGTACAACCTGCTCGCCATTACAGCGTTATGGGGAAACCTTGGCAAAACAGGTACAAAGTTTTGAGGTGAAAGGGATCGAGCAAAGCTTGGCCTTATATCCTGCGCTATTGGATCAATTGCGAGCGCTTAAGCCCGTGGGTTAAATAACACCAGGAGTTGCTATGAGGCCGACTCGTGTTGATGACAAATACAATGAATCTTAGCTTGATTGCATCTCATTGAGTTGCATGATGAATCCAATAAGAGTTAAGGATAACATAGGATATAAAAAAACTAATGCCGCCAATTTTATTAATTGGCATCATGATTTTTTTATGATTTTCTCCTAAATAGCTAAAAATCACTGTGATTAAGGCACTGATACTGATAAATATAAAAGTCAGAATTTGCACTTTATCAATGAGAGTGATGTAGCTAGTGAGCGGTAACACTGCATCTACCGCGTATTTATTGCCAATTGCCGCAAAAATAGCCGCAGTCGCCAAGCTCAGTCTTGCTGAGGCATTCTCTGGTGAAATCAGAAAAGCCAGCGCAGATAAGATAAAAGCCACATATAAAGTTAAGAATACATTAAAGAATAATTTGAGCGTGTTTTTGCGCTCCAAAGAGATAGAAAAGACAGCCCTGGCATAGGTGCTGGTACCATCTTCTAATTCAGGATCACCAAAATTGCTCGGATGCACAGTTGCATTCGCTTTGACGTCAAAAGCGATAACTTGCCAATCTTGTAAATGAATATTTGGGCTTACTTTACTATTTTCAGTATCCACAACATACTGTAACTTCTTGTAATTATCATAGCTATCTTCTAAAATAATTTCCAATACTTGTTTATCGAAGGGAAAATGAGAAATATCCCATTGATGAGCCATTTTGCTAGCAAACTTATTGCTAGACCAAATGCGGTTATTGCTTCTGATCAGTGAATCAGTATGAATTTTCTCGGAGGTATAGGCATTCACCAATTCTGTACTGTTCTCTGGTTTGTAGTGCGTTGAGACTGGATGTATTACCCACATCCAGAAAACGGCACTGTAAGATTGATTACGTAAATCCAGGCTATGTAAATCCTGGACAAAAATGCCGATCTTGGCTTGAATGGGCGCTGAAATTTCTGGCTTAACGACTGGATTCACTGCGGGTTCTTGCGCAGGCGTGGTCGCATAAACCGTGGCGGTTATACTCATCCAGATCAGACACACAGCGACTAAAAAATACTGGATAAAGTAGGATTTTAATTGCATACGCATTTTTTATTGACCTCGATTGTTTCAGCTCATCCACCTGCCTATTCTGCGCATAGTACCTGATTTCCAGTTAAGATTGAATTGTCAGCGGCACTTAAACATGCTGACAACAGCACCAGCGTCACCGTACCGTTTTTATAATTTCCCTGGGCGCGGCCCAATTTTTGAATATGTCTTCGCTGACGTTGTTTGAGCCTGGTAGGGTGGGCGAAATGTTGCTGCAATGCGCTTCACGTTGGCACAAAACCCAAGCAACATTTTACCCACCAAACGCGGCGCGATGGGCGCATCGTGGTGGGCAAAACGCCGGTCAATATTGTGCCGAATGATGGGATTTGTGGCGGCGTTTCGCCCACCCTACTTGGCTACCTTGCTTACGCGAGGTTTTAGCTTTTGAACTTTGCTCTCACCATTTTGTCAATTTCATCGGCGAGATTCTTGTAATAACGCTCTCTGATTCCATCAGTAATACCAGTGTCTTCTGCTATTTTATCAAATGGCATTATTTTGGTTTTTTCAGCAGGCTTGTTGAAACCATAATCTCCATGATAAGGCTTAAAGAACTGTAGTGTTGAAACCTCCTCAAAATGGGCGAAACTAAAGTCTCTAACCAACACAGGCATAATGCGGTAACCTTCCTGCTTTTTTCTTTGGAAAAAAACCGGCAGTTCCTTTGCGTTAATGAAACCAGAAGCCGCAAAACTGGCACTGACGAGGAGCAACGCCGCTTGGGTAGTTTGGAGTGAATGATCTATTGCCGCCTGCCACTCATCGCCAAGCATAATGTCTTTATCCGTCCAAAACTTATAGGTAAAGTCGGCTCTTTGGGTTAAATGTCTGGTTAAACCCTCTACCAGTAATTCACGCAATTCCCGATCTGGACTGGCATAAGAAACAAATATATTAATCTCTGACATGAATCTATCCTTGTGATTTTTCTGAATAAAGGATTTAAAATCTTCCACATTCACCCAAACGCCATTGATGGTTTGAATTTGCCGATTTTGTTTCGGGGCATTTTCTACATGGGTTTTACGCACAAAGTCTGCGCCATTCAATGACCATAATTCATCCACCGTATCATCTTTTTGAATTTTATCAAATTCATTGCGTACTTTGTCTAAGAGGCTTTGTGGATTCTGACCGGCAATGGTGAGCTGTAAATAGGGTTTTTCTACATTAAAAAAGCCTTCAATCAGGGCTAAATTGTTCTGTTCATCTTTTAATTGACAGCCATGTTTCCACAAACTGGTGGGTTCGCTCCATTCATGGGTGCGCACGATAAAACTTTGTAAGTTGCCGTAATGTAAAAAGCGATAGTCATAACGCACACGGTATTTTTTCTCAATGTGTTCCCAGACATCCGTTAAGGCGGCGGGCTTGGTGTCTGGCAATAAGGCGGGGGCGATAAAACGACGCTCAATAAAAGGTTTGTCCCATTTATAATCCACTTCAAAGCAAATCTCGCAAGATTTCATAAACACTAAAAATACGGTTTGTTCTGCTTCATTGAATGAGTGCCAGACAGGTTGTAGGTCTGCGGTGCTAAATTCGCCATTTTTTACTAGGCGTGGAAACATGCCTTGACGGTCAAATAAGGTGTAAACCGCATCTATCGCCCATTTTTGGTCTAAGATGAGTTGATTTTGAAAAAGATGCTCTCGATAAAATACCACGCCTGAATGATGTAAATAAAACAACACACTGGAGGCATGTTGCGCATCTAAGCCGAATTTTTGGCAGAGTTGATTAAAGTTGTTTAAAGACAGGGTTTTTTTGCGGGCTTGCCATGTTTGTACTTGGTTTTGTACTTGCCACCAAGCGGCAGGCAAGGCGGTGCAGGTGGTTTCTAGTTGTTGTTCAACTTGTTCCAGTAAATGTGTTTCAAATACGGTAAAACCATTGTGTTTTTCTTGCGAAGAGTCCACCGCAATTGCGGCAATTATAGTATATTTCTTGCGCAGTTCAGTTAAATCGTTGGGAATTTGTTCCTCATCGCGTTGTTTTTTGGTTTGTACGATTAACACCGGGTTGTTGTTGCCTAAGTTCTTGGCATATTCCAACCAATAGCTTAAAGGATAATTGCGATAGCTATATTGACCGTCAGTTTGCTCCGAGGTTTGTTCTGTTTTGGCATCCCAGACTAGAACAAAAATCGCTTGGGTTTGCATAAATAAACGATGGGTAGCGTGATAAATGTCTTGTCCGCCAAAATCCCAAATAGACAGTTGAATGTTTTTGAAGCGTTTTTGTTTCGCCAGTGGTTTCAGGGGATACTGCCGTAATTGAATCGCATGGGTAGAGGGTTCATGCGCATCAAAGGTTTTGTCCAACCAGCGTTTAAGCAAACAGGTTTTCCCCACCCGTCCATTGCCAATTAAAATCACTTTGGCTTGATAGGCTTGAACCGCTTGTTTTTCAAGGTCTTCAAGGAAATGACGCACGGGGGTTAAAACATTTGTATAATAATGATTAAAAATATCGGCGGGCAGGTTTTTAATTGGGTTTCCATAAAGTTTGAGTTCTTTCAAATTAGGAAAATGATTGAGAAACGCTAAAGTGATTTCTTGAATTTGATTGTTCTGCAAATTCAAATCAATCAAGGCGGTCAAGCCCTGTAAGGGGCTGAGGTCGGTGAGTTGATTGTCTCTTAAATCCAACTTAGTCAAGGCGGTCAAGCCCTGTAAGGGGCTGATGTCGGTGAGTTGAGTCCATCTCAAATCCAACTCAGTCAAGGCAGTCAAGCCCTGTAAGGGGCTGAGGTCGGTGAGTTGATTTTCGCTCAAATCCAACTCAGTCAAGGCGGTCAAGCCCTGTAAGGGGCTGAGGTCGGTGAGTTGATTCTTCCATAAATTCAACTGAGTCAAGGCGGTCAAGCCCTGTAAGGGGCTGAGGTCGGTGAGTTGATTGATGCTCAAATCCAACTCAGTCAAGGCGGTCAGGTCCTGTAAGGGGCTGAGGTCGGTGAATTGATTGTCGTACAAATTCAACTCAGTCAAGGCGGTCAAGCCCTGTAAGGGGCTGAGGTCGGTGAGTTGATTCTTCCATAAATTCAACTGAGTCAAGGCGGTCAAGCCCTGTAAGGGGCTGAGGTCGGTGAGTTGATTGATGCTCAAATCCAACGCAGTCAAGGCGGTCAAGCCTTGTAAGGGGCTGAGGTCGGTGAGTTGATTGATGCTCAAATCCAACGCAGTCAAGGCGGTCAAGCCTTGTAAGGGGCTGAGGTCGGTGAATTGATTGCTGCTCAAATTCAACTGAGTCAGGGCGGTCAAGCCCTGTAAGGGGCTGAGGTCTTCGATTTCACACTGTTTCAAGCGCAAACCCAACACTTCTCCGACGGCATTCAAGGCAAACTCAGCCCGTCTTCCTGTATCCCATTTCCCAATCTCCTCCAACTCCACTTGCTCAAGTGGAAATCCCCATGCTTTTTCTAATTGCAAAATGACTTCAGGTTTATTTGACATGTTGAAAAATGCTCTGTGTTGTGGGTCTTGTTGTTCTCGTGCGGCGCGAAAAGATGCACCTAACGCATTCTACCCGGCTGCGTGTGCAACCCAATCGCATACAGTTGCAGCGCGGGTTCAAGGTCTGGTGACACAGGGTCGGCGGTCATCGTCGGGGGTATGCTCATCGGTTTTGGTGGAGACGGCACGCACTCAGGCACTGAAACACTGGGCTGCACTGGGAAAACTGCCGTCGCGCACGGCGTTGACGTAAGCGCTGAGGGCGGCGCTGACTGAGGTTTGGTCTTGCATGAAATTGCGGACAAAGGACGGCGTTTTGCCGGGATTCAGTCCCAGCATGTCATAGAGTACTAACACCTGACCGTCGCAGTCTGGGCCTGCGCCGATGCCGATGGTGGGGATGGTGAGGGCGGCGCTGATGCGGGTCGCCAAGGGCGTCGGCACGCACTCTAACACCAGCAAGCTGGCTCCAGCTTCTTGCAAAGCGCGGGCATCGGCTTCAATGCGGCGGGCGCTGCTGTCTTCGCGGCCTTGCACGCGATAACCGCCGAGTTGGTGGACGGATTGCGGGGTCAGTCCTAAGTGTGCGCACACCGGGATGCCGCGTTCGCTGAGTAAGTGAATGGTCTCACACAGCCAGTCTCCGCCTTCCAGTTTGACCATTTGCGCGCCGCTTTCGCGCATTAGCCGCGCCGCGCTGTCTAGGCTTTGGCTGGGCGTGGCGTAGGTCATAAAAGGTAAGTCCACCACCATCAGGCTGTGGGGCGCACCTCGGCGCACCGCACGGGCGTGGTAGATCATGTCGTCCAGCGTGACTGGCAGCGTGCTGTCATGGCCTTGAATCACCATGCCTAAGGAGTCGCCGACCAGCAGTAAATCAACGCATGCATTGGCGGCCAGCGTGGCAAAACTGGCGTCATAGGCGGTGAGGCAAACGATTTTGCGGCCTGCGGTTTTCATGGCACGCAGCTGGGTATGGGAACGGGGAGCAGTAAAATCGGTCATAGTTCAGTGACTCGGTGAAGTCCAGCAGGGGAGCAATGTGTGCGCAGTTCAGCGACCGTGATTTGATCGCCGGGCAAACGTAGCTGTGGATTGCAATCGTATAGGGGATAAAGCACAAAGGCGCGTTCACGCAAGCCAGGATGCGGCAAGCACAAATCCGCTGTTTGCCATTGTAGATCGCCGTAGAGCAGAATGTCTAAATCCAGCGGGCGGGCTTGCCAGCGCGTTCCATCGCGGCGACGGCCTTGTGCGGTTTCAATCGCTTGCAAAGCCTGGAGTAGGGTGTGCGGCGGCAATTGGGTGTGCAGTGCGACGACGGCATTCAAATAATCCGGTTGCGGCTTGGGGTTTTCTGGGGCCAACAAAGCCGGGCTGCGATAAACTGCGGACTTCGCGCCCAATTGACTGGTGGGCAGTTGCGCAAGCGCGGCAACCGCTTGGCGTAACTGTTGTAATGAGTCGCCTAAGTTGCTGCCTAAGCCAAGATAAGTGGTGGTGGCTAACATGGTTTGCTTCCTGGGGTGTTATAATGCCGCGTTTTTTACGCTAACACATTGAGTTATCGACTATGTTCAAACAAACCGAAGGCTTGCCGATGGGTGCGAGCGTGGCTTGGGCAGACGTGCTGGCAAGCCTGCCGTTTAATTGCGACGGTCTGTTGCCTGCGATTGCGCAACAACACGACACTGGCGAAGTGCTGATGCTGGCCTGGATGAATCGAGACGCGCTGGAAGAAACGCTGCACACGGGCCGGGTTTGTTATTGGTCGCGCTCTCGCAATCGGCTCTGGCGCAAGGGCGAGTCGTCCGGTCAAGTGCAGCTTTTGGTTGAATTGTTGCTCGATTGTGATGGCGATACGCTGTTACTAAAAGTCAATCAAACCGGGCCAGCCTGTCACACCGGACGGCGCAGTTGTTTTTATAACGCGGTGCGCGGGGAGCATTTGACGGTCATCAGCGATCCGTTAATCGATCCTGCACAACTCTATGCCAACCCAGTCACTGGAACAGCGCCATGAAAGCCCTGCTGTTGTGGCTGATTAAAGGCTATCGTTATCTGATCAGTCCGTGGCTGGGCAATCACTGCCGCTATTATCCGTCCTGTTCTTGCTATACCCAAGAAGCCATCGAAAAATATGGGGCGCGGCGCGGCGGCTGGCTGGGTTTGAAACGTTTAGCACGTTGTCACCCGTTCCATGAGGGAGGCTATGATCCAGTGCCCGACTTATTGGACACTCCGCCCGCCGTGCCACGGTCACAGGAAAAATGTCACCATGATGCCTAATTACGAGTTGTTGTTGGATGGAGTGATTCACTTGGCACAAGCGGCCAGCCAAGCGATCATGGCGATTTACGCCACCGATTTTGCGGTGCAGGAAAAAGCGGATTGCTCGCCGTTGACCTTGGCCGATCAAGCGGCACACCATCTGATTATCGCCGGACTGCGCGAGTTGACCCCAGACTGGCCGAGTTTTTCTGAAGAATCCGAAGCTGTGCCTTATGCGGTGCGCGCAAGCTGGCCTTATTACTGGCTGATCGATCCGCTGGATGGCACGAAAGAATTTGTGCGGCGCAATGGCGAATTCACCGTCAATATCGCGCTGATCCACGAGCATCGCCCGGTGTTGGGCGTGGTGGTGGTGCCGGTGACTGGCGTGGTGTATTTTGCCGCAGAAAAAGTCTGTGCTTACAAACAGATGCCTGGCGAACTGCCAAGACCGATTCACGTCCGTCCTTGTCCAGACAGCGCACTGCGCCTCGTCGGCAGCCGCTCTCACGCCGATCCGGGACTGCAAAAACTGCTGGATTGCCTAGGCTCCGGCACCACGCTGACTCAGGCGGGCAGTTCGCTGAAAATTTGTTTAGTCGCCGAAGGACAGGCCGATCTTTACCCGCGCTTGGGGCCAACTTCGGAATGGGACACCGCCGCTGCCCAGTGCATCGTCGAGCAAGCGGGCGGGCATTTATCGACTTTGCAGTTGCTGCCTTTGCGCTATAACACCCAAGATTCCTTGCTGAATCCGCATTTTGTCGTGTTTGGCAACACCCACCCGGTTTGGCTGCACTGTCTGGATCGAGTCAAATCAGCCGCCTAAAACCTGACTGTAGCCCTGGCGTACTGGCGTATTCTGTGCCTCTGCGCTGAACCGGGAACGTCAGTCGTCACCACTTTTTATTTCTCCCCGTTTGTTGTGAGAACCGCATGTCAAACTCAACGCCACGTTCCCAAACTGCGGCGCGCCGTCGTAAACCCACTGCCACCGCGCCGACTGCCTTTAGCATTTCTGTGATTGTTCGCACCAAAAATCGCCCGCATTTGTTACAGCGTTGTTTGCAAAGTTTGGCGGAACAACAGCGCTTGCCTGAAGAGGTGGTGGTGGTGAACGATGGCGGCGCGGCAGTGGAGGCCGTGTTGCAGTCCTTCAGCCACTTGAATATTCAGTTATTGCACAATCCCACCAGCCAAGGCCGCGCCTTGGCGGGCAATCAGGGTGTGAACGCGGCCAGCGGCAGCGTGATTGCTTTTTTAGATGACGATGACCGCTATTTGCCCGATCACCTGCTGCGTTTGGCGGCGGTGATGCAACAATTCGATGCTAAAGTCGCCTACTCCGGCTGTTTATTGCTCAAGCGCGACATGTTGGGCGACAGCGAAACCCTGCGCGAAACCCCCGACGGCCAGTTTAACGACGCTTACGATCCGCAGCGTTTACGTTATGAAAATTATATTCCGCTGATTAATTTGCTGATTGAGCGCGCGCTGTGGTTGGAATGCGGCGGTTTCGATCCGGCTTTTGATTTATTTGAAGACTGGGATTTGCTGCAACGGCTGGCGCAACGCAGCAGTTTTTATCATCTGGATAAAATCACCGCAGAATACGGCGTGTGGGGCAGCAGCCAAATCACCCGCGAAGCCGACCGCAGTCGTTGGGAAAACGCTTATCGCCAGATTTTAGCCAAACATGTCTTACCCTTGCCGGAGTCGGAACAACTGGCGTTGTTGACGCGCTATTGGGTGATCAGCCAGGAACGGCGCGGCAATTTGCAACAAGATCAGCGCAGTATCCAGCAATTGCAGACCGATTTATTTCAGGCCAGGGCGCGGATTGACAGCCTGAGCCAAGTGCGTGAACACGAACTGTTGCCGCTGCAAAAACACGCGCAACATTTAGAAGGCAAATTAGCCGAGAGCCAAGCGGCTGCTCAGAAACACGCGCAGCATTTGGAAAGCAAATTAGCCGATTTAGAAAACAGGCTGGCGCAACAGCAAAACGCCTATGCCACACTGGACGCTGCCCACCAACAGCAACACCAAGCCTGCAACGCGCTGCAACAAGCCCACGCCGACCTACAGGCGGCTTACCGGGATAGTCACGCTTACGGTACGCAGTTGGAAGCGCGTTTGACTGAAGTCAGCGGCCAAATCGCAGATAGCCTAGCCAAAGTCGATTTATTGGTGCAATCGCCAGCCTATGCGCTGGCGCGTACCCAGAGCGGCATTGTTTACGAAGATTATCAACGCCTACTGGCCTGGATCACCCAGCAGGCACAGCGACTGGCGGACTGGGAAGCTACGCCGCCTGGCAACGCCGACACGCTACGCCCGGCTTATCGCGTCTTACAGCAAGAAATCAGCGAGTTGCGTGCCCGCCTTTGCGCTTCGCGCTGGCCGCAAGTGCGCCGCCATGTCGGTGCGCTGGACACCATAGCTCAGGGTTTACACGGGTTATTGGAGCGCATCGCCCAACTCAGTTACCGGCCCGGCAGCCTCACTGCCCATCTCGGTTTACAAGCCTTGCTGCACGCACCGCTGGTGCAAGAACCGCCGCCGCGTCCCTTGTCTGCCTGGTTTCCGACTTATATGAGCGTGGCGGGCAGCGATGCCCAGCCGCAGTTTATGGAAAATGTCAGCGAACTGGGCGATACGCCGTTGTTTTTGGATGACCCCACCGTGGCGCTGTGTTTCACCGTGCAATGCAGTCTGGACGGTTTTTATCGCCTGGATTTGTTGCTGGCCACCTGTCGGCGCGTCAATCCTTGCCAACTGCGTTTGCTGGTGCGCGCCGTGGCACAGGGACAAGTCGGGCCGGTGTTGCGTCAAGTGTGGTTCAGCGGCCTGACGGTGTGCGATAACCAGTTTCACGCCATCCAGTTTGAGCCGCTCGAAGAGTCGGCGGGCAAAACCTACCAAATTGAATTGGACTCGCCCGACGCCACACCCGACACCGGGATCGCGGCCTGGTGCCACACGCGCCAACCGCAAGTGTTGGGTTTGCAGCGCTTATCCGAAGCCGAACCGTTGCAAAATCCCGGATTGTTGCCGTTGTGGGCACAGCAAGGTCTCAGCGCTTTGCCACTGTCAGCACAGCTACAAGCCTGGCGACCAAACCAAGCGCAAGCCACCGCACCGCGTTATTGCTTGCTGATTCATGGTATTGACCTCGACACCAGCCCTTTGCATTTACACCTGTTTTTATCCCGTTTTGGGCAATTGCTGGCGGCGCAAGGGCTGATCGCGAGTTTTTGTCTGGCGGGCGTGGCGAATTCAGCGTTGCGAGATTATGTGCAAGGCCAGCAGTGGACGCTGGAACCCGACACCGCTTTGCCCGCCTTGCTGCGTTTAGGTTTAAGCAGCGGGGCGGCTTGGCTGTGGTCTTGCCAGGTGCGCGCCCTGCCTGCCGATGATCTGCTGAGTCGTGCCGAAGCGCTGTTTGCCGATCCTGAACTTGCGGTGCTGGTGCCGATGGAAACCGCGCCTGGCGACACGATTCGCGCCGCTTATGCCCAAGTGGTGCGCGATGGCGGCTTGAAGAACTTGGCAGCCGGTCAACCGGTGGAACATCCTTGGTTTGGGTATCGGCGCAAGGTCGAAGCCACGCACAGCAGTTTGTTGATGTTGCGCAGCAGTGCCTTGCAAAACCTGGATTGGGCAGCCATCGCCGCGTATGCCACGCCCGCTTATCAACTCACTGATTTGATTTGGCAATGTAAAATGCAGCAGTACACCACAGTGTATCAAGGCGCGTTGCGCTGGCAGCACAGCCTGCCTGCGGTGTGGGCGTACACGGAGCAAGATGCCGCAGATGGTTTGCGATTTAATCAGCGCTGGCGGGCGCAGTTGCCCACCGATTTGCCGCCCTTGGCGCGGGTGCGCGATTTATTGAACCCAGATCAGCGTCCCAGCGTGTTGGTGATAGACGCAACCTTGCCGACTTTTGATGAAGATTCTGGTTCGCTGCGGCTGTATACCTTGCTGAAAATCTGGGCAGCTCTCGGTTATCACCTCAGTTTTATCCCCGATAACAAAGACAGCCAGCCACGTTATCGCCGCGCTTTGGAAGATTTGGGGATAGAAGTGTTTCATAACGGCTACAACGTGCAACACGCCTTGTCGCAACGGCGCTATGACTATGCGTTTATTTGCCGAGTCGATGTGGGGCACCGCTATATGCCCTTAATCCGCCTGCTGTCGCCTGAAACCTGGATTTTCTACGACACCGTAGACATCCATTATGTGCGTGAATTGCGTCAAGCTGAGATTGAAAACAAGCCCGACATCGCTCGCCGCGCACAGTTGACCAAACGCAAAGAACTGCACAATTGCCGCTTGGCCGATGAAGTCATCACCGTCACCGACGACGATGGACGGCATTTGCAGCAAGAATTGCCCTATTTGCATTATCAGGTGTTGCCGAATATTCACCGCCAAATGCCGCCGCCCGCCCCTTATGCCGAGCGCGACGGCTTGGTGTTTATCGGCAATTATAATCACCCGCCGAATGAAGACGCCGTGCTGTACTTCGTCGCAGCGGTGTTGCCCAAAATCCGCCAGCGCTTGCCAGACTTGCGGCTGTATTTGGTTGGCAGCCACATGAAAGAACGGCTAAAAGCCTTGGCCTCAGACGCGATAGAAGTGGTCGGCTGGATCGACGAAGTAGAACCGTTTTTTGCGCAACGCCGGGTGTTTGTTTCCTATTTGCGCTACGGAGCGGGCATGAAAGGCAAGCTGGGACAGGCGATGGCCGCTGGTTTGCCGGTGGTCAGCACCACGATGGGCGCTGAAGGCATGGGTATGGTGGACGGCGAAACCGCGCTGATTGCCGATGATCCAGACAGTTTTGCCGAGGCGGTGTGCCGTTTATACAGCGACGCGGCGCTGTGGGAAAAACTGGTCACGCAAGGCCAGGCGTATATTGAGCAAACTTACGGCGAAACAGCAGCGCGTCAAAAACTCATGGGGTTGCTAGAAAGCTGGCCACGTCCAGCGCCTCCGGTTTGAGGCAAACGAGGAGTGCCAAACTACGGTTTGGCACTCCAGACTTAAACCCCCACCAACCGCCGCAAGCCATAGCCGGTGCGTTCAATGCCCTCGTCGGCTTGCGCTTGGTGGGTGGCGGCGGTTTGCGTATCGCCTTGTAATGCACAGCAACGCGCTTGCAACAGATGATAATCCACCGCATACAGCGCCATGTCGCCGCGTTCAATGATCTCCCACGCGCTGGCTAAATCGGCGGCGGCTTCGTTTAACTCGTTGTACTCTAAGCAAAACGCGGCGCGGGCGAGGTAAAACAGCGGGTAGTGATTAGATTTTTTTGCCGCTTCAATCGCCGCCAGCGCGGCGCGGAAGTTTTGTTTTAATTGTGCTAAGGCTTGGGTTTTGAGCAGGGCTTGGGCGCGGGCGAGGGTGAGTTTGTTAAAAGCGTCATCTAACAGAGGAGCGGTTGTTTTGACTTTCAAACCATATTCGCCGCGTTCTAGCACGGCTTGCAGCGCCGCCGGATTAAACCTGACAGGTCTTAAAGACCTGTCAGGTTTGCCGTCCAAGCCCGCCTCATCCAACAACAACGCGCAATACCAAGCCCCCCAAATGGAAGACAAACGCGGATATTGCGGAAACGCTTCCCCGCAAATCTCCTCCGCCCGCGCAAACGCCTGCGCCGCCTCTGGCAAGCGCCCCTGCGCGTGCCACACGCGAGCAACATAAGCATGGCTTTTCATTTGTTCAGCCTTATCCCCCGCCCGCTCGGCAAACACCAGCGCCTGCGCCGCGCTGTCCACCGCTTGCGCCAACTGACCCAGCGGCAGATGCAGGTCAGTGAGGTTTTGCGCGGTGATGGAGGCGTTTTTCCAATCTTCTTGTTTGACACACAATTCCAAATTCGCCGTGCGCGGCTCCAGCGCCTCGCGCAAGCGCCCCAGCGACATCAGGCGGAATGCGGCGGCTGCCAGCAGCCAAGCTTGATCCACTTCGCTCAAGCCGGTATGCGCCGGTTGCCGCCAGCCGTCGGGGAAAAATGCCGCCATCACGCTTAAATCTTGCGCGTAGGCACCGAGTTTTTTAGTGCTGTAAGACGTTTCACCACCGCGCAAAATGCGGTTTTCATACAACAGCTTTGCCTTTTGAAATTCGCCCGCCAAACAGCCATGCACCACCGCACAATACAAGGGTTGCATGGTCGGCAAATCTGCTGGTAAATCCGGCGCTTGGGTTTGATAAAACTCAAACAAGGCACGGTGTGCGGCGCGAAACGCGGCGGTTTCCTGCTCGGCAAACTGCCGCGCAAAAAACGCCCGCACCAGCGCGTGGCTGTCCCAAGAGGAGTCAGGACTGCCAGTCCTACGTTCGCTCAATAAACCCGCCTGTTGCAAGCGCTTTTCCAACGCCTGCCGCTGCTTCATCCCCAACTCGCGCAACGGCGCAAAAAACGCCACGTCTTTTTCCAACAACACCCGCTCTGTCATCCCCAGCGGGCGGTCAAACAAGCCCAGCATAAACACCAAACGCCGCGCCGCATTGTCCAAGCGCGACGCTTGCCACGCCAGAATGCGGTAGGCGTGGCGGTCGTTGCCGGTGCTGGGCGCATGGGCAAAGGCGGTGCGCCACTCCGCCGGTAGCGCGCCATCAAATTCCAACACCACCAACGCGCCCAACAGCGCCAAACTCAAGGCATGACCGCCGACCTCCCGCGCCACCGCTTGCAATTCCTCGTCTTGTCCCGCTACGCCCTGCAAACGCAACAAGGCCGCGCCGTCGCTGTCGCCCAACTGATTCAAATTGATTTCCAAAAAGCTGCCCGCCGCCCATTGCCGCAATTCCACCAGTTTTTGTCGCGACGACACCAGCACCACACTGCGCCGCTTCGCCTGCCCGCGCAACGCAGTGAAAAACGCCTGCAACGCAGTGTTTTGCAATCTGCCGTCATGCGTGGTGTCATCCAATTGCAACGGTTCTAAACCATCCAAAATCAAAAACACCGCCTGCCGCGCCAAACACGCCGCCAACGCCCGCCCTTTGTCCACCTCATCTGGCGGGATGTCTTTGATGCCTAAAAACGGCAAGACTTTGGCGAAAAAATCAGCGGAAGTGGTGTAAGTGACATGATGCCCTTGACTGTAAAACGAAAAGCCGAACACGCGGGCGAATTTGCCGAGAAAATCTTGCCGTTCAAGTTGTTGCAACCAATACCAAGTCAGCGTCGATTTACCGGTGCCGCCACCGGCTTGCAGGACAATCACATGAATCTTGTCGTCGGCTAAGGCGGCGTTGAGTTGCGCCAGTTCGCTAATGCGCCCGATGAGTTCGCGTGTGGTGGGGGTGGGGAGGTGGTGGGTGTTGATTTGAAACGAATTAGGATCGCCAGATGCCCGCAACACTTGATCAATTACCGCTGACAAATTTGCCAAATCCTGCCGTTGCTCGGCATAGTGAATCAAAGCAATCGCCCGCTGTGTCAACGCTCCAGGCGGTAAATGCGCTGGCGGCATGTTGTAACGAAACAACACTTCGTCGAATTGGCTTTCTGACAAGCGTTTAAGTTTATCGAGGGTTAAGGTGCGAGTGTCCATTGCTTAATCTATTTGCCTGGCAACAAAGGCGCAAACATGAGATGAGCAAGTGATCGCTGCGCGCATTATCAAGCACGTAGGTTTGCGCTCGTTCCCAACTTGCCGGCCTGGGTATGCGCGAAAGCGCCGGTCGGGTTTAGCTGGTTCCCAAGCTCCAAGCTTGGGAACCCGGTCTTGGAAGCTCAAGCTTCCTGTAAACAACGCCAAGCTAGAGCTTGGCACATCACGTTCCCAATCTGGAGATTGGGAACGAGCAAACGAGCAAAAACAAACAACTTCCATAAGGGTATGTAACTCCTTGTTACCGTTAGGATTGTGGGAGTCCCTTATGTTGTGGGAGCGCCTTGCAGGCGCGATGGGATTACCCCATTAAATCCCAGCTTGGTTATAAAACTTGTGGCATTGAATCGCGGTTGCAAACCGCTCCCACAGGCTAGCTGTTCCCATAAGCCCCGCCAGAACCCCTTATTTCCACAGCATTTTTTTCAAAAACAGCCCGGTGTAGGAATGAGCTAAATCGGCCACTTGTTCTGGGGTGCCGGTGGCGATGATTTCGCCGCCGCCGCCGCCGCCTTCTGGGCCTAGGTCAATAATCCAATCGGCGGTTTTAATCACATCCAGGTTGTGTTCGATCACCACCACGGTGTTGCCGTGATCGCGTAGGCGGTGTAGCACGGCCAGCAGTTGGGCGATGTCGTGAAAATGCAGACCGGTGGTTGGTTCGTCGAGTATGTACAGGGTGCGTCCGGTGTCGCGTTTTGACAGTTCGCGAGACAGCTTGACCCGTTGGGCTTCGCCGCCGGAGAGCGTGACTGCGTTTTGTCCCAACGTGATATAGGGCAAGCCCACGTCCATCAGGGTGTCGAGTTTGCGTTTGAGTGCGGGAATCGCGCTGAAAAAATCGGCTGCTTCCTCGACTGTCATGTTCAGTACCTCGGCGATGTTTTTGCCTTTGTACTGCACGTCGAGGGTTTCGCGGTTGTAGCGTTTGCCCTGGCACAGGTCGCAGGGCACGTACACATCGGGCAAAAAGTGCATGGCGACTTTGATCACGCCATCGCCAGCACAGGCTTCGCAGCGTCCGCCTTTGACATTGAAACTGAAGCGTCCCGCTGCGTAGCCACGAGTGCGGGCTTCTGGCATGGCGGCGAACAGGTCGCGGATCGGGGTGAATAGGCCGGTGTAGGTGGCGGGATTGGAGCGTGGTGTGCGTCCGATGGGGGATTGGTCGATGTCTACGACTTTATCAAATAATTCAATGCCTTCGATGCGTTCAAAGGGGGCGGCGTCGAGATTGGCGCGATTCAGTGCGTTGGCGGTCAGGGGGTAGAGGGTGTCGTTGATCAGGGTCGATTTGCCTGAACCGGACACGCCGGTGACACAAATCAACAATCCGGCGGGAATTTCCAGCGTCACTTTTTTTAAGTTATTGCCCGCCGCGCCGTATAAACGCAGGATTTGCTCAGGATTCACGGCGGTGCGGCGGCTTGGGACGGCGATGCGGCGTTGCCCGGATAAATACTGGCCAGTCATCGACTCACTGACTTGCATGATCTCAGTCGCCGTGCCTTGCGCCACCACTTGTCCGCCGTGTACGCCCGCGCCAGGGCCTATATCGACCAGATGATCGGCGCTGCGGATCGCTTCTTCGTCGTGTTCGACCACGATCACCGTGTTGCCCAAGTCCCGTAAATGGAACAGGGTATCCAGCAAGCGCTGGTTATCGCGCTGATGTAGGCCAATCGAGGGTTCGTCCAGCACATACATCACGCCGACCAAACCCGCGCCGATTTGTGAAGCCAAGCGGATGCGTTGTGCTTCGCCGCCGGAGAGGGTTTCTGCGCTGCGGTTCAAACTTAAATAATTGAGGCCGACATTCACTAGGAAATGCAGACGTTCGGTGATTTCTTTGCAGATTTTTGCGGCAATTTCGCCACGCCAGCCGTCTAGCTGTAAATTTTCAAAAAACTGGGCGGCGGCACCCACTGGCAAGGCGCTGAGTGCGGGCAGATTATGGCCTTGTACAAACACATGGCGAGCGGCAAGATTCAGGCGATGACCGCCGCAGTCTTCGCAGGATTGATGACTGAGGTATTTGGAAAGTTCTTCGCGCACGCTGACTGAATCTGTCTCGCGATAACGCCGTTCAAAGTTGGGAATCACCCCTTCAAAGGGTTTTTTCTGGGTGTAAGCCCCGCCTTTGTCGTTTAACCAGGTAAAAGCTATTTTTTCCGTGCCGCTGCCGTATAACACCGCGTGCTGAATCGGTGCGGGTAATTGGGCAAAAGGGGTGGCGACATCAAAGTCATAATGCGCCGCCAGGCTTTCTAACATCGGGTAATACCAGGTGTTTTTGCGATCCCAGCCGTGTATGGCACCGTTCGCGAGGCTGGCTTCGGGTTTACTCAACACCTTTTTCACATCGAAAAACTGTTTAATTCCCAAGCCATCGCAAGTGGGACAAGCCCCGGCGGGGTTGTTAAAGGAAAACAGGCGCGGTTCTAATTCGGCCAAGCTGTAGCCGCATTGCGGGCAGGAAAAATTGGCTGAAAACAAGTATTCAGCCGCTGCGCTGGCTTCATTCTCCAGCGCGGCGCTCATCGGCACGACTCGCGCTAAACCCTCGCCCAGGCGCAAAGCGGTCTCGAAGGATTCTGCCAGCCGTTGTTGTAAATCCGGGCGGACTTTGAAGCGATCAATCACTACCTCGATGCTGTGTTTTTTGTGCAGCGCCAGTTTTGGCGCATCGTCCAGCATCACAATTTCGCCATTGATCCGCGCCCGAATAAAGCCTTGGGCACGCAAACTTTCCAGCAATTGTTGGTGTTCGCCCTTGCGCTCTTTGATCACCGGGGCTAACAGCATCAAGGCCGTGCCTTCCGGCAAAGCCAGCACCTGATCGACCATTTGGCTGATGGTCTGTGCGTTCAGTTCCACGCCATGGCTGGGACAGCGCGGCACGCCGACCCGGGCAAACAACAAACGCAGATAATCGTGGATTTCCGTCACCGTGCCGACCGTCGAGCGCGGATTGTGCGAAGTCGATTTTTGCTCTATGGAAATCGCGGGCGACAGTCCGGCGATGTGATCGACATCTGGCTTTTCCATCATCGACAAAAATTGTCGGGCATACGCCGACAGCGATTCCACATAGCGCCGCTGACCCTCGGCGTAAATCGTGTCAAAGGCCAGCGAAGACTTGCCCGACCCCGACAAGCCAGTGATCACAATCAATTGATCGCGGGGCAATTCCAGGTCAATATTTTTTAGATTATGGGTGCGCACGCCGCGCAAAGTGATTTTGTCCATATTAAACTGAGATCACAGGGGGAATGGGTGTGGGAATGACGAATCGTTTAGGCATCAATAGAATGGCACCGCGCAACAGCGTAACATAGTCAGCAGTCATCCCACAGGCTGCTACACAAGGAGAAGGCAATGGAACACCGCGACACGATCCGTAAGCATGTGTTTTTGTACTTGGATATTTTTGATCGCGACACGCAACAACTGTTGGGACATCTGGGGGATATTTCCCACGATGGCTTGATGATTATCACTGAACGCACGCTACCCTTGCATGAACGCAAAAATCTGCGCATCAAATTGCCAGACAGCGAGGAATTTACCGAAGCCTATCTGGACGTGCAAGTAGAAACCCGCTGGATGGCAGCGGATGCCAATCCTGATATACATTGCATCGGTTGCCTGTTTACCCACGTTGACCCGGCGGATGAGGCATTGATTCGGCAAGTCGGCGAGGTGTTGAGCTTTGAGGGCTAGGCACGGCGTTTGTAAGCATGGCAGAGCCGCTGCCACCACGACTGGGGGAGCGGGTGGGCGCTGGGTGTAACCGGCAGTGGAATCTGCACCAGAATCACCGACACATTATCCTCACCCCCTTGCGCGTTGGCGGCTTGGATCAGCTGCTGGCCTGCGGCTTCCAGAGGCGGGCAATAACGCTGGAGAATGTGTTTGATGGTGGCGTCTTCGAGCATGTCGTTCAAACCGTCTGAACACAGCAAATAAATGTCGCCGCTTTCGAGAGGGCTTTCGCCCAAATCCACTTTCACTTGGTTATTGACGCCCAGCGCCCGCGTCACCAAATTCCGGTTAGGCGCGTGGCGCGCCTGTTCGCGGGTGAAAAAACCGTGGTCGATCAGTTCTTGTAACACCGAATGATCGCTGGTGACTTGCGCCAAGGTGTCGCCGCGCAAGCGATACAAACGCGAGTCACCGACATGGGCAACACTCAGCCAGTTTTCATAAAACAAAGCCGCCACCACGGTGGTGCCCATGCCATGATAAGCGGGTTGTTGCTGGGCGGCGCGATAAATCGCTTGGTTCGCTTTGAGTACCGCTTGCTGTAATAACAAGCTGGCATGACGATAACCCGATGGGCCGTCGATCTCGCTGAGTTTGAGCGTGTCCCGGCGCTCGTGTAATTCCTGCATAATCCGCTGCACAGCGATTTCGCTGGCGACTTCACCGGCTTGATAACCGCCCATGCCATCGGCCAGCACCACCGCACCGAGTGTGGCATCACCTGCCACACAGTCCTCATTGTGATCCCGCACTAAACCGGTGTCGCTGTGACACACTATCGCCAGTTTTCCAAGTTTATACATGGGGAAGATCCGAATCTGGCAAGGCGGTGTCCGTTGCGGTGGCGGGCGTGGACTGATAACACTGTCTGATCCAAAGGTCTCGACAGTGGCGCAAACTGGCGGCCAAAGCCGCACCATCCGGCTCACGCGACCCTGGGTTTTTATCCAGCAAACGCTCGATCATCACCGCCAAGCAGCCAGGCAAATTATCGCGCAGACTTAAAATATCGACCGGGCTTTCGGTGGCGATCTTAAACATCAAACTGGCCATAGATTCCGCTTGAAAGGGCAGGCTGCCGGTCAACAACTGATACAGGGTGACGCCCAGCGAGAATAAATCTGAGCGCCCATCCACCCCTTTTCCCGCCAATTGTTCGGGCGACATATAAGACGGCGTGCCTAGAATCACCCCGGTTTTGGTTTTTTGGGTGTCGGTAATCCGGGCAATCCCAAAATCGGTTACTTTAATCTGGCCGTTGCCGGGATTATAGAGAATATTCGCCGGTTTTATATCACGGTGAACCACGCCTTGGCTGTGGGCATAATGTAAGGCTTCGGCAGCTTTGATCGCAATCTCTAACACCACATCCAGCGGCAGTAGGCTATCTAAGCGGGTATAGGGCATCAGCGTGCCGCCTTTGAAAAATTCCATCGCGATATAGGCCAGATCGTCTTCTTCACCGGCATCATACACCGTGGTGATATATTCGTGGGTCAGCCGCCCCGCCGCTGACGCTTCACGAAAAAAACGGGCGGTGGCTTCTTGCAAGTCCTCACCTTCAAATTCTTCTGACAAAGCCAGGGTTTTAATCGCCACCATCCGATCCATTTTGGCATCGTGTCCCAGATACACCACGCCCATCGCGCCCCTGCCCAGCTTTTTCTCGATCTGATAACGCCCCAACATCGGTTTACGCAATTCGCTGTTGGCTTCTAACCAAGCGCTGAGACTGTTGCGTTTTATTTGGCGTCCCAAGCGCGTGGCGTGTTCTTGTAAGCGCCGCAGCCGTTGTTCGGCATCGCGATAATCGGGATTGTGGTCGCGCATATAGCGATACACCCCGGCGGCTTCACGATGCTGCTGTTTGCGTTCAAAATCCAGCGCCAGATTATAGAGCAGCCCCAACATTTGTTCATCCGGCGGACAATGCGAGAATTTCTCAAAAGCCAGCGCCAAACGGCCTTGTCCTTGATAAGCCAAGCCCAACAGTCGATTAGCCTCAATCGTGTCGGGATGCAGACTGAGGGCGCGTTTGAAACTGGCCCAGCGTTGATGCAACCAAAACGCGCCTTGCCCCAGCACTAACAGCAACACCGAGGCCCACAACGGCAACCACAGCCCGCGTGCCAGCAATAACCAGCCAGACAGTCCCAACAAGCCCAGCACCAGTCCCCCAGTCACTAAATAACCGCGAGACCCGCGCAGCCTCGGCAAGCCGCCCAGCAAATACAGCAGCGCCAACAGTAGCACTGCGCTGTCTAGCCAAAATCCCCAATCGGGTGCTTCAATAAAATCCTGATTCAGCAAACTGGCCAGACTGTTCGCCAACAGGAACACCGGCGGCTGCGCCGCATTCGCCGTGGCTGCACTCGGCACCAATTGACTGGAAGCGGTGAGACCGAGCAGGACAATCTTGTCGCGAAACACCTCGGCAGGCACACGATCTTCATAGACTTGGTATAAAGGCGTCACGGCAAAGGCCGTCGCCTGCTGAGGCCGCGCCGGATAGAGAAAAGGCCGTAACTGTAGCTGGGCGTCAGTGACGATGCGCAATGGGTCTAAACGCAGCCCATCGCCCAGTTTAACCTCGATCCGGGGGTGGGCTATTCCCAAGGCGGCAGCGGCTAAGCGCAAACTCAAGGCAGGAAAATACTGATCGCGATAACGGAACACCAGCGGATCAAGATAAGGACTGCGGTGGCGGTCGAAATCACCGGGGGCAAAGCCGCCGACGCCCGCAGCCGCTTGTGCAAATAACGGCAACGGCGGCAAAGCCAGCGCCGCTTGACGCGGTTCACGGCGGATTTGACTGAAAGGGGAACTGACTTGAGGCAAGCGTTCGCGCAATAAATCAGGGGGAAATTCGCCCGCATAGAGCAAGGTCGTGGCGACATTCGCGGCGGTCTCGCTGGGATCATCCGCTCCTAACCAAAAGGGCATTCCCAGAATCACCGGTGTACTACCCCGCAGCGCGGTGGCTAATTGTTCATCGGTGTTGAGTGCGGCGCGGGCGTGTTGCAACTTTTCTGCAAGCAATTGTATTTCGGCATTGCGTTGTGCCGCATTGCCCGGCGTGGCGACGCTTGTTTCCGTCTCCTGTTGAAACGGGATATTCACTAAACTGCTGCGCCCGTAATAGTCGATGGCAGCATCTAAACGCCCCAGCGGTTCTGCATACTGGGACTTATCCAACAGCAAACTGACTCCCAGCAAACGCGCTCCACCGCCTTGCAAGCGGCTAAGCACTTGCGCAATCACCGCACGGGATAAGGGCCAGCCGCCCAAGCGCTTCACGCTCTCATCATCCAGTGCCACGATCTCAATCTGCTCACCGGGACTGCGCCCAGACCAAGCCATCGTGCTGACATAGCTGGCATCGCTCAACGGCTGTAAGCCGCCGCCAAACGCCAGCAACCACAAGCACACCGCCAGCAGGCCAGTGGTCAGCGGCAGGGGTTGACGAAAATAGGAAAAGTAGTCAGAACCGGTCATAGCCTAGCCTTAAAAATCTGTCAGACACGGTACGCCAGATTTGTGCCAGACCAGTGGCAGGCGTCAGCTACGATATTCGGCGTTGATGCGCACGTAGTCGTAAGAAAAATCACAAGTCCAGACTTGGGCCTGCTGGTCGCCTCGTCCCAACACCACCCGCACCTGGATGTCACTGGCGGCCATCACCGCTTGGCCTTGCGCCTCGGTGTAATCCGGGGCCACGCCGCCATCACGCACGATACACACCTCGCCTAAATAAATGGCGATTGCGTTGAGGTCTAAATCCACCAAGCCAGCGCGACCGACGGCGGCGAGGATGCGTCCCCAATTGGCGTCGCTGGCAAAAAAAGCGGTTTTAACCAAGGGAGAATGGGCGATGGTGTAGGCCACCTCCAGGCATTCTTGCTGGGTGGCTCCGCCTTCGACTGCCACGGTGATGAATTTGGTTGCCCCTTCCCCATCGCGCACAATCAACTGCGCCAAAGTCACGCACACTTGCGTGAGCGCCTGCTGTAACGCCGCCACCCCGGGGCTGTTTTCCTCGGTGAGTAAGGGAGCGCCACTGCGCCCGGTGGCTGCCAACACGCACGCATCATTGGTGGAGGTGTCGCTGTCAATGCTGATGCGGTTAAAACTCTGGTTCACCGCCTGTTCCAAACAGTGTTGCAACAGCGGCGCAGCCACGGCAGCGTCGGTGGCGATGAACGCCAGCATCGTCGCCATATCCGGGCGAATCATCCCAGCGCCTTTGGTAATCCCGGTGATGTGGCAGTGTTGGCCTTCGACTTCAAAACTCAGGCTGATCCCTTTGGGCACCGTGTCGGTGGTCATGATTGCGTGGGCGGCTTGTGTCCAGTGGTCGGCAGCCAACGCCGCGACGGCGGCGGGCAGCACGGCTTGAATCTTGTGCGCCGGTAAACGCTGGCCGATCACGCCGGTGGAAAAAGGCAATACCGATTGTGGTGCGCAATCACCCAGGCTGGCGAGACTGGTACAGCAGGCCAGCGCGTCTTGCATCCCCGCCGCACCAGTGCCGGCGTTGGCATTGCCCGCATTAATTAACCAATAACGCGGTGCGGTTTGCGCCAAATGCTGGCGACACAAGGTAACTGGGGCTGCGCAAAAGGCGTTGCGGGTGAACACCCCGACACAGGTTGCACCGGGGGCTAGTTCGATCAGGGTGACATCCTCGCGTTCCCAGGCTTTGATGTGCGCCGCCAAAGTGGCAAGACGCACGCCAGCGATGGGGAGCAGCGGTGCGAGAGGGGGGAAATTGACTGCCATACACACTCTGCCTCTTTTGCATGACAGGGCGAACGGAACGTGCGCCCAGTTCGCCCTGCGGTGGATCGTCGGCTTAGGCTAATTTGCCATGACACTGTTTGTATTTTTTCCCAGAACCGCAAGGACAGGGATCGTTACGTCCCACTTTATGGGTTTCGCGCACATAGGGCTGGTGTTGCTCCAGGCGTTTTTGATGTGCCACGGCGGTGGCTGCGGCGGCGGCTTCTGGGGAAACGGCTTCGCCGGTATTTAAAGCGCTGGCTTGGTCGTGCAAAAATTGCATCGGCAGTTCTTGACGGCGTTTTTCTTCAAGCTGGCGCAAGTCCGCTTCTAATTGTCCGGCTGCTTTGAATACCTCGGTGGTGACGATTTTAACTATCGCTTGTTTGATTTGTTCCAACATTTGTTGGAACATTTCAAACGCCTCACGCTTGTATTCCTGTTTTGGGTTTTTCTGCGCATAGCCACGCAAATAAATGCTTTGCCGCAGATAATCCATCGCCGCCAAATGTTCTTTCCAATGCTGATCCAGCACTTGTAACATCACCGCTTTTTCATAGCTGTAGACGCTCTGGGCACCGAGATGTTCCACTTGCGTCTGATAAGCCGTGTTGACTTGCTGGCCGATTTTTTCGCGCAAAGTGGCTTCATACAGGCTGTGATCTTCTTCCAACCAATGCCTAATCGGCAGCTTCACTAAAAATTCTTTTTCAATCGCGCTTTCTAGTTCGGCAAGCTTCCACATTTCATCCGGGCTGTTGGGATGAATATAGAGATTAACCAATTCGTCCAGCGCGTCTAAACGCACGGCATCAATGCGGTCGGTGACTCGTTCTGCATCCATCAACTCATTGCGTAATTGGTAGATTTCTTTACGCTGATCATTGGCTACGTCATCGTATTCCAATAATTGTTTACGGGTGTCGAAGTTGCGGCCTTCCACTTTGCGCTGCGCATTTTCGATGGCTTTGGTGACCCACGGATGTTCAATCGCCTCGCCTTCTTGCATACCGAGTTTTTGCATCATCGCCGACACCCGCTCTGAGGCAAAAATCCGCATCAGTTGGTCTTCTAGCGACAAGTAAAAACGGCTGGAACCGGCGTCGCCTTGGCGTCCGGCACGACCACGTAACTGGTTGTCGATACGCCGTGATTCGTGGCGTTCGGTGCCGATGATATGCAAACCGCCATTGGCCAGCACCTGTTCGTGGCTGCGCTTCCAGGCAGCGCGTAGCTCGGCGATTTGTTCGGGTGTGGGATGGTCTAAGGCTTTGATTTCTGCGTCCAGATTCCCGCCCAGCACGATGTCGGTACCGCGACCGGCCATGTTGGTGGCAATCGTCACCGCGCCCACCCGTCCCGCTTGCGCCACAATCTGCGCTTCTTGTTCGTGGAATTTGGCGTTCAGCACCTTATGCGCAATCCCCGCCTGTTCCAACATCACGGCGAGCCGTTCGGAGTTTTCTATCGACACCGTACCCACCAGCACCGGTTGTCCCCGTTGCTGACAATCTTTAATGTCTTCCAGAATGGCGCTGTATTTTTCACGGGTACTCAGATACACCAAGTCGCCCCGATCTTCGCGCACCATCGGTCGGTGGGTCGGAATCACCACCACTTCTAGAGCATAAATCTGTTGAAATTCAAATGCTTCTGTGTCAGCCGTGCCGGTCATCCCAGCAAGTTTGGTGTACATGCGAAAATAATTTTGGAAGGTGATAGAGGCCAGGGTCTGGTTTTCGTTTTGAATCGGCACCCCTTCTTTCGCTTCCACGGCCTGGTGCAGACCTTCCGACCAGCGACGGCCCGGCATACTGCGGCCCGTGAATTCATCGACGATCACAATCTGTTGATCTTTGACGATGTAATCGACGTTACGTTCAAACAAGGTATGGGCACGTAAACCTGCCTGTATATGGTGCATCAGCATGATATTGCTGGTGTCATACAGACTCTCGCCGTTGCGCAACAAGCCTTCTGCGGTCAGCATCTCTTCGATGTGTTGATGACCTTCTTCGCTGAGAATGGCTTGGCGGGCTTTTTCATCCACCGCATAATCACCCGGCAAGTCTGGCTCGTCTTTTTCGGCCATGCGTGCTTGACGCTTTAAATTGGGAATCAATAAGTTAATTCGACGATAGAGTTCGGAACTGTCTTCAGCAGGGCCAGAAATAATCAGAGGGGTACGCGCTTCGTCGATCAAAATCGAGTCTACTTCGTCAACTACCGCGTAATGCAGCGGACGTTGCACCCGGTCGCTGCCTTGAAAGGCCATGTTGTCGCGTAAGTAATCAAAACCGAACTCGTTATTGGTGCCGTAGGTGATGTCTGCGGCATAGGCAGCTCGCCGTTGATCCGGTGTGAGATCGGCGACGATTACCCCGGTGGTCATGCCCAAAAAGCCGTAAAGCTGACCCATCCAAGCGGCGTCACGCCGTGCCAGATAGTCGTTCACCGTGACCACATGCATGCCCTTGCCTGGCAGCGCGTTCAGGTAGGCGGCGAGGGTAGCCACCAGGGTTTTGCCTTCACCCGTGCGCATTTCGGCGATTTTGCCTTCATGCAGCACCATGCCGCCGATGAGCTGTACGTCAAAATGACGCATATTGAGTACGCGCTTACCCGCTTCACGCACCACCGCAAAGGCTTCCGGCAACAGTTGGTCGAGGGTTTCACCCTTGCCCAAACGTTCACGGAATTCGACGGTTTTAGCTTGTAACTCGGGATCGCCCAGGGCGCTGAGATCGGCTTCTAAGGCGTTGATGAGGGCCACGGTTTTACGCAAGCGCTTGATGGTGCGCTCATTGCGGCTACCGAAAAACTTAGCAAAGATATTTTTCATAGAATCAAGGGGTCTGTCTGAACTGCGCTTCAAAAAAATGCCTTGATAAATCAAGGCACAATGGAATTCTGTGGGCGGGACGCTGGCTTCCAAACAAATCGGGAAAAGCCGTCTCCAGGCGAAGAAGCTGGTGATTATACTATGACACCTTAAAAAAGGTGATGTTTCAATCCGCACGCGACTTCACGAAAACTGCCAGGACCCGCCTTACCTTAGGCAAGGCACTGATAAAACAAGTGGTTTATCGACAGGCTTGCTTGTGTGGCGGTGCTTGACCCACAATAGGCTTCGCTTATTCGCCAACACGACCAAACCATCATGCTGCGTCTGAATCAATTTTACCGTCTGGGTTCTGGGGTTTCTGCCACATTGCAAATCCTGAGCGCCCACAGCCAGCAATTACAGCGGCTTAATCGTCAATTGCAAGCTTGTTTACCCGCCCAGATTCGCCCGCATGTGATGCTGGCTGACTGTCAACAACGCACGCTGTGTTTGCACGCAGACAGCGCGGCATGGGCCACCCGCCTGCGTTTCATCAGTCCGCAACTGTTACAGAGCTGGCGTGCCGAAGCGCCTGATATGCTGGTGGACAAATTACAAATCAAGGTGCGCCCAGATTCATTCGCCCCGCTGTTGCCCACACCGCAAGGTTCACCGGTTGCGGCCTTATCGCCGCAGATCACCGCTTTGCTGCGTAGTTGTGCTGAAAACACTCGCTACGGGCCGTTGCAAGCCGCTTTGTTGCGCTTGGCCGTGGACAGCGATTCGGCAAATGAAGCACAGGGTGTAATGGAAAAATAGCGAACAACCACCCGGTGTTTCAGCGTCTCTGTTTGAATAAAACAGGCGGTTATCCCGCACCGGGAAACAGCACAGAATTGGAGAACCCATGCAAAACTGGTTTATGCTCACCCTGGTTGGTCAAGATCAACTGGGCATTGTCGCCCGCGTCAGCACGGCTTTATACGAAGGCGGCTGTAATCTGGGCGAAGCGTCGATGTCGCGCTTGGGCGGCAATTTCACCATGATGCTGATGGTCAACACTGTGCTAGACCGCGACGCGCTCACCGCCTTGCTGGAACCGGTGGCTGAGACGCTACAACTGCATGTGCATTTGGATCGCATCGAAGGCCGTCTACACACGCATCCCCAGCCAGATTTGCGCATCAGCGTCTACGGCGCGGATCGGGCGGGTATCGTCGCCTGTGTGACCCGCGACCTAGCGGCGGCGGGTTTCACGGTGTTGGATTTGACCAGCGATGTGGGCGGCACACCAGACAAGCCCTTTTACCTGATGCAAATCGAAGGCGCAGCCACTCAAGGCTTGCCCGCCGTGGACGCCGCCCTCAAGCGTTTACAACAAAACTATGGTCATGAAATCGAAGTCAGTTACGTTCCGATAGAAACCCTGGTGATGTGAATGGCGATCCTGGAAATTTTGACCTATCCCGATCCGCGTTTGAAAACGCAGTCGCTGCCTGTTACCACTTTTGACGACACATTGCGGGCGAGGCTGGCCGACTTAGCCGACACCCTGAACGCCGGGCCGGGCGGAGTGGGCATCGCCGCGCCTCAAGTCGGCTGGTTTGAGCGCGTGGTCATCGTCGATGTGTCGGTGAAACCTAAGCTCAAACACCACGGACGACTGGTGCTGATCAATCCCGAGATCACCGCCTGGGAAGGCTATGCCGTGGCCCGCGAAGGCTGTCTGTCAGTGCCGGACTACACCGGTAACGTGATTCGGGCAAAAACCATCGAGCTGAGCGCCCAGAACGAACTGGGCGAGGTGCAGCAATACAGCATAAGCGACTATGAAGCGCGGGCAGTACAACACGAACTGGATCACCTGGATGGACTACTCTTCATCGACCGTTTAGTCAGCCGCCGTCACGATTTATTCCGCCGCAAGGTCTACGCAACCACTCAGACAAGCGCATGAATTCACTACTCTGGTTATTAGTGCCGCTACTGGGTGCTTGGGGCCTGTTACGCGCCTGCCGCGCTGCCGCGCTCGCCGATTGGGGACAGGATTGGATCAACGATTTAGATGGTTTAGTGCGCCTTTATTGCCGTTATTATCACCGCTACACCGCAGAACCGGTGCCTTTGCCCGCCACTGGTGCAGCCTTGTTGGCAGCCAATCACTTATCGGGACTCGATCCGCTGCTGATGGTCGCCGCCTGTCGTCGGCCACTGCGGTTTTTAATTGCACAAGAAGAATATGAACGTCCCTGGCTCAAACCCCTGTTTGATGCTATCGGCTGTATTCCCGTGGATCGCAACAGCCGCCCGGAAGTCGCGCTGCGAGCCGCACTGCGGGCACTACAAGCGGGGGAAGTGGTGGCCTTATTTCCCCAAGGCCGTATCACCTTACCGGATGAGCCACGCCGCCCGTTGAAACGCGGCATCCACTGGTTAGCGCAGCAGGCCAATTGCGCCATTTATCCGGTACATCTGAGCGGGATTCAGGGCTTGGGACACACGTTACCCGCCTTATTTTTGCGCAGCCACGCCCGCCTGTTAGCGCATCCAGCACTGGATTGCGACGGACAACCGAACTGTTTGCAAGATTTGCAGGATTTACTGGAAAACCCAGTCTAGTGCATTGTCATGACTTAATATTAGAATAAATAGACTTCAGTTTTGCCCTCGCATCACCGATTGTCATTTGCCAGTCAACGCCACGTTGTTTTTCGTTGACATCAGTTGACCAAGCTGCAATTTCGGCTTGAAGAGTTTCGATGTCTCCAATG